>MKWU01007263.1_pt1 | contig 10707 bp, 4 predicted proteins | sample 809101 | NCBI WGS metagenome assembly MKWU01 (sample SAMN05860141, study PRJNA318959) | sponge metagenome | host: Aplysina aerophoba | place: Slovenia: Piran, Adriatic Sea, Gulf of Piran | collected 2013-05-07
TCATGCGCAATCCGGACGACAGCAGTTTCCTGACGATCCGGCGATTGGCCGAGGAAGGCAGGCTGACGCCCGCCCAGGCCGCGCCCTACGGACAACGCGTCGCCGAAGAACTCTACGATCTCGAGAATGATCCGGACGAAGTGGTCAACCTGGCCGGAGATCCCGCCTATGCCGACGTGCTGAAGGAGATGCGCGAAGCGCTGGCAGACTGGATCGAAGACACCGACGACAAGGGCCAGTACCCCAGGTCCCAGGCCGCGATGGACGAGATCACGGAGCGCTTCGCCAGGGACTGGCTTCGAAGCCCCGAGTTCCGCGATCTACCGTAGGGAACGGTCCGCCTACGTCTTGGCCGGATACCGGCTCTCCACGTACTCCTCAACGATCCGGGTGAACTGCTCCGACAGCTCCGCCGCGGTGCCGCGAAGGGTCGTGAACTGCCGGCCGTCGACGTAGACCGGGCAGGTCGGCGCCTCGCCGGTGCCTGGCAATGAGATGCCGATGTCGGCGGCCTTCGACTCGCCGGGGCCGTTCACGACACAGCCCATCACGGCGAGCTTCAGCTCCTCGACGCCTTCGTAGCGGTCGCGCCACTCGGGCATCCTGTTGTCGATGAAGTCCTCGACTTGCAGGGCCAGCTCCTGGAAGGTCGTGCTGGTCGTACGGCCGCAGCCGGGGCATGCCGTGACGCTGGGCGCGAAGGCGCGCAGTCCAAGTGCCTGCAGGAGCTCGCGGCAGGCGTGGACCTCCTCGCGCCGGTCGCCGCCGGGACGGAGGGTCAGCGAGACGCGGATCGTGTCACCGATGCCTTCCGCCAGCAGGACGGACATCGCCGAGGACGACCACACCAGGCCCTTGATGCCCATGCCGGCCTCGGTCAGGCCCAGGTGTAGCGGCTGCCGCGTCCGCTTCGCCAGATCCCGGTAGACGCCGATCAGGTCTCGTGGCGAGGACGTCTTGCACGAGATGACAATCTGCTCCTCGGTCAGACCGCATTCGAGCGCCAATTCGGTCGAGCGGAGAGCCGACAGGACCATGCACTCGCCGACGATCTCCTCGGAGGTCTTGCCGAGGTCCCGCTCGGTGTTCTCCTCCATCTTCGCCACCAGCAGATCCTGGTCGAGCGACCCGCCGTTGACACCGATCCGCACCGGCTTGCCGAGTCGCCGCGCCACGTCGCAGATCGCCGCGAACTGCGGATCCCGGCGTCCGCCGCGGCCGACGTTGCCGGGGTTGATCCGCAGCTTCGCCAGCGCCTTCGCGCAGTCCGGGTGGCGCTCGAGCAGGACGTGGCCGTTGTAGTGGAAGTCGCCGACCAGGGGTACGTCGCAACCCTCCGCGTCGAGCCGGGCGCGGATCTCGGGCACCGCGACCGCCGCCGCGTCGACGTTCACGGTGATCCGCACCAACTCGGAGCCGGCCTCCGCCAGCGCCAACGCCTGGGCCGTCGTCGCGTCGACGTCCGCGGTGTCGGTGCTGGTCATCGACTGGACGACCACCGGCGCCCCGCCGCCAACGACCACGCCGCCGATGTCGACCGGGTGGGTCGTGCTGCGATCGGTTTCCGGCACGGCAGCCACCATGACGGCGGCAGGCTAGCAGCCAGGCAAACGCCGAAGGGCCTGTCCGGTTCGTGACCAGCTCAACGAGTTGCCTTAGCAGCGATACGGATAGCATCGCCGCCCATGTCGAAGTCGCGCCCGGTAGCCCCCGGACCAGACCGGAAGGACGAAGCGGACGGCCACGCAGCGCCGGTACCTGCGCCGGGCACCGACCAGCTCCTACTGCACAAGGAGCTTGGCGGCGGCGTGCTGGCGATCGCCGGCCTGAGCAGCCTCGCCTTCGCCCAGCCGGTCTACGACGTGCTTAGAAGGGCGCCCGAGTTCTTCGCCATCCGCAACCTCTACATGGGCGATCTTCTGGCTCTGGTCCTGGTGGTCGCTATCGTCCCAACGCTGGTGCTTTCGGCACCGGGCGCCGCGCTTCGGTTCCTCCGCCCATCCTGGATGCGACCGGCGATTGCAGCCCCCGTCGGCCTGCTCGCCGCGGTGGTCGCGCTGCAGGCGATCCGCAACCTCCCCGCCGCGGTCGCCACGACCCTTGCGCTGGTCGCCGGCGCCGCCGTGGGTTGGGCCTACATCCGTTTTCGGGGCGTCCGCTCGTTCGCCCTGCTGCTGTCCGCCGCTGCGATCCTGGTACCGGCACTCCTCGTGTTCGACGGCCGCGTCCGTCAAAGTACGGCCAGCCCCAACGAAGCGATCCCGGCCGACCTTGGCGATACAGGCGCCCGCGCACCGGTCATCCTGGTGATCTTCGATGAGTGGTCGCTGACTTCGATCCTCGACGCCGACGGAACGATCGACCGCGAGCGGCTTCCCAACCTGGCGCGTCTGGCCGACCAGGCCACCTGGTATCCGAACGCAACGGCAGCCGCCGACGTTTCCGAACTCGCGGTGCCGGCGATGCTGACCGGCCAGGCAGCCGAGCAGGGCCGGCTTCCGACATTCACCGAGAACCCCGTCAACCTGTTCACCGTCCTGGCGCCAAGTCATGACATCTCCGCAATCGAGCCCATCACTTCGCTCTGCCCGCCCGAACTGAACCTGCTGGCCGAACAACGTCCCGCCTTCGGAGCACGCCTCAGCCTCCTGCTTTCCGACCTCCGCATCGTCTGGCTCAACCTGACACTGCCGGCGGCCTGGACTGAACGACTGCCGGAAGTCACGCAGACCTGGAGCGCCTTCGGTCAAGACCAGGCCTCGACTCCGACCGACGACGCCAACGACGAGCCGGTCCGGCGGGCTCTCCGTCACCTGCGAGAGGCCGACAGGGCGGCCGAGTTCCGCCGGTTCGGCGACTCGATCAAGCCGAACGGCCAACGCCCGGGCTTCTACTTCCTGCACAGCTTGCTGCCTCATCTCCCGTGGGAGTACCTGCCGTCGGGGCACACCTACCGCGTGACCCGGAACCGCGTCCACGGACTCCAGCGGGAGCAGTGGACGACCGACTCCTGGCCGGTCCGTCACCACCAGAAGCGCTACTTGCTGCAGGTCCAGTTCGTCGACCGCCTGATCGGCGAGTTGACCGAGAAACTGGAGGCCCTCGACCTGTTCGACCGGAGTCTGATCGCCGTGACCGCGGATCACGGCGTGGCCTTCGAGCCCGGCAAGTCCCGCCGGCTGCTCGACGTCAACGATCCGACCGGGAAGCAGCCCCTTGACCTCGCCACGGTGCCGCTCATCATCAAAGCGCCGTTTCAGAGCGAGGCGGCGATCGACGAAACTCCCCTTTCTCTGGTCGAACTGGCACCGCGGCTGCTCGAACTCGCGGGTGCCGACCCGAGCGCCGTGCCCCAGCCGCAGAACCCCGGAACGCTTCCGCTGATCGGCAAGTACGCCGCCAACGTCGAGCTGCCGAACGACCGGGGACCCTGGCGGCGCGAGCGTCTGGCGGAGCAGGCCGGACTCCTGGGAGAAACGAACGATCCGATCGCTATCGGCGCGGTTCCCAGCCTCCACGGCCTCAGGATCTCTGAGCTGCGGCGCGAAAGCAGCGAGATCGGCATTCGGCTGGAAGCCCCCGAGCGCTGGGACAAGGTCGACCCGCAAAGGGAGCGGCTGCCGGCCCTTGTACAGGGAATCCTCGTCGGCCCGGAGTCCCTTCTCGAACGCGCTGCCGCCCTGGCCCTGAACGGCGTCATCGCGACCACCGTTCGTCCCCACCAGACCAACAGCGGAGAGATTCGGTTCACCGCCCTGCTGCCGGAGCATCTCCTCCGACCCGGACTCAACCACATCGATGTCTTCCTGATCTCGGAGGAAGGCGACTCCCCTGAACTCGAACATGTGCAAGGTGCTCCGAGCTTCGTCTACGAGATCGCCTGGGGCGCGCCGGGAAGCCGGGACGACGCCCTGGTGCGCCGGTCCAGGAGTTCCATCGACGAAGCCGTGGTGCGAATCCCCGTGCAGCGGCGGGCTGCCGACGGCGTGATCGGCTACCTGGAGGGCGCGCACCGCGCCAACGCCACCATTCACGGCTGGGCCGTGGATCTCGCCGATCCCGGGAGCACGCTGGAGGTCGTCGCTTTCCTCGAAGGAAGCCAGTTCTGGGCCGGCTCTACAAACATCGAACGAGACAGCGTCGCGGAACGCTACGGTCCGGAACACCTGTACAGCGGTTTCACGCGCAGGGGTCGAACCGTGGACGCGCGCGACGCGGAGGCTGCGTCCGAGACCATGGCAACGATCCGGCGCGAGGGCTTCGTGGTGTACGCCGTCTCCCCCCGGGGCACCGCGACTCGCCTGCGCTTCTTCTATGCGCCCCTGGAGGAAGAGAACGAAGCGGAGATTCTCCCGGTAAGCGACGGCCGCAGACTCCGCGTGCTGCAGACCGGCAATGGCTTCGAGGGCGCAGTCGATCTGGTCGTCAAGCCAGGACGGCGGACCCTGATCGAGGGCTGGGCCGCGAATCTCACCCACAGCCTCCGCCCGCGCCAGGTCGTGCTCTACCGCGACGGCCAGTTCCGGGCCGCTCTGGGCGTCAATCGGGAGCGCCCGGACGTGGTTCAGCACCACAGCGACCCCGGATTGCTGCGTACCGGCTTCCGCGGCGCCGTCCCCGGGGCTCCCGAACCGGCGTCGTTCGCTGAGGACCACCGCGTCTTCGCCCTCATGTTGAGCGGAGTCGCCGTCGAACTGCCGATCCACACAGCGTCCGGAACGGCGGAGTAGAGGCCGCTGCAATGCAGGACACGGCCGCCGCCGAAGCGCAGGGCCGGGACCGCGACAGCCCCGCCTCCACAGCCTGGATCGCAGCGGCGCATCTGCTGGCGCTCTGGACCTTCGCCGTAGCCCAGCCGATCCTCGACCTGATCGGCAGCCAGCCGGATTTCCTGGTCGCCCAGCGGTTGACCGGAACGCCGCTCGCGCTGATGGTGCTTGGCGGCACCCTCGGAATCCCGGCATTACTGGCATCTCCATTGCTCGTTCCCGCCATACGCACCAGTCGCGCCGGACGCCGGTGGGCCGACGGCGCAAGAATGTTGCTCGCTGCGGCCTTCATCCTCCAGTTGCTGCATTGGCTGCCCGGTGCCGTGGCAGTGGCTCTGGCACTCGCGGGCGGCACAGGGATCGGCATTCTCCTGAACCGCTACCGCGTCTTCTCGCACGCGCTTGCGATAGGAGGCGTCGCAGCGATCGTCGCGCCCTCCGTCTTCCTACTTCGGCCGGGCGTTCGAAGCCTCCTTGCGAGCGGCTCGGCGACTCAATTCAAACCCGACGCGGTGATCGCCGCAGCGCCGGCGCTGCGGAGCGACCTGCCGATTGTCCTGCTGATCTTCGACGAGTTGCCAGCGAGTTCCCTCCAGCGGCCCGACGGTTCCATCGACAGCCGCCGTTTTCCATCATTCGCCGGCCTGGCCGAAGGCGCCGACTGGTACCCCCGCGCGGTGACCGTCGGACTGCAGACGGCCAAGGCGGTTCCGGCGCTGCTCACTGGAGTCTTGCCGCAAAGCGACACGACGGCCCACTACAGCGATCATTCATCGAATCTCTTCTCGTGGCTGGCGAGCCGTGGCGGCTATCGCGTCGTGGCCCACGAGACCGTGACCAACCTCTGCCCCCCCGCGATCTGCGCCGAGACGCAACCAAACCCGTGGCGACAAATCCCGCGAGCAGCCGACGACATCGGCGTCGTCTACGGCCACCTCCTTCTCCCGCCCGCGCTGCGCACGAACTTGCCCTCCATCAGCCACGCATGGACCGGATTCCGCCCCGACCGCTCGGTCCCGGACGTCGACCGCGGGCCTGCCGGCGGTGGCGTCCTCGATCAGAACGTTCCGCGCATGGTTGACGATTTTCTGCAGCGCATCGACGAGGGGCCGGACGGGGCCACGCTCTACTACCTCCATCTGAACCTGCCTCACCGCCCCTGGAAGTACCTGCCGAGCGGACGGGAATACACGCCGGTCGGGACACCGATCAGCCCCCCAGGCTTCGAACCACGGACCCTGACCGACGACGAACCGCCAACGATTCACGGACTGCAGCGCCATCTTCTCCAGGTCGGCTACGCCGATCGCGTGCTGGGACAGATCCTCGATCGGCTGAGGAGAGCCGGCATCTACGAACGCGCCTTGATCGTCGTGGCCGCGGACCACCGCCACAGCTTTCGACCCGGACAGCCTCGGCGTTCCCCTACCTCGGCGAACGTCGAAGACGTGCTCGAAGTACCACTTCTCGTGAAACGTCCGGGACAGGTCCAAGGCGCTGTCTTCGACCACTTGGTCAGGACCATCGATGTCGTGCCGACGATCGCGGCGGAGATCGGCGGCGAGCCGCCCTGGCCCGTTGACGGCAAGCGGCTCTCTGATCGTTCTCCTCGCGAAGTCCGCATCTGCTGCTTCAGGGACGGCGACGCGATCCGCAGCTTCCGCACGGACTCCGTCCGCCGCCAACAGACCCTCGACCGCCTGGACCACCTGTTCCGGGACCGCGAGGCCAGCGAGGCCAGCGATCCGTTCCGGGGCGTCTTCGCGGCCGGGCCGAGAGCCGATCTCCTCGGATTGTCCACCAATCGCCTGGTCGGCGGCGGCGCCTCAGGCAGCGACCCGGCAGGCGGCGGAACGGCCATCATCGAGGGACGGAGCGCCTACCGAAACGTCAGACCGGAGACCGGCTTCGTCCCGAGCCTGGTCAAGGGGCGAGTAGAGCCCGGCGTCGCCGATGGGACGCTGGTGGCCGTCTCGATCGATGGCACTGTACGAGCCACGGCGGAGACCTTCACGCACCGGGGAGCGAGCCGCTTCGCGGCACTGATCGAAGAGCGGTGGCTGACGGCGGGCGGCCACGAAATCGGCGTCTACGCGATCAGCGGCGGCGACCCACTGAGCGACCAGGACCGGACGGTGGTGATACCGCTCGCGAGCAGCGGCCGGGCTCCGCAGCTCGCGTTGGAGGCCGGCCGCCTGCGCGGCGTGAATCTCGGCAGCGACCTGTACCTGGAACAAGTCGATCACCTCTTCCAGAGCGAGGTGGAGGCGCAGACCAGCGGCTTCCAGGGCCGGCTGCTTTCCAGACCCGGCGAGAAGCTGCTCCTCCCGGACGAGTTCTTCGTTTTCGGCGGCCCGGATCTCCTCTACCGGGGCCTGGACGACCCATCACGAAGGCGTGTCCAACGGCGCGGCGACGATCGGGAACAGATGCTGTTCCACATCTTCCTTCCGGCGGCCATGCTGGACGAGGAACCGGTACGCCTGCTCTCAAGGATCGGACGCGAAGTCCAACAACTGTATCCGCCAAGACCACCCGGCACTGGCACGTTCGAACTGAGCCGCGACGCCGAGGGCCGCCAGGTGCTGCTGAAGCGCCCCCGGGACAACCCGGACGCACTGCCCGAACACATTCCCGTCCAGTCGGCCGGCAGCGGAATCGTCGGTTTCGTCAACGGTTGGGGGCGGGACCGCAAGAGAGTCCTCGGATGGGCCGCCGACCGGCGCGATCTGGGAAGCCACCAAGAGATCGTGGCCTTCCTCGGCGGACGTGAACTCTGGGTCGGGACGACAGGGCTCCGGCATCGAGGCGCTTCCGAACGCGCCGGACACCTTCAGAGCGGTTTCGGGGTCTTCGACCAGCGCGTTTCGACCTGGAATCGTCTCCTAACCGCCGACGACGAGGGTGTGATCGAGCGCGAGGGACTCGTCGTCTATGCGGTCTCCCGCCGCCATGTAGCCGCCCGGCTGCCGTTCGCGTATCGACCGCTCGAGACCGACCCGAGCGGCACGGAGTTTCTCCCCGTGAGCGACGGGCGGAGGCTGCCCGTGCGGCCACCGCGTGACGGATTTGACGGCGCGATTGACTCACTGTCCAAGCCAGCTCGCCGCACCCTGATCGAAGGCTGGGCCGGCGACCTCGACCGGGGTGAGCGTCCTCGCCAGATCGTCATCTACCGTGACGGGACGTTCCTGGCCAATCTGGGTATCGACCGGAAGCGACCCGATGTCGCCGAACACCACGGCGACCCCCGACTACTCCGAACCGGGTTCCGGGGCGCCGTGCCGGAGCCATCCGATCCGAAGACCTTCAGCGACCGACACCGAGTGTTCGCGATCATGCTGCGCGGCGTTGCCGTCGAACTGCCGAACCTGGCCCGACCGGACCCGCCTCGATGACAGCGACCGTACCGGGACACAACGCGGGCGACCCCGGGGCCTCGGTTCTTTCCGCCCGAAAGCAACGCCTGTTCGCAGCGAGCGCCTGGATCGCCTTCGCCATCTTCGGCGCCTGGTTCGCCGCACGCCTGATCCCCAACCTCATCCTGCGGCTGCAGTTCGAAGACCAGTTGATCGTGCTCCGGTACGCCCGCAACCTCGCGGAGGGCAACGGTCTCGTCTACAACGTCGGCGAGCAGGTCATGGGCTTCACGACACCGCTATACACCGTGCTCAGCAGCGTGTTCGTCGTCCTCGGCGGCGATCAGGCCGCGGCATGCCAGAACGGGTTCGGCCTGCTCTGCATGCTGGGCACGGCCGCGTTGGCGGCCAGACTGCTGGTTCGCCTCGGAGCCGGGCCCGCGGCGCCTATGGCGGTCGCCCTGGTCACGTTCAATCCCGCCGTCGCCTACAACTACCTATACCTGGGGATGGAGGTCCACCTCTTCGCCCTGCTCTTCCTGCTGGCGCTCGACCTTCACCTGAGCGATCGCGCCACCGCCGCCTCCGCCACAGCCGCATTGCTGTTCCTGACCCGACCGGAGGGTGCCCTGCTCGCGATCATGCTGATCGTTCACGGCTGGCTGCGCGATCGCAAGCCACCCGTGCGCCAGGCGACGGCGGCGCTGGCCATCGCACTGCCATGGCTCCTGTTCGCGGTCGCCTACTACGGCGACATCCTGCCGAAGACGCTGGGAGCAAAGGAGGGCGAGAGCATCGTCTCGCCGTGGCGCTATCTAAATCTGGTTCGAGAGATCTACGGCGAGGCAGGCCGGAGTCTGCTGGCGGCGTACAACCCGTCGCTGGCGCAATCGATCGCCGGGCCACTGCTTCTCGTAGCCCTTCTGGTCGTCGGCGCCACCGCGCTGTTGCGACGCCGGGCCGAGCTCTGGCCTCTGATCGCGTTCCCGCTCGGCGCTCTCCTCGGCTATGCAGCCATCGGATCGCTGCCGGGGTACACATGGCACTACTACACGCTGAACATCCTCGGCGCGCTCCTGCTCGCGCTGGGCGTCCACGCGAGCCTGGTTTGGGCGGGCCGGCTCTGCCGGCATGCGGCGGGCCTTCTTCCCGGAACCGTCCGTTCCGTCCTCCGTCGCCCGCTGGTTGCCGTCCTGCTGACGGCAGTCCCGATCCTCTTGCTCACGCTTCCGGTGTTGCGCAACACGTCCAAGCAGACCGCATACCGCGTGGAAACGACTGCTCGCCAACAGCGGCTGGAAGAGATGGGACGATGGCTCGCCAAGCGCTACGAGCCGAGCACATCCGTTCTGGTTCGAGAGATCGGCCACGTCGGCTGGGCCAGCGGGCTGCGGATCGTCGATCGGGGCGGCCTGGTCACACCCGGCCTGCGCTACGACGTTCCGCGCCGGGTCGCCACGGAACTCTTCCTGCCGGACCTGCTGCTCCTGAGAGCGGACAACTACGGAGTCCGGGACCCACGAGAAGGCGCCGGTTTCCCGTCAAACCTCGGCTACGAAGAGGTCGAGGACTTCGACCACGGGCAGGAGTGGAGTCTCCACGCCCTGATCGAGCCCGGTGCTTCAACCGGGAGCGGGGGCGACTCCTACCGGTTCGAAGTCGCCCGAAGCGCAGCCGGCAACCTCGAGGCCCTGCTTCGTCACCACGTCGGGAAGGGCGAATCGGAGCCGCCGAGCCGCATTCCCATCGCCCGGCCGCCGACCGGCTTCGACGGCGCGCTCGATGCGGTCCTTCCGCGACCGGGAAGCGGGCCGGCGGAGGGTACGGCCGAGTTCATGGTCAGCGGCTTCACCCGCGACGAGCCGCCGGATCCGCGTGGGGTCGAAGCGGTCGTCCTGTTCATCGGCGGCGAGATGACGGTCCACCAGCCCGGCCCCCACCGCAGGCCCGATCTCGGCGCCCTCTACGGGCCGTCCTTCGAGAACAGCGGCTTCGCCTTCTGGATCTCGGCCGATCGCGGCCTGGTAGAGCGCGAAGGTGTCGTCGGCTACGCCGTGTCGCGGCGTGGCGTGGCTAGCCGCCTCCGCTTTTCCTATCTGCCTCTCGAGATCGAACCCGGCAATGTGGAGGTCATGCCGACCAGCGACGGCCGTCGGCTGGAAGTCCGACAGCGCGGCGACGGTTTCGAAGGGGAGTTGGCGCTCGTTGTTTCTCCGAGCCGGGTCGAGATCGAAGGCTGGGCCGTGGACGCGAAGCGAGGTGAACGTCCACGCCAGATCATCCTCTACCGGGACGGCCACTTCCTGACCAACATGGGACTCACCCAGGAACGGCCCGACATCGCCGAGCGTTTCGGGGATCCGGGTCTCCTGCGCGCCGGCTTCCGGGGAGCGGTTCCCGGCGAGACGGACGCCGCTTCCTTCAACGAGCATTACCGCGTGTTCGCCGTCATGCTGCGCGGCGCCGCCGTGGAGCTCTCCTCGCGGGCGCCCGGGAACGCCGAAGGACGGTGATCGCGGGGCGGGGCGGTCAGCCGCCCCCGGTCAGCGCCTTCATCAACCTGTAGAGGAACTCCTGCC
>MKWU01007264.1_pt1 | contig 10707 bp, 9 predicted proteins | sample 809101 | NCBI WGS metagenome assembly MKWU01 (sample SAMN05860141, study PRJNA318959) | sponge metagenome | host: Aplysina aerophoba | place: Slovenia: Piran, Adriatic Sea, Gulf of Piran | collected 2013-05-07
ATCGCCGAAGGACTCCCGGACCGTGTGCTTGCCGACGCCCGGGTCCGGCAAGCCTATCTGGGGGGAGAGGGTGAGCCCGATGCTTGAAGTGCGGCGGCTGCACGTCTCTTACGGCGGCCTTCGTGCGGTCCACGGGATCTCGTTGGAGGTGCGCTCCGGCGAGATCGTTTCCATCATCGGCCCCAACGGCGCCGGCAAGACCTCGATTCTCAACGCGGTCTCGGGCATCATGCCGCCGGAAAGCGGCGAGGTGCTGTTCGAGGGAGAGCCCATCGGCGGTCTGCCCGCGCACGCGGTGGTGGCTCGCGGCATCGTGCAGGTTCCGGAAGGACGGCTGATCTTCGGGACCCTGAGCGTGGAAGAGAATCTCCGGGTCGCCGCCCATCAGCGCGGCCCGTTTGTGCTCCGCCGCCACGACCGTCCGGGCCTCCGCCGCCTGTTCCCCGCCCTTGCGGACAAGCTGGACCGGCCGGCCGCCGCCCTGAGCGGCGGCGAGGCGCAGATGCTGGCCCTCGCCCGCGGGCTCGAGGCCGAGCCCCGGCTGCTGCTCCTGGACGAACCGTCGCTCGGCCTGTCGCCGAAGTTGGCGGAGGAGGTCTTCGGACTCATCCGCCGGTTGCGCGAGCAGGGCCTCACCATGCTCCTCGTGGAACAGAACGTCAGGCAGACCCTGGCGCTCGCGGACCGGGGTTATGTGCTCGAGAGCGGTCGGATCACCCTTCAGGGTACGGCTTCCGAGTTGCTGGCGGACCCTGGACTCGTAACCAACTATCTCGGCGTCTCGGCGAATACATCCTTCAATCCCGCTTCGGGAGGGTAGGAAATAGCCGCGAAACGGCCAGGGACAGGAGAACTCCCGATGAAGGACCTTCTATCCATGATGCTTGTCATGGCGGCGTTGGGGCTGTTTCCAATGCCGGCAGCCGCGGGCGAGCGAAAGGCCGCCGAGGTGAAGTGCGCACCCACGGATCAGAAGCTCGTCTACGACTGCGTGATCACCCTCAAGGCCAAAAAGAGCGGCGCTCCGATCGCCGACGCCGAGTTCACGGTCGGCGCCGACATGCCGTCCATGCCCGGCGCCCACAACGTCCGTCCGGTACCCGCCGAAGCGCACGGGATGGCGGGCATATATCGGGCTCGCATCGAGATCGAGATGACGGGCGAGTGGGCGCTCAAGCTCGATTTTACCAAGCCGAGCCGGGACCGGCTGATCAAGAAGCTCCATTTCGGCGGGATGGCCGGACAAGAAGCGCCCAGGTCCGGCATGTCACACGGAGCTCACAAAGGGAAACGGAAGTAGCGGTTGGACCGGTCGAACAACAGTCCTGGTTGAAAGAATTGTGAGACAGCCCCTTTCGAGGAGGCGATCAGGGCGCCGGAGTACGGGGCGCCGATGGAGGACACTGATGTCAGACGTAAAACCGGGTCTGGAAGGAGTGGTGGCTGGCGAGACGGCCATCTGTTCGGTGCGCCCGGAGGGCGAGCTGATCTACCGGGGCTACGACGTGCACGACCTCGCGGAGCAGGCGAGCTTCGAAGAGGTGGCATACCTGGTGCTGTTCGGCAGGCTGCCCAACCGGGCCGAGCTGGAAGGGTTCGACGCGGAGCTCAAGTCCCACCGGGCGCTGCCGCCGGGGGTGGTGGAGAGCCTGGAGCTGCTGCCTTCGGATGCGGTGCCCATGGACGCGCTGCGTACGGCAGTGTCGGCGCTGGCGCTCTACGACCCGGACGCGGGCGACGATTCGCGCGACGCCAACCTGCGGAAGGCCACCCGGCTGCTGGCGCGGCTGGCCACGGCGGTGGCGGCGCTGCACCGGCTCTCCGGGGGGTTGGAGGTCGTGGCGCCGGACCCGGAGCTCAACCACGCGGCCAACTTCCTGTACATGCTGCGGGGGGAGCGGCCGGAGGAGTTCGAGGCGAGGGTGCTGGAGGTGACGCTGATCCTGTACATGGAGCACGAGTTCAACGCCTCGACGTTCACGGCCCGGGTGATCGCCTCGACGCTGGCGGACCTGTACGGCGCGGTGGTGGGTGCGATAGCGGCGCTGAAGGGGCCACTCCACGGCGGCGCCAACGAGAAGGCCATGGACGTGATCCTGGAGATCGGCGAGCCCGAGCGGGCGGAGGCGTGGGTGGAGGAGAGCCTGCGGCAGAAGAAGCGGGTGATGGGTTTCGGCCACCGGATCTACAAGACCGCGGATTCGCGGGTGGAGGTGGCGAAGAAGTGGGGTGCGCTGCTGGGCAAGCAGCTCGACGACACGCGGTTGAGCGACATCTGCATCACGGTGGAGGAGGTGATGCGTCGGGAGAAGAACCTGTGCCCCAACGTGGACTTCTATGCCGCGCCCATCTACCACATGATGGAGATTCCCATTGCCCTCAACACGCCCATCTTCGCCATGAGCCGTGTGGTGGGCTGGTCGGCGCACATCATCGAGCAGGTCGACAACAACCGCCTGTTCCGGCCCAACTCACTGTACGTGGGCGCGACGGATCTGGCATTCGAGCCGCTGGACCGGCGCGTCTGATGCGGCGGTCGGAACATTGGCTTCGAACCGATGTCAGATCCGCGAACCACAACAGATCGGGCGCAGGGCGTTGCCGTTCCGCTCGCCTTGCGCTCTTCCATGGCAGCCTCGATTTCCGCCCACCGCGTCGAGAAAGCCTCGATCACCCCGCGCGATACCCCGCGGTCTCGAACCTCCCGTCCGGGTGCGTCTTCTCGATCCCGTACCTCAACTCCCTGAGACTCTCCGCCAACTCCGCCCGGTAGGTCGCTCCGATCGTCATCTTGCCCGAGTAGAGGGGTCGTCCGCCATGGTCCTCCACTTCCCGTCCCCGCCCTGCGCCATGTTCGCGATCACGGCATGGGTATGGAGTTGGGGGTCGAGGTTGCGGGATGTGTCGTGGCGGAAGGTTGCGGCCACCATCTTCTGGCCGCCGGCCCGGACCATCGCGCCGGTGGCTCTGTCCTGCATCCGGGTCTCGATCGCGTTGCGCTCGATCCAGCCCAGAGTCTTTCCCACCGCCCGGTAGTGAGCAGCGACGATCTGTTCGTCTCCTCCCACCAGCGCCATGAGCGACACCGACTTGGGGGCCGAAAGGGTGACGTCGCGCCCCGGGCGGTGGCGCATCTCTCCGTCCCGGCCCCTCTTGCCCAGGTGCGGACCGTCCGGCACCTTCCTTCCAGGATCGCCTCGAAGGCGGCCGAGTCCACCGGACCCGAGAGCTCCAGCGCCTCCGCGCCCTTGCCCGTCCAAGCGCTCGCCTCTCTGTGCGCGGGATCGTCCTTCGTGTAGTAGCCGTCCCGTTCGAAATAGCTCACGCATTGGGAAGCCGAGGCGATGACGCCGATCGAGGCTACCATCCGGGCCTCCCGCCAAGCGTTCGTTCTTGCCGTTCTTGCATGTCCATGAAGCCCGGATACGCGCTTTGCAGACCGCCAACAAGAGGTTAACCGCCCGCATCACAGGCGTGTCCGCGAATGGCGACAAATATCTTTGTCAGTGGATGTCCTGCTTCCAGAAAATGACACAGCGTGTTCCCACACGCGCAACCCAGGGTAAACACGCGGTGACGACTGAAACGACCGAGGCGGAAGAATACTGCTCAAGGCAATCGGCGACAAAGTGGCCGGACCCCGCTTCATGATCAACCTGGACGCGGATACGGACGCCCTCGAACATTCCGGACGACCTTGTGGCTAAAGGACTGGTGGAGTCAACGGGACACGTGGTGCGCCCTGGACCCTTGGTGCGGTCTGTCTCACGGGCAGGGTTGGGTGCGATGCAACGGGCGGCGGAACAAGTGAGCCATAGCGACCGACAACGACGCGTGGGGTTCGTGGCGTCATCCACCAACTCGGAAGCGAACGTGTTAAAGTCCCCTAGGCAACCACTTCTGGAGGGTTGGAGGTGATCGATGGCAACGACGAATCACGAACAGGTCCGCAAGGGATTGGATTTGCTCCGAGAAGGGCTCGCGGCGTTCGTCGCGCGTGAGTTGAAAGGAAAACACCACGTAGACAGCGGCGGCCCCTCGAACCACAAGTCGGTGACGGAGCGAGATGCAGCGGGTCTGCTCAAGTTGATATGGGACAACTGGCAATTGGTGTTTCGGGGCATCCTTGGCCAGGCGGAACGCAGCCTGGTGTCGGAATTGCGTGGCTGGCGCAACAAATGGGCGCATCAGGAGAGCATTTCCCACGACGATGCCTACCGGATGCTGGACTCCGCCAGCCGCCTGCTTGCAGCGATATCCGCGCCGCAGTCAAAAGACCTCGAAACGCTCAAGATGGAGACGCTACGCATTCGCTTCGACGAACAGACCCGGGAGGTGAGCCCGCAGGCAGGAAGCTCCACGGCAAGGAGCAGCGCCGCCGGTCCGAAGGCGCGGCCGCCCGCCCGACCAACCGTTGGACACCAGCCTGGTTACATCGACATCATGGAGCCTCTCGTCCTCATCTCAATCGCGGTCAGCTTCCGTGAAGGATGCGACGTCTATGAGGCGGTGCGGTATGCCTGGAAAGTCGACGTCGAAAGGATCAGGCGCTACAAGCTCGTGTTGGCTCACGTCAGAGGCAGCGTCAAAGGCGCATATCGCCCCCACCAATGGTTGGAGGCCACCAGCGGGAACTTTCCGCTGATGGACGGTATACCCGGCCGCGGCAGGAATGAACTTGCGGGGCGCTACGGGTTCGTTGGCGAACGGGCCGAAGCCGCGGTGTGGGATCTCTACGTCGGGAAACGGGTGCCTGACAGGTATCTCAGGCAGTACGTCGGTCCAGTCCAGTATTGTGACCGCGGTGCATAGTCGATCCGAAGACCCCACCACCGCCAGTTAATGGCGCGAAGCTGAAACCTATGGTGTGTAGGGAGACAGGCACGGTGTCTGCAGCAACGCACCGCGCGGTTTGGGAAAAGGGGCGTCCTGCCGTCGTTGGCGGCTCCAGTCTCAGGTGAGAGGAGATCGGTGAGTTGTCGGCAAACGGCGCGAGCGCGCGTCTCGAAGACTCAACACCGGGCACGCACGTGTGGCCCGCCCGGAAGCGGCGGATTCAATACTGCATCCACCCTGTCGCTGATCCCTATCTCTTCGCTTGCCTCCACGGCAATAACGCGGGTTCCGGTGGGCAGGTCTACGTATGTAGCCGTATTCGTAACGCGAACCTGCGGCAGCGTTGCAATTGCGGATTTTAACTCAACCAGTTCGCGGTGAATGGCATTTGTACGCGTCTTTATCAAACGTTCCTGTGATTCGGCCATTTCTCGCACCGCTTCTCGTACATGGCACTTCCCTGAAAACCTCTCCCAAAGAGCCCAGAACACACCAGGAACGGCGCCTACAAGACCCACAGGATGCTGATTCGGTCCAGAGTTGTCCATATAGATTCTTCCATGCATCGGTGCATAAACTGCTCCGATCAGGGAGTGAACTCACTAGGCCCCTTCGTTGTGGGTGGGTCACTTGTGAGAGTCGGATGGCGTCCCCTTGAATGTCATCAGTCCTTCGATGCGATCGGCCACGCGCTGAGCGGGCTCGCGGAGTTGCTCGACGGTCCAGTCGGCTGCGTAGCCCTCGGTGATGTCATCGTCGCGGGCGTGGTTCACTAGCCGCTTGGTGAGGGGGCGGGGTAGCATGAGATCGCGCTCGGCCACGGTAATGAAGGCGTTGCGGAGCCCGTGGAACCAGAAGCGCGTGCCCGCGGCCATGCTGATACCGGCATGGTAGCGGTAGAGGTTCTTGAGATGGCCGGTGACGCTCGCGGATGAGGGAAACACCCAGCCTTTGTCCCTACCCCCGGCCTCGGCGCGACGGCGCTCCAAGACGGCGGCGAGTTGACGGGTAAGCGGGAGTCCCAGCGGCTCGCCGGTCTTGGTCTCCTCGACCCGCAGGATGCCGCGCTCCAGGTCGATGCGCTCCCAGCGGAGCGAGACCACCTCGCCTAGGCGCATGCCGGTATAGGCTCCGATCAGGAAGATGTCGCGGTGCGGGGCCGGCAGCCCTACCGCCTCCGCCCCCGCGCGCCACCGGGGCAGCACCTCGGCCGGGGAAGCCCGACCGCGTCATGCCACGGTTGCACCATCGGTCCGAACTCGAACCATGGCCCTAGTCGGCGAAGCCGCCGCTCGAGGTCTTCGTTCCCTCGTGCAGGCGTCTCCCCCAGTCCCAGGTATCCTTCCATGACGCGCACCGGGTTGCCGTTCAACAGTGTTGCGAAGGCGCTCGGCGTGCCTCGCGTCATTCGTCTCTGCCTGTCCAGTATCCTTCGCGGCAGGAACGCCACCATGTGTGCGGCGTCTATGGGGATCGTGGGACACCCTCCCACGGCTTCTATCTGGTTGTTTGCGATGGTCCGTGGGAAGTGCGCTCGGTAGCCGTGGTCGCGAGGTTCCGGGCCAACCTTCCAACTCGTCACAACGGTGCCATTTTCCCCCTCCTCTTTCGATCACCAGCGGAAATCGACAAAGGCCCCCACCTGGTCGCCGCGCAAGCGCCTCATCGTGCTTCCTCCATTCCCCCCACCGTGTCGAAGTACTCCTCCGCGAACTTCCTGAAGTACCCATCCACCTCACGGATGGCGGCCTGGTGGTCGAGGCGTTCGGCCCGGTTCAGTTGCGTTTCCAGCATGCCGTCCATGACCCGATGAAGATGGCGCTGCGCCTCGGACAGCAGCTTCTTCCTGCCCTCCTGTCCCGGGGCGACCTCCTGCATCAACACGTGCTGGACGGCCTGCATCGCGAGGATGATCGCCGCGTTCTTGTAGATCGCCTGCTGTTGCGATGTGAAGATCGGGCCTTGTCCAAGCGCGGCCGGCGCGCCCTGCCCGCGCTCATCCTGTCCAAGCGCTACTGGCGTTGTGGACGCCAGGAAGCAGGCCACGAAAACGATGCTCAGAAAGCGTCTCATCCGCGCAGTTCCTTGACGGTGGCGTGGTCGCGCCGGATCTTGCGCATCGCCACGGCTAGTAGGTGCTCGAGCTCGCCGACGCGCTGGTCGCGCTCCCTGAGAGCCTCCTGGAACACTTCGTAATCGAGATCGGACATGATCCCTCCTTGGTGAAGAGGAGGGCTTGACCGGGACACACGGGTCCGATACAAGGAAGGAACGTCGTCGAAAACGTATCCGACCTTGTGGCCCTCCTCGGGCCAGAGAGCTGCTCCTGACGGAGTGGCTCTTGTCGTTTCAGGGAATGGTATCTGGGCCTGGCGGCCTCGTCAATCCTTCTTCTTCAGGTAGTCCCAGGCGCGCCGTTGCTTCGGCGGCGCCTTCACCAGGGCCTTCATGATGTTCTCCGGCGTGTCGGGGATGGGTTCGGGCAGGGGCTTGGGGGGTCGGTTCGGACGACCCTGCCTTGCAATCACACCAAAGCGCCCGAACAATCCCCGCCTCCACTGCGATTGCTGGCAGCGGGCCCGGGTCGCACAGGCTTCAACGACTCTTCAACTGAAAACCGGTCCCTACGCAGTTTTCACATGATCTGAACGGCTATTGAGAGAATCCGGCTTCACAAACGTAGAGGTCACCGGCCGAAGCGGAGACGGCGGCATCGATGGAGTGGGTGTCCTGCGTATCAACCTCTTGTCGTTTCACGTGCTCTTTCAGTGTAAGCGATGGAACGGACGCCCCCTCCCGACGGCATCGAAATGTGCCAAGGTGGCGGTAAGAACAGCCTGGGCCAGTTGCCGGAGCTGCGGACCAAAGTCCTTCTTCTTGGCCCCCTGAATCTCGATGGGCTGGCCCAGCACCTCGATCTTGGTCTGGTCGGTGAGGATGTTGTTCGGCGTGTACTTCCCGAAGAAGGGGTTGAACCCCTCGGGGAGCCGGGCGCGTTCATCCTCCGCGACGGAGTAGGTGTCCTGCCGGTCGCTGCGGGTCCATGACAGTCGAGGAAGGGACGGCCGACAAGCCCATCCTACCAGCGCACGGTGCCCTGCACGGTGACACCGTGGTCGGGCGCCTCAAGTCCCTCGAGACCCTCGCGGCGAACGCCCTCAAGGCTCAGGCGAACCGACGGGCCAAGATTGTAACGCCAGCCCATGCGCCAGTCACGCCGGCCCTCGGACAACAGCGTCACTCCCGCGTACGGCGTCAGCAGCGCCCGCCCCGGCATACTCAGGCCATAGCCCATCTCCACCTTCAGCCGTCCCGCCAGCTCAGACTCGCCCCTGGCCGTCAAGAGCGCCACACTGGATTGCCGCCAAAGGCTCCGCGCCCCGCCGGACACCACGCCCCAGGACGGCGCCAGGGACAGCGAAAAACCCCGACCCATGGCTCCCGGCTGCACCCGGACCGAGCCGCCGATGCCCCAGTCCTTGTAGTCGTCGTCGCCGCCGCTGGCCACCAAGCCGCGGCCCCGCACCTCCACGCTCACACCCGACCCCGGGTTGGAGTAGCGGACACCGCCGCCCACCTCGAACCCGGTGCCCTGCTCCGCGTCACCGGACTCGTAGCGCATGCCCAACTCCAGTGAAGGCCGCAGCTCGCCGCCCTCGTCCATTTTGATGCCGCGGGAGCCCTCCACACCGAGCCGCACCTGGGTCCCCTCCGCCGCGATCGACGGCAGGCCGTCCTCCTCGTCCGACTCGATCCGCATCAGCAACACGTCCGACTTCACCGCCACGTCCAGAAACCCCGTCTGCTCTACCGACAGGATGTCCCCGCGCACGCCCAACGCCCCCGAGGTCATGGTGATGTCGGTCTCCACCTCCTTCTCGATGTCGTCCTCCTTGAGCGACATCCCGCCCTTGCCGTAACCGGCCAGACCCCACGCCGACATTCCTTCGCCCAACACGACGCGGAAGTAGGGATGCACACTCGTGAGCGACGCTTCCATCTCGCTCTTCACATCAGCCGCGGGCTCGAAGCCGCCGTCGCCGATGGAGCGCGACACCGCCAGCCCCGCCAACATCCGCCCCCACTCGTAGTCCGCGCCCAGCATGCCCGTGGTCACGCTGCCGTCCAACGACACCTCGTTGCCGGTGTCGAACCCCGTATGCGCCGCCTGGCCCCAGATCGACGCGCCCCCGCCCATGCCGGATTTTCCCGACATGGAGGACAGTTGGAACGAGCTGCCCAGCAGCAGATCCCGGGCCGACAGGCTCCGGAAGGTCCCTTCCGCTTCGTCCCAGAAATCGGGGACATGGGCGGTGGTGGCGAAGCCCGCGGCCTGGCCGTCGGAGGGCCGATAGTCGTCGAGATTCAGCGTCCGTCCGGCGATCTTCACCTGCGACTTGCCGGAAGAGGGTGACGACAGCCGGCCGCCGATCATGTCCACCGTCTGGCCCGCGGCCGCCCGGCCGAAACGCGCCAGCCAGCCGCTTGTCGACGCCACGCTCTTCTCCGACACCGGATCGCCGTAGATGCCCGCGCCTACGATCAACGTCTGCGATCCGACTGCGGCTCCCATCGGTGCGTCCGCTGTAATCGCATCGGCGTAGGTTACCTTGGGTATCTCGGCGCTGTCTGTGTCGTCATCGGGATTGTCGAAGTGATACTCGACGAAACCGCCGCCCTCCAGGCTTCGTGTCGCTGCCTCGATAATTCGCGGAAGAATGAGTTCTCCGGTGACAACGTCTCTCAGGGTATCGGTGGGGGTTTGAAGCTCGAACTTCTCCGGGAACGCCCCGTGAAAGAGCGTGAAGCCGTTGAGATCTATGACAAACAGGTAGACGGGGCCTGCTCTCCAGGGTCCGTTCGGATCCCGGAAAACCCTCTTGATTTTCAAGGCAGCCTCATAGCCTTCGGCCTCGAAGCGTCTGATGAAGTAATCTATCGCCCCGTCCACGAAGGCCTTCAGAGTTGCGCGGTCCACCACGTCACTGGCCGTGACAGCAGGCACATCGCCCGGGGCGGTGACTTCCAGCACCAGGTGGGATTCCTGGAGATCGAAGCCGGCGACCAGGATGGCCGGGCTGCCGTCGGGGTTACGGGCTCCCCCAACGGCGTAGCCGGCGGCGTTTCCTGCTTCCGCCATGAATGGGCCGCCAAGCGGCGCCGAACTGGCCGCCTGGGCGATCTGCCCGAAAATATCAGGCTTGAGTAGCCCGCCCGATAGCGCCACGTTCTTCCCGTGTAAGTCCACCCTGCCGCTGAGAGTCAGGCTGACGAAGTAGGTGGAACCGGAAAGGAAAGGCCCCTCGTTCGTCAGAAGACATCCGATGTACCCCGTCGCCTCCGAGTGCTGACGGAGACTCGCTACGTATTGAAAGAAACTCTGCACAAACTGCTGCAAGGTGGCATCGCCATTCTCCACCTGCGCGGCCGTTACCAGGTTCGGGGGCGGGGCCGGAAGTTCAGGCGGCCTTGGACAGGCCTCCTGCGACTGCGCGAAGGCGATGGACCCGCCGGAGAGGAGGGCGAGGAGCCCCAAGAATAGTACCGCTGAGACCATCCGTCCAGGAATTCTCATGGTTCTCACTATGGGTCCTCCTATGGGTTAGCCTGTGAGCCAGCGCCGGGAGGCGGAATTTCGCCGTCAGTTTCCCCGGCTCGTCTCCATTTTAAAACCTTTTGTGTAAACTGTGCGTGTAGATATTGACTATTATGATGTTGTTTCGATAAAATATGTAGCTAGTGACGTAAGCGGTCGCGGGACCCCACCTTGACAAGAAGACGGGGTGGCGATGAGGAGGTGAGGGCGAGGGGCAGTTGCCGGCGCCCTGGGATCAGCGGGAAGCGGGGGTGAAGGCCCAGGGCAGGAGCTCG
>MKWU01007265.1_pt1 | contig 10705 bp, 7 predicted proteins | sample 809101 | NCBI WGS metagenome assembly MKWU01 (sample SAMN05860141, study PRJNA318959) | sponge metagenome | host: Aplysina aerophoba | place: Slovenia: Piran, Adriatic Sea, Gulf of Piran | collected 2013-05-07
AAAGGATTTCGTCCTTGGCAGCGGATGCGTCGGGCAATGTGTGGGTGGGAACTTTGGCGGGTCTGAGTCGGTTCGACGGACATCAGTGGACGACCTTTACTCAGGCGGATGGCTTGGTGGACGACGTCATATCCTCGCTGAAGGTGGATGGTCAGGGGCAGGTATGGGCGGGGAGCTTGAAGGGGCTCTCGCGGTTCGACGGTCAGCGATGGACCCGCTACCGGTCTGAGGGGATTGGTGGGATGATTGCGGTAGCGCCGAATGGAGATGTGTGGTGTACCGTCTATGGAGATGTCTTGCTGGCGCGTTTCGACGGGCAGGATTGGTGGACATACGACCACGACGATATAGGGATCTATGATAACGAGCGGATCGACCACGACGATATATGGTGGACCTACGACGATATAGGGAATAACAAGTGGGCCCACGAGGAATTCTACATTAACGGGATCGTGGTTGATCGATCCGGGACGCTCTGGGCAGTTGCTAATTTTTTCAAAGGCACTTTAGGGGTACGATCGAGCATAGAAATTACAGTACCTCGCCTGCTCTCCTTCAATGGGACGCAGTGGACGGTGTACCGGCTCCCCGGCCTCGGGATGATCTTCCCAGACAGCCAAGGTCGCGTCTGGATGAGTTCTATTAATGGATTGTGTGTCAAGGACGGTTCGACGTGGAAGCGATACGACATGGTCGGCACCGGCGACTACGCACGCTGGTATAATGTGAATATGACGGAGGACGCGGTGGGCCGACTGTGGATAGTGGACAGTTATTTCGGTGTGCTAGAGGGGGCTACTTGGATCGGATTCCCGCCTGAGGAGTTCAGGGCCGTTGGTGCCCCGGTCGTCGACAGCCGAGGGGATCTGTGGATCCCCTCGCGGGATGGTCTGTATCGGTGGCACCAGCCCGACCTGCCCACAGCCATCGAATCCTCAGCCACACCCAGCGAACCGCGCTCGTTTCATCTAGAACAGAACTACCCCAATCCCTTCAATCACGCCACACACATCGGCTTTACCCTCCAGCAGTCGGCGACCGTGTCGCTGCAGGTGTTCAACACCCACGGCCAACTCGTGGCCACCTTGGTGGAGGGCACCCGGCCAGCGGGAACCTATCAGGCTGCTTGGGACGGACGCGATGCCCAAGGCCAAGCCGTCAGCAGTGGGGCGTACATCGTGCGGCTGGACGCCGCAGGGCAGCAGGCATCCCGCAAGATGATACTGATTCAGTAAAAAGAGATGCCTATGAGATGAACAGAAAGTTGTTCAAGTGAACAAAAAGTTGTGCAACATGAACAAAAAGTTGTGCAATAAGACGAGCAACGACAGGTAAACTGCGAAGCATAGAAAAGCCTCCGAAGTCGGTGCGGCATAGGAAGCCGCAGTGGGCGTATTGGTCATCAATCATCCTTCACCTTCCGTATCTAGTCGGCTGCTGGCCGCTGGAACGGATTTCTCATTTCTCAAGGACGTATCATGGAACCGAAGAAGAGGATTTGCTTGCTCTTGGTGGCTCTGCTCAGCCTGAGTGGGGTGCTGCCAGCCGCCGCTACGGACTACCAAGCGGCGGACTATCTGCCGCTGGCCGTGGGCAACTCGTGGACGTACGAGCATGAGTACTTAGACATTCATGCCGATGGCGGCGATTTCCTCCAGTATTCCGTGTACTGGGATCAACTGATAGCCAACGGTGAGTTACCCGAGCACGCTGGGTATCCCGAGTTCACAATCTCGGTATTGAACACGGAGGTCATCGACGGCAAGACGTATTACGTGATCAGCGACATGCCAGCCTACTGGCCGCCGGCACCACCGCACTTCATCGCGGGCAAAAAACTGCGCTGGGAAGGCACCCACCTCATGGAGCGCACCGCCGACGGCGAGCAGGCCATCTTCCGCTTTGACGGCACCACCGCGGATTATATACGGACCGATTTCCGCTTTGATATATCGAATGCGTACAAGACCAGATACATCATCCCAACGACGGAGGGAGACAACCGAGTCGTGGTGGTAGCTGGTCTGAAACCTGTGCCGAGGTATGTGTTTGAGTTTCATGGCAACAATAGAGGGTTGCGTGCGGGTGAATTTCTTGCGGGCTACGGCCCCAATTTATTCACTTGGACAATAGTCGGAAAAGGGATGATATTCACAAACACAATACTTGCTCTCCGAGCGGTTATCGGCGGCACTTCGGTGGAATTTGCTGATGCGTTGATTTCCACGGGTATTTCGGCGGCGTCTTGGGGTCAGATCAAGCAGTCGTGGTTGGCGGGAGAAAGGAGAGACTAATCCCATGACTCCCATGTCCTGCGGTTGGACGCCGGGGGGCAGCAGGCTACCCGCAAGATGATACTGATTCAATAATCGGTCAGCGGCAATCCAGTTTTGAAGTCCGCAGCATTGCGGACGCTCCTTCAAGCTGCAGCCCACAAGGAATCCAGACAGCTTCTCCGTCGGTTGACCCTCCCAACGCGCGTTGATACGTTTTGGCGACCACCGCCAAAAGGAGAAGCTCTTGACGCGCCCCGCTTTCTCGCTAATCCTCGCTCTGGTCTGCGCCGCTTGTAGCGGCGAAGGTCGCCTGCAACACGTGCCGCGCGAGCGCACCTTGATCACCGACTGCGTCGATCAGGGCACGTGCAGCGGCCAGTTCCAAGACTACGACGCCTTTAACCCCTACCTGCCCGGCAAGGTCTCGCGCACGGGGTATAACTTCCTCTACGAGCCGCTCTACTTTTACAACGCCTACCGCGACGAGATCATCCCCTGGATCGCCACCGGACACGAGTACAACGAGGATCATACTGAAGTCACCATAAAAATTCGGCCCGGAGTCGAGTGGAGCGACGGGCAGCCGTGGACGGCGCACGACGTGGTCTTTACGATCAACATGCTCCGCGACCACGCGCCGGAACTGACCTTTGCGGTCGATATGCAGACCTGGGTAAAAACGGCCGTGGCTAGCGACAGCCTAACGGCGCGCATTGCGTTGACGGCCCCCAACCCGCGCTTCGTCTTCACGTATTTCACCCACAACTTCGACAATGGCGTGCCGATTGTGCCCCGGCACATCTGGGAAGGCCAAGACCCCAAGACCTTTGCCAACTTCGATCTGGCGCAAGGCTGGCCCGTCGTAAGCGGTCCGTACCGCTTGGCGCACTCCGTGCCGGAGCAGCGGATCTGGGATCGGCGCGAAGGCTGGTGGGCTGCTAAGATCGGCTTCCGCCAGCCGCCGCAAGTCGAGCGGCTGATCTACCTGCCCTACATGGAGGAGGCCAAACAGGTGCAAAACCTTGCTACCAATGCTATGGACCTGTGCGCCGACATGCTGCCGCCCAACATCCGCACGATTCTAGAGCAAAATTCCAAGGTGACGACCTGGAGTGGCCAAGAGCCGCCCTATGGCTATCTGGATTGGTGGCCCATCTCGCTGGGCTTCAATGTCCAAGATCCGCCCTACGACGAACCGGCCTTCCGCTGGGCCGTAAACCACGCCATCAACCGCGAGCAGTTAGTAGAGGTGGGCTGGCAGGGAGCGGGGCGACCTACCCTGTTGCCGTTCCCCGATTTCCCGCGTCTCAGGCACTACACAGACCAAGTTCAAGACTTGCTGGAACAACATCCGGTGGGGCTGTTCGATCCGGCCCGCAGCGCGGCTCTGATGCAGGAGTCTGGGTGGGAGCGGGACGCCGAGGGCATCTGGACGCGGGACGGGGTGCAGGCTAGGCTGCTGCTCGACATCAGCCAGACCTTCCAAGACATCGCGCCGATCTTAGTCGAGCAGTTGCAGCGGGCTGGCTTTGCGGCCAACATGCGGATGACTTCGGACAACTACACGCGGATGACCACGGGCGCGGCTAAAACTTATATATTTGGCAATGGAGGCTCGGTGCGCGATCCGTATTTTACGCTGCGGCTCTACCACAGCCGCTTCGTCCAGCCGACGGGCACGGCGACGCCGAACTTCTGGCGGTGGAAAAACTCAGAATATGACGCACTGGTCGATCAGATGGGACAGACTGCACCCGACGACCCGCGCTTGGTGGGCCTGTTCAGAGAGGCGTTGGCGATTTGGCTGGGCGATTTGCCAGCCATACCCTTGCTGCAATTTTACCACCGCTTGCCACACAACCAAACCTACTGGCGCAACTGGCCATCGGCGGACAATCCGTATATCAATACAGCCTACTGGCACCGAACGTGGCTTTTGGTATTGTTGAACCTACAACCAACGCGAGGTTAAAGGTTTGCTCGCGCCCAATCGGCACGTCCCTCTCACTCTAAACCGATGCGAGATCTAATATGAAACGCTGCATTTGCACATTGCTTAGCGCGTGGCTACTCAGCGGCTGCGGTGACAGCCCCTCCGACCAACAGCCATCGGACGCGGCCGACCAGCCCGAGGACGCCGAGGTCGAAGAATCGGCGCTAATACAGGTCCCGCGCAACCGCACCTTAATCATGGATTGCGCTGAAAGCGGCACGTGCGCCGGGCAGATCAAAGACTACAATACTTTCAATCCCTATCGGCCGGAATCCACCTCGCGCACCGGGTACAATTTCGTTTTTGAGCCGCTGTACTTTTACAATGCCTTTGAGGGCAAACTGATTCCCTGGATCGCTACGGATCACCGCTTCAACGACGCCTATACCGAAGTGGAAATCACCATTCGCCGAGGGGTCCAGTGGAGCGACGGCATGCCGTGGACGGCGCACGACTTGGTTTTTACGATCAACATGCTCAAGGACAACGCGCCTTTGTTGGCCTATTCAACCGACATAAAAAACTGGGTCCAAGAGGCCGTGGCCGTCGATAGCCTGACGGCGCGCATAGCCCTGACCGCGCCCAACCCGCGCTTTGTCTTTTCGTATTTCACGCACAACTTCGGCAATGGGGTGCCGATTGTGCCCAAGCACGTGTGGGAAGGGCAGTCGCCAGACACCTTTGAAAACTTCGATCCGCAAAAGGGCTGGCCCGTGTTTTCCGGGCCTTACAAGCTGGTGCTCTCCACGCCGCAGCAGCGCATCTGGGATTTGCGGTCAGACTGGTGGGCCGCGGCCACCGGCTTCCAATCCCTGCCCAAAGTCGAGCGCATCATCTACCTGCCTTACATGGAGGAAGCCAAGCGCGTCCAAAACCTGATTACCAACCACATTGACACCAGCCTCGACCTGCGTCCGCCCAACATCCTGACCGTACTCGACAAAAATCCCCGGGTGACTACTTGGACCGGGCGCCAGCCGCCGTACGGCTACGTCGATTTCTGGCCCATTTCCCTCGGCTTCAACAACCTTGAAGCCCCCTTTGCGGATGTCGAGGTGCGGCGGGCGATCAACTATGCCATCAACCGGCAGCAATTAGTGGAAGTGGGTTGGCAGGGAGCCGGAATTTTTACGCTCCTGCCCTTGCCCGACTACCCGGCCCTTAGGCCGTACTTCAGCGAGGTCGAGGATCTGTTAGAGGAATACGAAATAGGCGTCTTCGACCTAGACAAGAGCGCGGCTCTGATGCGGAGCATGGGCTGGCAGCGGTCCGCTAAGGGCTATTGGATCAAAGATGGCGAGCCATTTGAAATGCTCATCGACATCTTCCCGATCTTCCAAGACATAACGCCGGTCTTGGTCGCCCAGCTAGAGCGAGCGGGTTTTGACGCCGACTTCCGCAATACCCCAGACACATTCACCCGCATATCGCACGGCACGGCCCGCTCCTTTACCCCCGGGCCCGCCGGCGGCGTGCGCGATCCGTATTTTACGCTGCGACTCTATCACAGCCGCTTCGTGCAGCCAACCGGCCGGCCGGCCGAGTCCGTCTGGCGCTGGCAGAACGAGGAATTCGACCGGATCGTCGATCAGATGGCGGAAGTCTCGCCGCGCGATCCGCAGCTGGTGCAATTGTATCGCCAAGCCATGGAAATCTGGCTGGCCGAACTGCCGTCGATCCCGCTCTTGCAGTGGTATCACCGCATTCCACACAATCAAACCTACTGGCGCAATTGGCCCTCGGAATACAACCCTTATATCAACAGCGCCTATTGGCACCGGGTGTGGCTGTTGGTGCTGCTCAATTTGCAGCCGGTACAAGGGTAACGCGCGAGGAGGTACACAATGAAATTGCGCCGATGGACTATCGCAGCCGTTTTGGGAATAGTCGCCCTAAGCTGCGGCGATCAGCAAGAAACGCCAACGGAGAAAAAACTCAAGATCGCCGGGATCGTCTTTCAGGAGGATCAGTTCTTCCGGCTGATCCAGTTTGGGATGCAGGACGCGGCCGACAAAGCGGGCGTCGAGCTGCTGCTGGCCAATAGTGCGAATAAGCCGGATAAGGAGATTCAGCTCGTCAACACCTATATCGCGCGCGGCGTCGATGCTATTGTGATCTCGCCGCTGAGCGCTAAGGCTTCAGCCACTGCCTTGCAGCGGGCCAAGGACGCCGGGGTCGTGGTGGTGACGTACAATTCGACGGTGGAAGGGGATATCCCCGTCGCCTATATCGAGAGCGACCAAGGGGACTTGGGCCGACAGACCGGACTGGTGGCGCGGCGCTACATCGAAGAGCAGCTAGGCGGGCAAGCCAAAATTGCGACCCTCGCCTTCAAGTCGCAGCTCGCCGAGCAAAGCGACGCGCGCCGCAACGGGTTCGTCGAGGTGGTGGGGCAGTTGCCGGGCGTGGAATTCGTCGCCGAGCAGGACGCCTGGCTGCCGGAGATGGCGCTCAAGAAGGCCGGGGACATTCTCACCGCCCATCCAGAAATCGACATCATCTGGTCGGCCAACGAAGGCGGCACCGTCGGGTCGGTGATGGCGGTCAAAAATGCTGGCCGCGAGGGGAAGGTGGTCGTCTTTGGCACTGATGCCAGCCAGCAGCTCGTCGAGTTCATGCTCGCCGAGGACGGCATCTTGCAGGCCCTCACCACCCAGACTCCTTTCGAACTGGGCACAAAGGCCATGGAACTGGCCATCGCGGCGCTCAAGGGTCAGGATGTCGCGGCCAAGGTAGTGATGGACGGGGTGCTTGTGGCGCGTCAAGATCCAGACGGCGTGCGGGTTTTTGGTGCGCGGCTCGCGGACCTGATCGCCCTCGGCAATCAGTGAGCCAACCCTCCTTCAAACTAGCAGTCGAAGACCTCGGCAAGGACTACCCGGGGACGGTGGCGCTCGACGGGGTTTCGGTGGGGTTTGCTCCCGGCGAGGTCCACGCGCTAATCGGCAAAAACGGCGCTGGCAAAAGCACGCTGGTCAAGATCCTAGCCGGATCGGTCGCCCCAAGCAGAGGGCGCATCCTCTGCGATGGGGCACCAGTCGCGCTGCACGCGCCGCAGGACGCCTTTGACTACGGCATCGCCATGGTCTATCAGGAACTGAGCTTGGTGCCGGGGCTGACCGTGGCCGAGAACATCCTGCTCGGCCGGACGCCGAAGCGGCGCGGACTCATCGACTGGGCGGCAACCTACGCACGGGCCGAGGAGGTTCTGGCGCGGCTGGGAGTCGCCATTGATGTCCGGGCGCGCACCGGCGATTTAGGGGTAGCGCAGCAGCAGATCGTCGAAATCGCCAAGGCCATGTCCTTTGACCCGGCCATGCTCATCCTCGACGAGCCAACCTCGGCGCTGGCAACGCACGAGACCGCACAACTCTTCCGCGTGGTCAAAGGGCTGGCGGCAACAGGCGTGGCAATCATCTACATTTCTCACCGCTTACAGGAATTGCACTCTATCGCCGACCGAGTTACGGTGCTGCGCGACGGGCATCACATTGGCACGGTGGCGATGCGGGATACGAGCATCGCGGAGATTGTCCAAATGATGTTTGGCGAGGTCGCGCAGCAGGAGCGACCGGATGATTTGCAGCCGGGCGCAACTCCAGTGCTGGAGGTCAAGGGCTTGTCGCGCGGGGACGCCTTCACCGATGTGAGCTTCGCGCTCTACGAGGGCGAAATCCTCGGCATTGCCGGGATGTTGGGCGCGGGCCGCACCGAACTGCTGCGCGCCCTCTTCGGCGCAGACGCCTGCGACCGTGGGCAAATATTGATCCAAGGCCAGCGCGTAGCAGCGCCAACCCCCCCGAAAATGAAGGCGCAGGGCTTGGCCTTTACCCCTGAAAACCGCAAGGAAGAGGCCCTGATCCAGGCGCATAGCATCCGCGCCAATATGTGCTTGGCGAGCATGGGCCGGATCGCCCGCCGGGGATATATCACCCGCGTAGAGGAACAGGCCGTGGTAGATGCACTAGTAACCCAACTCGAAATCAAAGTCGCCGACACCGAGGCCCCAGTCTCGGCGCTGAGCGGCGGCAATCAGCAGAAGGTGGTGTTGGGCAATTGGCTGGGCAATCGTCCGCAAGTCATGCTCTTCGACGAGCCGACGCGCGGCGTGGATGTGCAGGCCAAGCAGCAGATTTTCGAAGCCATGTGGGATTTGAGCCGCCAGGGCATTGCCTCGCTTTTTGTATCGACCGAGTTGGAAGAATTGGTCGAAGTTTGCCACCGGATCTTAATCATGCGCGAGGGGCGGATCGAAGACCAAGTGCGGCCCGAAGAAATCAGCGCCGACGAGCTGGCGCTGCGCTGCATGGGAGCGAGCCGCAATGCGTGAACGGCTTATGGCGTGGGTGAAGCGCTCGATTATGGAGATCATTCTCTTCGTTCTCTGCGCGATCTTGGCGTTTGAGGCCGAAGGGTTTTTCTCCGTGGACAATCTGCTCAACGTGTTGCGCAATGTGTCTATGCAGGGCATCATCGCCTTTGGCATGACAATGGTCATCATCTCCGGGGAAATCGACCTGAGCGTGGGGTCGGCGGTGGCGTTTGCCGGCTGCCTGACCGCCTATGTGACGCAGCACTTGGCCGGGGCTGGGTTAGCGATTGAATTGGCAGTGCCCGCAGCCATGCTAGCGGCCTTGTTGGTGGGTTTGAGCGTCGGAGCCCTGAGCGGGTTTATCCGCGTGCGCTTTGGGGTGCCAACTTTTATCATCACCTTGGCGTGGATGACGGTCTTGACCGGATCGGCGCAACTCATCACCGGGGGATTTCCACTGACGCCCTTTCCCGAGTGGTACAATTTCTTGGGCGGCGGTTATCTCCTCGGAGTGCCCTTTCCTGCGCTGGTCTTCGCTTTAGTGTTTCTGACGACGCATTTCCTGATGGGCTACACCACGCTGGGGCGCTCGATCTACGCGGTGGGCGGCAATGCCGAAGCCGCGCGGCTCAGCGGCATTGAGGTCGGCAAAATCAAGATCGCCGTCATGGCGATTGTCGCCTTCTTGGCAGCGCTAGCCGGCATCATGCAGTCGGCCGAGATCATGTCCGGCGCAGCGACCACTGCTAGAGGGTGGGAATTGGACGTGATCGCCGCGGTCATCATCGGCGGTACCAGCTTGATGGGTGGCGAGGGTCAGATACGCGGGACCCTAATTGGCGTGGTGTTCTTGGGCATTTTGGTCAACGGCATGACGCTGATGAACATCAGCGAATACTGGCAACTCGTAGTGCGGGGAGCGTTGATCTTGAGTGCCGTGCTGATTAACCGGGCGCATCAATAGGCAATCACAGACAGAGACGGGTTTTGCTCTCGTCTTCTTTTATCATTAGACGATTTCCACGCCCCAGAAGCCCAACATCGGCAAAAAGCGCTCCATATCCGCCGGCACAGTCGCCGGATCTTTGCCGTAGCCGCCGTGGACTTTAGCCGCCCCTTGCAAGGGGCGCTCCAAGACCAACTCGACGCGATGGTCCTGGGGGTAGATCACCGCCGCGACCGGCACCTCGCCGGACTCATCTTCGACCCGGAAGCTGTTGGCCTCTAAGTCGATGCTGTCCATGCGGCTCTCGACGGCTGCAAACTCTAGCTCGACGCGGTCCTCCCGCCGCCGGGCCGCCGCCAAATCCGGTGCCTGCCAAGCTACTGCTTGACCATAGACCAACCCCAAAGCCGCCTGCGCCAACCGCTCGCCCAAGAGCATGTTGCCGGCGGGACTGGTGTGGATTAGATCCGACAGCGGCAAGTCGAGCGCTGGCACCACGCCTATGCCCAGCATTTGCCGCGCCACCTGCCGCTGCGCCTCGCGCACCTGGCTCCAGCGCCGATCAGTATCCGGGTCGGCGGGCTGGTACACGCGGTTTAGCTGCACGGTGAGCACCGGCAACTCCGCATCGGCAAGGGCCTCCCGCCAGGCGTTGACCGCTTGCTGGAACCGCTCTGCATAACTAGTCGCGTCCACATCGGTCCCCGCATCGGTTTCCCCCTGATACCACACAATCCCCCGAACCTTCCCCCCTACCTTCTCCACGCACTGCACCATATTGTCAAACAAATCCGCCGCCCCCGGCTCGCCGGGATTCCAGCGAGTGAGCGGAGAGCCTCCCAACGACGTCTGCACCAAACCCACTGGGTGTGCGAGCGTCCTTTTGAGCGTGCGCCCAAATTGCAGGTAGGGCGAGTGCCCTGGATTGGCGGCCTCTTGGTTCACCGCGTGTTGGGTATCCGTCGATTCGTTCATCGGATGCGCCGCCAGCGCCCATTGCTCACTATTCCTAAACAGATGCACTCCCAACTCTGCTGGGTCCTCGTACGGCCCGCGCCCGTATCCAGCCGAATTGCTCTGCCCGGCAATCACCCACAAATCGCCTATCCCCAAAAAGTGCCGCATATCTCCGCGCGGCGACCACTCCCCAGCCGGATTTTCCGCCGTCCGCAACC
>MKWU01007266.1_pt1 | contig 10705 bp, 7 predicted proteins | sample 809101 | NCBI WGS metagenome assembly MKWU01 (sample SAMN05860141, study PRJNA318959) | sponge metagenome | host: Aplysina aerophoba | place: Slovenia: Piran, Adriatic Sea, Gulf of Piran | collected 2013-05-07
CAGGCGGGCCTGCTCCGCCTGGCGGGCTTCCTGAGCGATCCGATCCATCTCCCTGCGGGCCTCTTCCGCCAGACGCGCCTCCTCCGCCCGGCGAGCCTCCTCGGCCAGACGGGCTTCCTCCGCGATCCGGTCCATCTCCCGGCGGGCCTCTTCCGCCAGACGCTCTTCTTCGGCCCGGCGGGCCTCCTCCGCCAGACGCTGCTCCTCCTCACGTCGGGCGGCGGCGAGGCGGGCCTGTTCCGCCAACTGCGCTTCCCGTGCGCTCCGGCGTTCCTCGGCGAGCCGCTCCGCCTCGGCCTCCAGCTCGTCCCTGCGGCGCGCCTCCTCCGCCTGCTTCTCCGCCTCCCGGCCCACCGCCAGCAGTTCCGTCAGGGTGGTGCGGTCCAGGTATCCAGTGGCCTCGATTCCCCGGTCGTCCTGCCATCCGCGCAGTCCCTGACGGGCTTCGGGTTCCAGCACGCCGTCAGCGTCTCCGGAGTAGTGACCTTCAGCGGACAGTCCCAGTTCCACCAGCGCCAGCACATCGGTGCCAAGGCCGAGTTGGGCTTCCTGAGCGGCGGCGCGCTGCTCGGGAGTGAGGGTCCAGTTCCGCGCCATGAAGACCATGACTGCCGCGACGGCCACGACCATGGTGACGCCGGCCGCATAGAAGATGCGACGACGGCGTGCCCCGGGGCGGCGCATCACCGGCTCCAGACGAGACCGATCTCGGTACGGCCCGCGACGCGCCTGACGAACAGATCCGGCCCGGCCCCGGCCACGTTGGTTCTCTGCGGCGCCGGCAACGCGGTCACGCGCGAGATCGCTTCGATCTCGTACATTTTCCTCGACCCGAGCACCCAATCGACCGCGCCCCAGACTCCGAGCACGCTCCCCACACCGATGAACCAGCTGTTCGCGGTTTCGGTCCGGTCCCGCCTGTGCACCGCCGACCGGTACTCCCACTCCGTGTCGAAGTCCGCCCGGTCCGGAACGCCCAGCCAGGGCAGCCACCTCACCGTCGCGTAGGAGCCGCCTGCCATGATGGTGCCCCAGAGCAACTTCCTCTTCCCCGACCCGCGCCTCGCGCTGGCGTCCCTGTACTGCTCCTCCAGAGCCGGTACGGCCAATGTGGGGAGCTCCCCTTCCATCGTCCCCATGTCTCGCCTTGCCAGGAAGTAGTCGGCGGTCCCCCAGGTGAGGAGGCCGGCACCAGCCAGCGTGAAGGCGTTCCTGACGGTCCCCGCCCTGGAGTGCCTGTCAACAGCGGCCTGATGGGAGGCCGAGTCGGCATAGGCGTCGTCGTCCGCCGCCGCGAACACGATCTGGGTCGTGGCAATGGCGACGATGGCCAGCGACCCTCCCCAGATCGACCTTTTCAGGCCCGACGACCGACGCGCCTTCGATCTCTCGTATTGCGTGTAGATGTCCGGGATCACGGACCCCGTCGCTCGGGGCTGCGCTCCGGCGGACACGTTTCCCACGACCTCGACTTCCGTAGAGAGGACATATCCGATCAGGTCGTCCTCCCCGGGCTGGCCGGGTATCGACACGATATGGTACGTACCCGATTCCCCGATCCAGTCCAGCGTCGCACCGGCCGCCAGGTTGGCGATGACGGGGCTGGAATCGGACGGGTCAAGCCGGACGGCCGCGCCATTGCCGAGCGCCCTGACCTGTTGGGCCGAAGCGAGCCCGTGGCCAAGAGCGGGTGCTGCGAAGGAGACTCCGAGAATCACGATGCCAGCGCCGATCAAGCCGTGCTTCAGCGTCATTCTCACTGTTTGCTTCCTCGCGCTGTCTTGATCCGCCACCGGCGGACCGGTCCCGCTCTCGCGGACGGTTGGTTGCCTGGTCAAGTTTAGCGGATCGACCCGATGGGGTCTAGGACCTGCCAAAATGGCAGGGTTTTCTGCCAAAATGGCAGGATGGGACTGCCAAAATGGCAGGAAAGACTGCCAAAATGGCAGAACGGGACGTCTGAAGGCCGGGGGCCGGAAGTTGAGCGCCGCGCCAGTGGCCCGGGCCGACGACACTGGCGCCGACACCCCCGGAAGACGAACATCTCCACATGACCTTCGACATCGTATTCGTCCTCGCCCTGACCCTGGCGGCTCTGGTCCTGTTCGCCCTCGACCGGCTGCGGCTGGACCAGGTCGCCATGGCGGTTCCGGTGGTCCTCCTCCTCAGCGGCATCCTCACGCCGGCCGAGGCGGTATCGGGGCTGTCGAGCCGCGCGACCGTGACGGTCGGCTCGATGCTCGTGCTCGGGCTGGGGCTCCGCAAGACCGGTCTCGTGTCCGCCATCGGGGCCTGGGCGCGAACCGCTCCCCTCGGCGGCAAGTACACGCGCCTGTTCGTGCTCTGCCTCGTCTGCGCGTTCCTCTCGCCGTTTCTCATGACCACCGCCGTGGTGATGGTGTTCATACCCGTCTTCATCGCGCTCGCCGAGAAGGCCGAAGAGCCGGCGTCGAGGTATCTCATGCCGCTCTCCTTCGTCTCGATCCTCGGGGGCACGGTCACCCTGATGGGGACCTCCACCAACCTGGTCGTGCACGGCGAAGCGGTGGCCCGGGGGTTCGATGAGCTCAATATGTTCTCGATCACCCCGCTGGGCCTGATCTGCCTCGCCGTGGGTCTGCTGTATCTCTTCACCGCCGGCCGGGTACTGTTGCCGCGGCGCATCCGGCCGCCCGACCTGTCGGCCAAGTACGACGTCCGCCGCTTTGTCACGGAACTGCACGTCCCGGAGGATTCGCCCGCGAACGGCCGCTCGCTGGCCGACCTGGGGTGGGGCGAACGGTATGACGTCACCGTGCTGGACATCGAACGGGATGAACGGGAGATCACCGCGCCGCACGGGGACCGGCACATCCGCCCGGGCGACATCCTGTACGTTCAGGGATCCGCCGAGCGACTCCTCGATCTCGCCCGCCGGCAGCGGCTCAAGACGCCGCGAGATGGGGACGAGCGCGACCTCGACCTGACCGCCGGGCGGGGCCAGCTCGTCGAGGTGCTCGTGGCGCCCGGCTCGATTCTCGTGGGCCGCACGCTGCGCGACTCCAATTTCGGCCAACGCCACGATGCGAGGGTGCTCGCAGTCCAGCAGCACGGTGTCACCGTGACGGAAAGACTGGCGGAGCTCACGCTGCGCGTCGGCGACCTGCTCCTGGTGCACGGAACCACGAGCGCGCTCGAACGCCTCGCCGACGATCCCGGGTTCGTCCCCATGGCCGAAGTGAAGACGCCGGCCGGGAGCAGACCACGGGCGGGCGTTGCCGCGGCGATCATGGCCGGCGTCGTGCTGAGCGCAAGTCTCGGGGTCCTCGACATCATGACGGCCGCGCTCACCGGCGTCGGCCTGATGGTCTTCACGCGCTGCGTGCACGTGGAGGAGATCTACGCGGAGGTGGAGTGGCTGGTCATCTTCGTGCTGGCCGGGCTGATTCCGCTCGGGGTGGCGCTCGAGACCACCGGGGCGGCGGAGTTGCTCGCGGGCTGGGTGGTGACGCTGACGGCCCCGCTGGGAGAGGCCGGACTCATCGCGGCCTTCTACCTGGTGACCGCCATCATGACCGCCATCGTGTCCAACGCGGCGACGGCCGTGATGCTGACCCCCGTCGCGATCTTCGCGGCCACGCAGGCCGGCGTGAACCCGTACGCCCTGCTCGTCGCCGTCATGTTCGGGGCATCGGCCTCCTTCGTCACGCCCTTCGGCTATCAGACCAACGTCATGATCTACGGGCCGGGCGGATATCGCTTCTCCGACTTCCTGAAGGTGGGCGGCCCGCTCAACCTCATCCTCCTCGTCACGGCCAGCATCTTCATCCCCCTGTTCTGGCCCAGCTAGGCCAGGCCAGGGGAATCCGCAGGCAAGTCGGGTGCTCGCGGTCGGCCCGCCACACGAAGTTGGCCCATTCTGCTATGGGCGCACCGCCGCTTCCCGCCCACCTTCCGGGTCCGCCCCCCGCCGCCCCTGCGCGGTACCACCCGACGAGACCGGAGTTGACCGAGATGCACCCCGCGCTAAAGAAGATCTTCTGCCTCCCCATCACGATCCAGCAGTCCATCCAGTCGGTCGATCCCGAACTGGCGGATAGGATCGACTTCTCGACGATCGAGGCGCTCGGCCCGAACTTGGTGGGCGACGAGCTGGCCAGCCGGTTTCCCGAGATGCTGTGGATCGCGCGCACCCGGGACCCCGGCGGGCAAGTCGTTATCATGCTGCATTTCCCAGCCGGGAACGACCCGCTTATGCCCGTCCGGGTGGAGGTCCACAGTCGCCGGACGCTGCACGAGCTGCACCGGCGAATGAGACCTCCGCCGGCCCCCGGCTTACTGGAGCCGCTCCCGCTGGTGATCCATCACGGAAGTGATCGGTGGACGGCGCCGCCTTCGCTCGAGGAGCTGCTCTCGCGTTGCGATGCGGGTGACTACCGGGTGGTCACGCGCGAGCCGGAGGGAACCGGGGAACGACCCGGCCCCTGAACGACCCGGGCGGAATGGTTGACATCCACGACACCGTGTCGTTACGATTAGTCGTCGTGTCATCGAACCCGGCTCTTGAACCTGAAATCCCAAGGAGGCGAAGATGCTTCCCCTGCCCAACGCGCAGTACCCGACCGGCCAACTGGAGGTGCGCGCGAATCGACACTTTATCCACTCACTGCTCGCCGCGGCGTTCCTTCTCCTCGGCCTCGGCCACACCCCTCTCCCCGCCCAGCAACCCCCTCCGGACGCCCGTCCCAACATCTTCCTCGATTGCGAGGGCGACCACTGCGACCCGGACTACTTCCGCACGGAGATCCCCTGGGTGAACTGGGTGCGGCAACGCCAGGACGCCGACGTCCACCTGATCATGACCAGCGAGGAGACGGGCGGGGGAGGCCGGGTCTACCGGATCGACCTCCTGGGCACGGCGGACTCCGGCTACGAGGACCAGCTCGTCCATACAGCCCGGTCCACGGACACGGATCGCGAGACGCTGGACGGGATCGCGCACACGATCGGCATCGGGTTGCTGCGCTTCGCCAGCGAGAGCGGTTTTGCGCAACTGGTCGAGTTCGTGGAAAGGGGCGGCCCGGAGGCGGATCCTGCGGAGCGTGTCGTCTCCGGGGCGGAGGTGGACGATCCCTGGAACTTCTGGGTCTTCAGCCTCCGCGGCACTCCGCGCATCAACGGCGAGAAGACCCGCCGCGTCCGGCGCGTGAACCTGAACGCCAACGCCTCCCGGGTGACGCCGAACTGGCAGAGCAGCTTCGGCATCTGGGTGGTCATGATCCGAACGGAGATCGACCTTCCCGACGGCGACGTCTATCTTGACGACTTCCGCGCATACGGGACCGACCATTTCGTGGGGTATGCGCTCGCGGACCACTGGTCCGTCGGGGTGCAGAGCCAGGTCCGCACGCACCGGCGCCTGAACCAGAAGGTGCGGGCCCAATTCTCCCCCGCTCTGGAGTACAGCTTCTTCCCCTACGAGGAGGCGACGCGGCGCGCCCTCACCGTCCTGTACCAGGTCGGTCCCTCGTACCAGCGCTACAACGAGGAGACCATCTACGGAGAAAGCTCCGAGGTCCGGTGGAAGCAGCTGATGGAAGTCGAACTCGCCCAGAGGCAGCCCTGGGGGAACACCTCCGTGACGCTGTCCGGATCCAGCTACCTTCACGACAGCGAACTCTACCGGCTCTCCCTGAGCGGGGAAGCCTCCTTCAGGATCGCCCGGGGGCTGGAGATCCGCGCCGACGGACGCATCGCCCGGGTCCAGGACCAGATCTACCTCTCGGCCAAGGGCCTCACCGAGGCCGAAGCCCTCCTCAACATCAAGGAGCGGGCCCAGAGCTTCAACTACAGCCTGGGGATCAGCCTGACCGTCAACTTCGGCTCGATCTACAACAACGTCGTCAACAACAGGTTGCGGCTGGGGCCCCTCTCCTTCAACTGAGCCCTGCGGTCCACTCCATGCTTGACACACGCACGATGCGTGCACTCTGATACATGGACCATGCCTCACTCGATCAGCAGCGTCGCCCGGAATTCCGACGCCCTGTCCGCAGTCTGGAGCAGCGGTGAACGGACCGACCTTCCCTACCTCTGGCTGCGCGACAACTGCAGCTGCAGCGAATGCCGGGTCGTGCAGACTTCCGAGAAGCGCTTCCACCTCTTCCGGGTCGCCAGGGACCTGCGGCCGCAGCAGGTCGGCATCGAACACGCCGGATCCGAGGACGAGGCGATCTCAATCGACTGGCCGGACGGACACCGCACCCGCTACCGGTCGAGTGAGATTCGCGGCTTTCTGAGCCTGCCCCGCATCGAACTGCACTACTGGGATGGCGGATTCGAGCCGCGGAGGTTCGACTATCGGCGCTTCCTGGCGAGCGACCAGGCGGCGGCGGAGCTGATCGAGGAGTTTCTGCGGACCGGGGTCTGCGTGCTCGTCGACGCCCCTACCGAACCGGATTCGTCGGAGCAGCTGGCGAGCCGTCTGGGCCCGATCCGCGAGGTGCTGTTCGAGCGCATCCACAACGTCAAGGTCGATCCGAAGGGATACAACATCGCGCACACGGGCCTGGCGGTCGCGCCGCACAACGACTTCACCAGCTACACCTGGCCGCCGAACGTGCAGGCGCTGCACATGCTGGTGAACGAGTGCGAGGGTGGCGAATCCGTCGTCGTGGACGGGTTCGGCCTGCTCAACGAACTGCGGCGCGATCACCCCGACAAGTTTGACGCGCTGTGCGCGGTGCCGGTGCCGTTTCGCATCTTCAGCGACGAATTCGAGTGCTACGCGGTCAAGCCGATGGTCGGGCTGGACGGCGATGGCGAGGTCAGGCTGGTCCGCTTCAACACCGCGCAGATGCAGACCGTTCCCCTGTCGGAGCCCCGGCTGGGCGACTTCTACGGGGCCTACCACGAGCTGTCCAGGCGCGTCAATTCACCCGGCGCCCAGGTCACCTTCCGGTTGGAGGGCGGACAGATTCTGCTGTGCGACGGGCACCGGGTGCTGCACGGTCGCACGGCGCTGCGCTCGGACGGCCGGCGACATCTGCAGGACGCCTACTTCGAGCACGACAACGTGCGCAATCACTTGAGGTGGCTGCGGCTCAGCGGGCGGATCTGAGGGCGCCGCGAACACCCGCATTCGGACGGACAGCGTGTCGGCCGCGCTCCGCAACCTGGCCCTCGGCGCCTCCGTAGACGTCCTGGCTGGCCGGATGCCGCCTGCGAAAGTTCTCGCCGGCCACCTCGCGCGCGGTACCGCGGTCTATGTGCCGTTCCCGCCGAAGGGCCGGTGGGCGGACACGATCGCCGCGCCCGGACCCCGCGCCTTCCCCGCCGGCCCGTCCCCCGATACGCCGGCTCTGCTGGACTCCGGGCTGCTCGCCGAGCACGGTCTCCGGCGGCTCGGCGTCACCTCGTATCCAGAGGGGCATCCCCTGGTCGGCCCGGCCGATCTGGATGAAGCGCTCCGGCGCAAGACGGAATATGCCAGGGCGACGGGTTCGGAGCTCTGGCTGGTGACGCAGTTCGTGTTCTCGCCCGCCCCCGCTCTCGACTGGCTGGCGCGGACGAGGAAGGCCGGTTGCACGCTGCCGATTCGCATCGGGGTGCCGGGGCCCGTCGCGCTGCGCACGCTGATCGGATACGCGGTCCGCTGCGGCGTCGGGGCGTCCGCACGGGCGCTGAAGCGCAGGCCCGGCGTCGCACGCCTGGCGGGCAGATGGTCGCCGACTCCCATTGCGCTGGCGTTGGCGCGGCATCTGGCCGCCAACGAGGACGCGCTTGCCGTCGACATTCACCTGCTCACGTTTGGTGGCCTGGCGGACGCGGCCGAGTGGCTGGACGGCTTGCGCGCGGCCAGCCCGGGAGCCGGGGGCGAGCCTTGATGCCCGCACTGGAATATGTAACGTTCATATTACATTGTGACAACTATACTTTACATAATTCCATTGGCTCTCGACTGCACTCGCTGCGAGAGCTCTTCCGCCAGCTGCTTGAAGTCCGTGTACGCGGCACTTTGCGGCCACGGACCGTGGTCGGGGTCAGCCCACTCTTTGGTAGTGAACGGGTACCTCTTGCCGTCATCACCGTGAATCGACCCGCGCCCCGTCTCAGGGTTCCAAGCGACGACTTGACCGTTTATCTCTTTCATTTGTCGGTACCTTTCCCGAGGACCCTCGATAGGGCAGGTTCAGGAGGGTCATTTTGTTGAGATCCCACGTTGCGAGGGGAAGCATTCTGCTGGACACCAAACCGCGTCTCCACATACCTCCCCGCACTCTCCAGCGCCAGCTTCACCGTCCCCGGCCCGCTCCGCACGAAGAAGTCCCCCTCCTCCCCGCTCTCCATCCCCTTCCATCTCAGGTACACCGGCTCCGGACTCCGCTGGCAACTCACCACGCACACCGTCCCCCCGTCCAACTCCTGCATCTTCGGATCCACACACACCCCCGCGCGGTCTCCCAGCCCATTCCGCACGACCTGGACAAGATGCAGCATGAACTTGTCGTCGTTATCCAGCCGGTCCTTCTCGATCCCGACCACCGACCCATCATCCGCCACCCCGATCAGCAGATCGCCCCCTTCGGTGTTCAGGAACGCCGCGATCGTCTTCAGCGCCGCGAAGGCCACCCGGTTGTCCTTCCGGTCCTCCTTGAGATTCCACCGTAGGGTGGACTTGAACTCCAGCGTCTTCGACTCCCCCTGCTTGATCAGCGCCTCGGCGTTCCGGTGCGTACGCAGGTACTGATCGAACATGAGCGTCTTCACCAGCTCGCCGAATGCCTCGTCGTCGGTGATCCGCCGGTAAAGATCGAAGTTCGAGTCGACGATCTCCTGAATCACCTCCTCCACCTTGTTGTCGAAGGTCAGGCGGACGTTCTCGCGGGTGTTCACGCGGGCGGCTGCGTCGAGGGCGCGGTCCCCCTCGAGCCGGTCCATCATCTGCTCCAGAGTCACCCGGTGCTCCGGCCCCAGCTCGACGCCGAAGCGCTCGTTCAGTTCGGCGATGATCCGTGACAGGGCCTCGACCTCCTCCTGGGCGCGACCCTGGTGAATCCCGCTCGTCCGCGGATCGATTATGCCAGCTCGATCGGACAGCCCGATTCCCCCGCCCCCCGTCCGCTGCAGCCGGTACGACTCCATGTCGATGTTCTGCTGCACTTCGCGCGGAAGCTCGGTCCCGTCTCCCGGCAACAGGGGTCGCAGGTAACGAGCAAAGACGTGGAGCTTCTCAAGGTCCGCGTCACTGAAGGTCAGGATCTGGGCCAGGAAGGAATAGAGGCGATTGTACTTCCGCAGGCCGCCCCGGAAATCGGATCGTGCGTCGGCTTCGAGATCACGGAAGCGATCCACGATGCCTGCCAGACGCGCATACAACTGGTCCTGGGTGGCGTTGCGCCCGAAGTAGGCCCCGGCGAACGCGTCCACCTCCGCTTCGCTGTAGACGTCGAAGGCCCGAAGCTCGCCCTGGATGTCGTACAGCAGGTTCGGGTCGGTCCCCTCCGACAGCAGCGTCGTGTCGTAGTAGGGCTCGAACGCGGCGCGGATGTGCTCGGCCTCGTTGGCGAAGTCGAGTACCGCGGTTTCCTCCTTGCCGGGATGCGTCCGGTTCAGGCGCGACAGGGTCTGCACCGCGTTCACGCCGCCCAGCTTCTTGTCCACGTACATGGTGTGGAGGAGGGGCTGGTCGAAGCCGGTCTGGAACTTGCTCGCCACGACCAGGAACCGGTAGTCGGGCTTGGCGAACTCGGCCGCCGTGTGCTGCTCCCCGATCACATGATCCGCACCCGCCGAGTTCATCCCGGGCTCGGTGTACTCCTTCCCGCCGTCGTCCACCTTGCCGGAGAAGGCGACCAGGCACTTCCAGGGATACCCCTTCCCGGCGAGATAGGCGTCCACGGCGAGCTTGTAGCGCACCGCGTGCAGGCGGGAGCGGGTGACGATCATCGCCTTGGCCCTGCCGCCGATCCTGTCGTGCACCTCGGCGGCGAAGTGCTCGACCATGATCTCGACCTTGCGGCCGATCGCGTGCGGGTGCAGCTCGACGAAGGACTTGAGCAGGTAGGCCGCCTTCTTCTTCTCGTAGCGCGGGTCGTCCTCGATGGTCTTGAAGAGCTTCCAGTAAGCGGAATACGTCGTGTAGTTGGCGAGGACATCGAGTATGAACTCTTCCTCGATCGCTTGGCGCATGCTGTAGAGGTGGAAGGGCTCGAACTTGCCGTCGGCGCGCTGCACTCCGAATAGCTCCAGGGTCTTCGCCTTCGGAGTGGCCGTGAACGCGAAGGTGGAGAGGTTGGGCAGGGGACCGCGCTTCTCCATCTCGGCGAGGATCGTCGCCTCCAGCTCCTCCTCTGGCGTCGCGGCACCGGCCTCCTCGGCTTCCGCCGCCTCGAGGCTCCCGGACGCGAGCACCGCCTTGAGGCTCTTCGAACTCTCGCCGGACTGGGACGAATGCGCCTCGTCGACGATCACGGCAAAGCGCTTGCCGGGCAGCGATCCGATCTCCTCGGCGATCACCGGGAACTTCTGGAGCGTCGTCACAATGATCCGCTTGCCGGATTCCAGCGCCTGCCGGAGTTGCCGCGAGGTCCGGTCGATGTTCTCGACGACGCCGATCGTCTGTTCGAACTGGCTGATGGCGCGCTGAAGCTGGCGGTCCAGGACGCGGCGGTCGGTGACGACGACGATGGAATCGAAGACCGAACGGTCCCCAGCGTCGTGCAGC
>MKWU01007267.1_pt1 | contig 10705 bp, 9 predicted proteins | sample 809101 | NCBI WGS metagenome assembly MKWU01 (sample SAMN05860141, study PRJNA318959) | sponge metagenome | host: Aplysina aerophoba | place: Slovenia: Piran, Adriatic Sea, Gulf of Piran | collected 2013-05-07
CGCCATGCCCAACATCTATACGTGGGTGGCCTTTTACGCCGGCAACGAGGGATCGCTGCTGTACATCGCGTTCGCGCTATCGGTGATGGCGGCGCTGGCAATCTGGCTGGCGCCGGCGTCCACGCGGCCGACTTTGCCGTGGACAGTGGCCATCCTGATGCTGATCGAGGTGTTCTTCCTGGCGGTGATGGCGTTCATGGCCAATCCATTCCAGAAGCTGCCCTTCCCGGTGCCGGACGGCCAGGGCATCAACCCGCTGCTGACGCACTTCGGTATGTTCTTCCACCCGCCCGCGCTGATGGCGGGGCTGATCGGCATCAGCATACCCTTCGCGTTCGCGCTGGGCGGTCTGATCGGCGGGCGGGCCGAGGACGAGTGGATAGACGCCGGACGAGCGTGGGGCGTTGGAATCTGGGTGTTGCTGGCATCCGGGTTGCTGCTGGGATCCTGGTGGGCCTACACCATACTGGGCTGGGGTGGATTCTGGTTCTGGGACCCGGTGGAGAACGCGGCGTTCATGCCCTGGATTGTGCTGACCGCGTTCATCCATTCCATCATGGTGCAGAAACGGCGCGGCATGTTCCGGATGTGGAACATCGTGCTGATCAACATCGCATTCGGGTTCGCGCTGTACGGGATGTTCATGAACCGCGGTGGGCCGGTGCCGTCGGTGCATTCATTCGGCGCATCAACGCTAGGGTGGGTCTTTCTGCTATTCCTGGCGTTCGGCGTCATAGTGCCGATGGCGATATTCTTCTGGCGGTATGACCTGGTACGCAGTGCGCAGCGCCTGGACTCGATGCTGTCCCGCGAGGCAGCGTTCCTGATCAACAACCTGCTGCTGCTGGGCATCGCGCTTGCCACGCTCTGGGGCACGGTGTATCCGTTGCTGTCGCGCCTGTTTGCCGAGCAGGAGATCACGGTGGCCCGCCCATTCTACGACCAGGTCAACGGCCCGCTGATGCTGGCGCTGTTGCTGCTCATGGGAGTGGGTCCGCTGTTGCCCTGGCGTCGGGCGAACCTGCAGTCTCTGCGGCGGGCGTTGCTGCTGCCGGGGGGCGGGGCTCCGGCAACGGCGGCCGTGCTGCTGGTGGTGGGGATTCGCCAGCCCTATGCCGTAGTGGGGTTCGGTTTATGCGCCCTGGTGACAACCAGCATCCTGGTTGAATGGACGCGGGGGACCATGGCGCGGCGGCGCAGCGTGGGGGACAATCCGGCTTTGGGATTCGTCCGCCTGATCATGGCGAACCGGCCGCGCTACGGCGGCTACGTGGTGCACCTGGCCGTGGTGATGGTTGCGCTGGGCGTGGTGGGCCAGTCATTCTACGGCGTGCAGCGAGACGTGGTGATGTTTCCCGGGGATGAGGTTACCGTCGGCGATTACCGCATGACGTACGTGGACACGACCACGCTGGCCTTTGCCGACCGCACCGAATATCGGACCACGGTCGAGGTGTATCGGGACGGTGAATTTCTGGACGTGATGCACCCGCGACGGACGTTCCATCCCGACCACAACATGGCATCCACGCTGGCGGCCATACGCTCGACGCCGGTGGAGGACTTCTACGTGGTGCCGAGCGAGAATCGGGAGGACGGGGCCGTTGGGTTCCGCATCCTGGTGAACCCGCTGGTGTGGTGGATGTGGGTCGCCGGGCCGGTGGTGATACTGGGAACGGTGATCGCCCTGTGGCCGTCACGGGCGCCGGCGCGTCGGCCGGTGGTGGTAGCGACCGCTGCCGGCTCCGCCGATTAGCCTTGCAGCCATGCAACTTGGGCTGGCGATTGCCATAGCGCTGCTGATAATTGCCGTGGTGGCATGGCCCCTGGCGATGCGGCGGCGGAGCGCGTCTCCTGAATCCGATACGGAATCATCGGCGTTTGAGGCGGATAGCGGCCCCGCGCTGAATGACGTGTACGACGCCATCCGCACGCTGCAAACGGAGTATCGCCTGGGACGTGTCGCTGACGACGATTACCAGGAACAATTGGATGAATACCGGCGGCAGGCCGCGCGCATCCTGCGGGATATGGACCGGGAGACGAGAGAGACGCAGGATGATTGACTCCACCATGCTCGCGCCCGCAGCGGAACCGTCGAGCGTCGCAGACGTGGTGGAAGTGGCGTGGTTGCCGGCGGCGCCTGCGCTGGTCACGGCGGCGGCAACGTGGATCGTCTGGTACTATACCCATACGGTTTGCACGTTCGAAGTCTCTGCGTTAACCGGTCGCAACGCGGGTTCAGTTGCCAAGTTCATCAACGTTGACGTATTCGGCAGGATGTTGACCTACGGCGGACTGGTCGGCGGGATCGGAGGATTTTGGCGGTACGACATGATCAAAAAAGAGCGGGCCGCGCGGATCGCGACGCAGATGCAAGCGGCTGAACTGCAAAAACAGTTGGAGGAATTGCGGGCGAAGAACGCCGCTGCCCGTGAAGAGGAACGTAAGCGCGCTGCTCAACAAGCAGCGGAAGACCGGCAGGCGTTTTTGTCTGCGCTATCCGAACTGACCGCAGAGATTGCCCACCTGCGCGAGCAGCGCAACGGCGACACGCATAACGGCCAGTAATATCGCCTTGTTGCTCCGATGGGTCATACCGGCCGCCGTGCTGGCGATCGCGCTGATGGTGGTGATACCGTTCGATTCACACGCGCAGTCGCCTGGGATACCGACTGTGTCCGGCGTGCTGGTCAATGGGACACAGGGTGGTGAGGTTCCTGCCAACGTAACCGTCCTGCTGCACCAGTTTGGCGTCGACTCGGGCTCGGTGGACACCTTTGAGACGGTTACCGATTCGCAAGGGGCTTTCCGGTTCGGGGACACGCCGCCTATCCCCGGGAGCGGCAGCGCGGCGGTCGTCGCAATCTACGGCGGCACGCGGTACAGCCAGGTGATCTCGCCGTCTGATCCCACGGAGTCCCTGACGCTCACCGTGTACGAATTGACACGCGACGTCGGGGTGGTCGCAACCACCGAGCAGTCGATCATAGTGGCCGGGATTGACACGGCTACGCGTCGCATGGCGGCGGTGCAACTGTTCACGCTGGAGAACCGCAGCGATACCACGCTGGTGCCGGACCTGACTGCTCCGCCCATCATCGGGCAGTTCAGCTTTCTGCGTTTTTCACTGCCGTCCGAGGCCTCCAACCTGGATGTGTCCACAGACTTGGTGGGCGGCGAGGTGATTCCGGTGGGAACCGGCTTCGCCATCACCGCACCGGTCCAACCGGGCCGGCACCAGGTGAGTTTCACCTTTACCGTGCCATACGCGGGCGACACGCTGGCCTGGCGGGACAACACGCTGCAGGGCGCGGAGTTGCTGCGGCTGCTGATTCCGGATGAGTTTGGCGACATTGGCGTGGGAGGGTTGGCCGCGCAGGAACCGCTGACGCTGGGGGAGATAACGTACCGGGTCTGGGGCACCGAAGACCTTGCTCCGGGCGCCGGCGTTGACCTGCGCCTCAGCGAGCTTCCGGAACCGTCGTGGATTACCAAGCTGGGCAATCCGTTGTCGGAGGCGCGGTTCTGGTATGGGGCCATACCGGTACTTGTGGCGGTGACGCTGGCGGGGTTGTTGGTTTGGGGCGTGTGGCGACGTCCTGTGAAAACCGTCGCCTGATGTCGCGCCGAAACTGGATCATTTTGGGAACGGCGGCGGCGCTGATTCCATTGTTCGCGCTGCTGGCCTGGGCAGCGACGCAGCAGCGGGGGCAACCGGCCGGCGCGGGCATCAATCAGCAATTCGGCGAGATCAGCATTGACCAGTCGCAAGCGGCGGACTTCGAGCTGGCGCTGTTGAACGGGGAAACAGTGCGATTGTCCGACCTGCGCGGGAAGGTAGTCATGGTTGATTTCTGGGCGTCCTGGTGCACCCCCTGCCGGCAGGAATCGTCGGCGCTGAACCGCGCCTACACCGCCTATGCTGACCGGCCTGTGGAGTTCGTAGGCGTCAACGTATGGGACACGGAGAACGGCGCCGAACTGTTCCTGGTGGAGTTTGGCGTGGAATATCCGGCCGGTGTGGACGCTGAGGGGGCAATTGCTCTCAACTATGGCGTGCGCGGCATCCCGGAGAAGTTCTTTCTGGATGCTGATGGGGTGATACGGCACAAATACGTGGGGCCGATGCCGGAGGAAGTGCTGCGGGAAGCCTTGGACAGCCTGCTGGCCGAGGTCGAACCCGGCGGAGGTTAGGTCCGATGGCCGGTGATACAATCCGCCCATTGATCTCACCTCAAGACGTTGGAGACGCAACACTGCGATGACGACCTCCGGTTCTAATCCTGATTTCGCCGAATCCCAGGTCGCGCTGGCCATGGACTGGGGCGGCACGTGGGCGCGCGCCGCGGTCATTGACCGGCAGGGGCAACTGCTCTGGCAAGGGCGCGTCGCCAACGAGCCGGGCGCATTGCAGGATGAACTGGTGGAGGCCGCCGGGTCGCTGCTTCTGGAAGCCAGGGACAACGCCGGCGAACGGTCCATCGCGGGCGCTGGCATCGCGCTGGCCGGCTCCATCGATGCCTCCACCGACATGCTGCTGTCCTCGCCAAACCTGCCGGCGCTGAACGGAGTCACTCTGCCGGACGTCTGGCAGCCCATGCTGGGCATGCCGGTGTGGGTGGGCAACGACGCCAACCTGGCGGCGCTGGGCGAGTGTTATTACGGAGCGGGGAGGCCCGACCTGCCTGAAAATCCAGCGGCCCGCACCCTGGTGTTCGTTACTTTCAGCACGGGCGTGGGAGCCGGAGTGGTCGATGGGGGCGAGGTGTTCATCGGAGCGGCGGGGGCCGCCGCCGAGGTGGGCCATATGACCATTGATTACCGGGCCGACGCGCCGCCATGCGCCTGCGGCAACAGCGGATGCCTGGAGGCGTTGGCTTCCGGGACGGCGATCGGGCGGGCAGCGCAGGCTCGGCTGGCCCATGCGACGCCGGGAGCGCCGCTGCAACTGGCCTACGAGGCCAATGCCACCATCACGGGCCAGGATGTGTTCGATGCCGCGGAACGGGGAGACTCGGTTGCCGTTGAGGTGGTCAATGACGCGGTGACGGCGATCATCGTGGGCATGGGCAACGTGCTGAACCTGTTCAACCCGGACGTGGTGGTGCTGGGCGGCGGCGTAACCCAGGGCCTGCTGCAACTGGGCCTACTGGGCCGCATCGAGGACGGAATGCGGCGGCGAGCCATGAGCTCAGGGCACCGCCGGTTCCGGCTGGTGCCGGCCACGCTGGGCGACAGCCAGGGATTGGTCGGCGGGGCCAGCCTGGTGTGGGCGAAAACCGAGCAACAGGCCGCGCTCGGTTAGCCGGAATACCTAGACGATATAGCGGCCGCCCACGACGTTCATGCGGTCGCCGGTGATGTAGGACGACTCGTCGCTGGCGTAGAACAGGCAGGCGTTGGCGATGTCCTGCACCGTGCCCTGACGCCTCATGGGAATGGACCGCAGGTGCTCCGAGGAATCTCGGTCCACTTCCTGGAACTCCGGATACCATTCCGGGTGTGCGCGGAAGGTGTCGGTGGAGCCCGGGTTGACCAGGTTGGCCCGCACGCCCTGCCCCGCGTATTCGGCGGCGACGGCCCGGATGAGTCCGAGCAATCCTGTCTTGGCGGTGGTGACCACGGCCGTTTCCGGCCGGCCGGTGATGGCGGCCTGTCCGCCCAAAGCGATGATGCTGCCGGAACCTTGCTCGAGCATACCGGGCAGCACTGCGCGCATCAGGTAGAACGAAGCGTGCAGGTTGGTGGCGATGACGTCCTGCCACTCCTCGACCGACACTTCCAGCAGCGGCTTGTGGGGGCGCACGGCCACGTTGCTGACCAACACGTCCACGGTTCCCAGGGTGTTGATGCCTTCGGCCACCATCTCGGAGACCCGGTCGGGGTCGGACACGTCGCCAATAACGGTGTGAGTTTGGACGCCAAGTTCACGACACTCGGCGGCCACTGATTCTAGTTCCTGGGCCGATTGCCGGGTGTTGAGGATCAAGTCGGCGCCTTCACGGGCGAAGGTGCGGGCGATTTCGGCGCCGATGTTGCGGCTGGCGCCAGTGACCAGGGCTGTTTTTCCTTCCAAGCGCATAGGGTTCCTCGTATCAGATTCAGGTAAGTTCGTGGTTCAACGTCAATCTTTGCCAACGATTTGGGGGCGACAATTGGTCGCCCCCATCATGGCAATTGCCTGTAGCGGGTGTCAGTACGCTCCGTATCCCGGGACGTTGATGCACGCGGCGATGTGGTCGGGCATGACCTCGCGCGCTTCCGGGTTCACGCGAGTGCAGTCGTCGGTGGCCAGCGGGCAGCGCGGGTGGAATACGCAACCACTGGGCGGATTCAACGGGCTGGGCACCTCACCCGACAAGATGATACGCTCGCGCTGTGCGTCGAGGATGGGGTCGGGAATCGGCACTGCGGAAAGCAGCGCGCGGGTGTAGGGGTGCTGGGGGTTCTCGTAGATGGCGTTGCGGTCGGCGACTTCGACAATCTTGCCGAGGTACATGACGGCGACGCGGTCGCTGATGTGGCGCACCACCGACAGGTCGTGGGCGATGAACAGGTAGGTGAGGTCGTAGCGTTCCTGCAGGTCCTCCAGCAGGTTGATTATCTGCGCCTGAATGGACACGTCCAAAGCCGATACCGGCTCGTCGCAGACGATGAATGACGGGTCTACGGACAGGGCCCGGGCGACTCCGATGCGCTGTCGCTGTCCGCCGCTGAACTCGTGGGGGAAGCGGTCGGCCATGTATGGGTTCAGGCCGACGTTGTTGAGCAGCTCGGCCACGCGCTCGCGGTACTCTCGCTTGTTGTTGACTAGACCGTGCACCGCCAGGGGTTCGCCGATGATGTTGCCGGCGGTCATGCGAGGGTTCAGGGAGCTGTATGGGTCCTGGAATATGATCTGCATCTGGCGGCGCATGGCGCGCATCTGGCCGGTCTTGGCGTTGGCGATTTCCGTGCCGTCAAACCAGATCTCGCCGTCAGTGGGACGGTAGAGTCGTAGAATGCAACGACCGGTGGTGGTTTTGCCGCAACCGGACTCGCCCACCAGCCCGAGGGTTTCACCGCGTCTGACCGTAAAATTAACGTCGTCCACGGCCTTGATGTAGGCCACGGCGCGCTGGAACAGGATCCCCGACGTAACGGGGAAGTACATTTTCAGGCCTTTGACATCCAGGAGGACGTCGCCGTGTCCCGGCTGCGTCTCGGAGGTCTGCGGCATTTCAGCAGTGGTCATTGTGAAACTCCTCCTGGAGTGATAGAGACGCTAGGCGGTTCCCATGGCGTAGCTCAATGCCTGCACGCCGAGTTCCTCAGAGCGCCAGCAGGCGGACACGTGCGGTTCCTCTCCGTCGCTGCTCTCCACCTGCATGAGCGGCGGCGCCTCAGTGGCGCACTTATCGACGGCCCAACGACAGCGGGCGCGGAACGAGCAGCCCTGGGGGAGGTTCACCAGGTCAGGCGGCTGCCCTTCGATGGGCACCAGCTTCGCAGCGTTGCCCTCGGTGTCAGTGAGCCGCTGGTCCAAGCGCGGCACGGAGTCCAACAATCCCACGGTGTAGGGATGCCTGGGGTTCGTGTAGATCTCCAGCGCGGAGCCGCGTTCGATGATCTTTCCGGCGTACATCACGTTGACCCGGTCGGCGTAGCGGGCCACGACGCCCAGGTTATGGGTGATGATGATCAGCGCGACGCCCAGGGTATCGGTGAGCGACTTCATCAACTCCAGGATCTGGGCCTGAATCGTGACGTCCAGCGCGGTGGTGGGTTCGTCGGCGATGATGAGCTTGGGATTGCAGCTCAACGCCATGGCGATCATGACGCGCTGACGCATGCCACCGCTGAACTGGTGCGGGTACTGGCGGATACGTCTTTCGGGGTCGGGGATGCCGACCCGCGCCAGCAGATCCACCGCGTCCTGGCGGGCTTCATCGCGGGATTTGCCCATGTGGAGCTGGATGGTTTCGGTGAGTTGGCGGTCGAGCGTCAGTACCGGGTTCAAGGATGTCATGGGTTCCTGGAACACCATGGCCATTTTTGCTCCCCGGATCCGGCGCATGTCATCCATATCGACCTGGAGGATGTCTTCTCCGTCGAACATGACCTCGCCGCCCACGGTTTTGCCTGGCGGGTCGGGGATCAAGCGCATCAGCGACAGAGCGCTGACGCTCTTTCCGCAACCGCTCTCGCCCACAAGGCCGAGGGTTTCGCCGGGCATTACTTCATAGGTGACGTCGTCAACTGCTTTGACGACTCCTTCATAGGTGAAGAAGTAGGTTTGAAGGTTTTTGACTTCTAGCAGCGGGTCCACGGCAGCGCTCCTTCCTCTGGTTTAGGCGTGCAGATATACGCCTGCCGTACGATAGCGGCGCGAATTTTTGTGGAATCAAATTACCATACGGTGCATGGTACGGCAAGACAGGGGGCAATTTGACCATCGCGCGCGGTGCTAGGACCAGCCAGCCACCGTAAAACTCGGGCATCACCGGTACGGTTGCACCAGTTCCAGCTTATCAGCGAGGCGGTCCTCGGCGGTTTCTAGGTCGTACTGGTTCTGCAGGCCGATCCAGAAAGCGGCGCTATTCCCGAAGAATCGCGCCAGCAGCAGCGCGGTTTCAGCGGTGATGGCCCGCTCTCCATGCACGATGGCGTGAATGCGCCGCGGGTCCACGTTGATGGACTTCGCCAGCCGGTATTGGCTGATGTTCAGCAGAACGAGGAACTCTTCGTTCAGAATTTCGCCCGGATGGATGGGCGGCAGTTTCTCCACCGGGGTCGACGGGCTCAGACTCATAATTGTTGCTCCGATGATTGCCGTTCAGTGATAGTCGGTTAGCTCTACGTTCCAGGCGTCGCCGGATATCCATGAAAAACATATGCGCCACTGGTCGTTGACTCGGATGCTGTGCTGCCCCTGCCGATCTCCCACGAGCCTTTCAAGACGGTTGCCGGGCGGCGCCCGAAGGTCATTCAAATCAATCGCGCTGTTCAGGATGCCCAGTTTCCTTTGTGCTTGGCGTTGAAGTTCGTTGGAAAACTTGCCGACCCGGCGACGTTGAAATACCGATTCCGTATCTGAATCCCTGAAACTATGGATCATTGAGTCTTCGCGCGCTCAACCCTATTCACAGAACCCAGAGGGCGTTGGCGGGACCTCGTTCGCAGCCTTGCCGGTGCAACGCAAGGCGTATAGCACTGCCATATATATAATAGCGTTGCGCGCTAATAGCGTCAAATACTAATACGGAAACATCTGCGGCGGTTGGTATTGGCGGAGGCTGCGCCGTTCGACAATCGAAAGGGGACAGCCGAGCGGGCTGCCCCCTTCATATAGCCGAGTCAGCGAGCCGCTGTCTTAGCCCACATCCTCGACGGGCACGGTGGCGATGCCGTAGGTGCCGTAGAAGAAGTTGGCATAGTGGGTGGAACCGCCGGTAACCCAGAGCAGGTACTGGTCCGGATCCTCCAGCGCCGGGATGGTGGCGTTGGGATCATCGGCCAGGTGCTGCAGTTCAGGGTGGGCCAGCCACTTGCCGTTCTCGTCCGATGGCACGCCGTTGCGGATGGCGTCCTGCAACGCAACCTTGCAATGCTCGTGCAGCCATTCCTGGGCGTCGCGCTTGCTGAACCCCGCGTTCGCCAGGATCACAGCGCGGGACGGGCTGAGCATGATGGGATGATAAGGACCCTGGAACGGGACCCGCTCGTTGGTGTGGCCGACCTGCGCGGACTGGCGACCCTTGATCCAGCTTCCGCCGCCGGCGTGGCGGTAGAACATCATGGACGCGATGTTGTTCAGGGTGTCCAGGTGGTTCTTGGACGCGTTGTCCAGGACGTCGGTGGGACCGGTTACGGTCACCACGGTTACGGCGCTCTCGTCAGGGCGGAAGCCCTTGTCCACGTGGTAGGGCTGCCAGGGGCTGACCTCTTCGTTCTCGGCGATGCACATGCCGAACTTGGTGGGCAGGCCGATGAAGTTGGGGTCGCCGGCGCCGGCCTTGCAGTAGCCGATGTTGATGAGGCAGAGGCGAAGGGCGCGGCCGATGGCGGTGTTGGCCTTGTTGACCACGCCCGGACCCATGGCCGAGGTGCCATAGTTGATGCCGGCGCGATCGGCGATGGGGCCGTTGACCAGGATCAACGGGGCCTCGGTGTGCCCGGACACCTGCATGTCCCGGTGGTTGCTCTCCGGCTGGGCGATGCACTCGATGGCGGCCAGCAGGATCGGGAACTGCTCGGGTCGGCAGCCGGCCATGACGGCGTTGATGGCGATCTTTTCCACGGTGGCCAGGCCGAATCCCGGCTCCATGACCATCACCACGTCCTGGGGCGCGCGGCGGGTGCCCTTCAGCATGGACTCCACCAACTCCGGCGTGGGCGGGACGACGGGCATGCCGTCGCTCCAGTCGCGCTCCTCCATGAAGCGGTTGACAGAATCGATGCCAAACGGCGAGTCGTCGAGCGTGACGGTGAATACGTCGGTCTCGCTGTGGCCGTTGGTCATGCCGGACAGGTCGGCGGTCGCCGACATGCGGGTGAGGCCGAGGATGATGTTGTCAATCTGCTCGTCGACCATTCCGTGGATGTAGTCGGACTGCTGGCCGGTGCAGGCGTGGGGGATGGTGACGAACGCGGTGGCCGGCTGGCCCCAGCCGTCCACGCAGGACTGCCAGGCGCGGGCGAAACTGCGGGCGGCGATGCCGAC
>MKWU01007269.1_pt1 | contig 10703 bp, 11 predicted proteins | sample 809101 | NCBI WGS metagenome assembly MKWU01 (sample SAMN05860141, study PRJNA318959) | sponge metagenome | host: Aplysina aerophoba | place: Slovenia: Piran, Adriatic Sea, Gulf of Piran | collected 2013-05-07
TTCTCGGGTTGACCACGAGGACCTCGTAGCCCCGTTCATGCAGGGACTGGTGGACGCTGCGGTGATAGCGCCCGGTCGCCTCCATCACCACCCGGGTGACCGAGTGCGTGCGCAGGAAACCGTGGAGTCCCCTCCAGTTCGATGCGGTGTTCTCGAACCGGCGGTCAACACCATCGACATGAACGTCGAGGTGTTGCTTGCTGCACCTCGATGCCGGCGACTACCTTTGTCATGTCCCTCGTTCCTCGTCTTGTGACAATACGGGTATGTCCAGGCATCCATTCAGGACACGAGGGACATAAGGGGGCAGGCCGACCACGCTTGTGGACGTGTCAATCACCCGGGACGCTATCGGTCCGACCTGCCCCTGAGGCCTCCGTCCCCTGACCGGGACGGAGGCCTCTCCAGAGTGCATCACCACCCCGGAAACCGTGTCAAATTCCGACAGTTTTCCACAGATGTCCCGACACCAGCGGCCTGTGGACAAATCAACACCAAAGTGATGAAGAGGGTCATACAAGATCGCGCGAGCATCCACGTCATGGTCCGTGACCGGGTTCCCTACCGTGATCCCGGAACTGACTACGAGGCTCTGCTCGTCAACCGCAATGCACCCGCTGACTGCGACAGCTCGCACAGTTCGGCCTGCTCGAAGAACAGGGCAACGGCACCTTCCGCATCAACTGGGAGGCCCGGTTCTTCACCGCATCGAACCCAGCCTGACCCCTTCACTGCGATCGATCCCGACAGAACAGGCCAACCGTCGCCAGTGCAGGGGAAAACACCAGGCCCCTGTCCTTACCCAGTCGCAGGACGGATACTCACCAACTGCGCTCAACGCCGTCACACCCCCAAGGTGTGCCCGCTCCAAGCCTATGGTTCACGGCAAATAGGACGGGGTCGAAAACCGGCCAGTCCAATTGCCAACTTTGTGCGATGAAGGGTAAGCGCTATCGCACCTAACGAGTTGCTACGGCCGGCAATCAACGATGTCACTGTTATCCCGGCGACCTGCAGCCTGTCACCCCCCGGCCAACACTCTGTCTGTCATCTCGACAGACCCGCGCACCGTGCCACAGAAAAGGGCGGCGCCGGTCCCCGGCGCCGCCCCTGTCTTCAAAAGGCGCTGAAGAGGTGCAGGTTACACTTAGACTTCGAAAAACACTTGGTTTGCCTCGCCCTCAGCGTTGTCAAACGCCGATGCTCCGATGCCGATGAACTTCAGCACAACATTATTGCCAAGAGAGACGAACGTGTCACCGCCGACTTGCGCCATGTTGCCCGCTGCGTCGGCAAGTACAGTAAGCTCAGGCGTCCCCTCATCTGCGTTTGCCGCTTCGGTTCGCAATAACGTTTTCATATTCTCGAATGCTTCGGTTAAGCCGCTAGTGCCGTCCGCGGTGCCCAAGTCAAGGTGCACCCTGTCGACACCAACCGAAAAACCCTTGATCTCAATGAAAGTGCGCGAGTCGCCGCCGAAGCCAATGCCGGCTGGCGTCCCATCCGGGTCTCCCACGTTGGTGAAATCAAACACATCCGCTCCAGAGCCACCATCCATGACCAGACCGGCTTTCCCAACGGTAAGAATGCTGGCAGTGCCGTCGGCGGGAGTGTCGTTAAGACCAGCGGTGTCACCGATCACTTCACTTACCATCAAGGTGTCGTTGCCCGCGCCACCCATGAGCGTATCAGCCGCTCCACCAGATATGCTATCGTTCATCGTATTGTCATCAGTATTCGTTACTACTTCTTGAGACCGGTAAGCCGCCGAAATCTTATCGTTTCCGCTGTTGCCCTCAAGCTTGTTTCCACCGATGGCGCCACCATCGCTGAGCATGTCATCGCCGGTACCGCCCATCAGCATGTCCTTGCCAGCGCCGCCGACGAGTTCGTCCTTGCCAGCGCCACCATCGAGGGTGTCCTGGCCACCGGCACCGGTCAGCATGTCGTCGCCAGCGCCGCCGTCGAGCATGTTGCCGTGGACGAACATGAACTTGGCCGTCTGGCCCCCGGAGGGATATGAGAAGGTGACCTCGGCGTTCATTGTTCCATCGCCATCTGCGCTGTCCCCGGCCTGGATCGTGTCGTCCCCTGCACCGCCGTACAGCTCGTCACCGTAGACGATCTTGTTGCCGGATGCCTGCTCAACCAGACCGAGCTTGTCCGTTATTTCGCCCCAGTTCTCTTCCATCCCACCGATGATCATGTCGCCGGTGTGATCAGGGGAGGGCATCATGTTGTCGCCATAGATGGTGTCGGCCCCGCCCATGCCGTCCAGGGTGTCCACACCCTTGTCGCCATAGATCATGTCGTCGCCGTCACCGCCATCGATCATGTCGTTATCACGGCCGCCTCTCAGCGTATCGTTGCCGGCGCCGCCGTTGATCGTGTCCATGCCCTGGTTGCCATTGGCGAAATCGGCACCGTCCCCGGCCATGATCGAATCTGTGCCCTCACCGCCGTACAGCATGTCGTTGCCGGCGCCGCCCAGGATGTCATCATTGCCCTTGTCGCCATAGATCATGTCGTTGCCGGCACCACCCTCGAGCCGATCGTGGCCCATGCCGCCGCGCATCGTGTCGCCGCCGCCGCCACCCTCGAGGCTGTCATGGCCGTCGCCGCCGTGCATCATGTCGTCGCCGGCGCCGCCCATCAGCGTGTCGTTGCCCTTGTCGCCGTACACCATGTCGTTGCCGGCACCGCCATCGACCATGTCATCGTCCGCGCCGCCACGCAGCGTGTCGTTGCCCTGGCCGCCATTGATGCTGTCATCGCCCATGTTGCCGTTGATGAAGTCGTGACTGGCCCCGTCGGTGTCCTGACCCGCTCCGGCATCGCCGGTGAGCGTATCGTCACCACCCATGCCCTTGACGGAGTCATTTCCATAGTTGCCGCTCCAAGATTCGGCCGCGTCCGTCAGATCCTCCATGTTATCGAAGACCATCGGGTCCATCGTGTGAGTCGTCATCGCCAAAAACTCCCTTCAGCGCGTTCTAAGTTAGGAGAGGAGTGTCGCATTCACCCTGCTCGTGTGATGGCAATTCCACGCATCCAACCGATACCGTATTCCCTAACGGACCGCAACCTCTCAAGCAACGCGCCCACACGCGAGTGTCTGTTTGAAAGGGAGCAGTTGGGCGTCAAGGATGAAACCCGGCATCGTTACGAAGATCTTCTCGTCACCCTTGGATGACACGCAAACCGTCCATTCATGCTTCCTGCTGTCACTGCCGGCCGGAGGTTCTACTTCCGGACACGAGTCAAGCCGTCCCGCTACGGGAGCAGCCGACGACGAAATCTAGACGCCGACCGGAGCCGATGTCAAGGCGCCGACTGTCCCGGTCCGACACCGGAACCACACTCCTGCGCCGGGCGCGATCAGCCGATGTATCCGTGTTCCGTGGTACCTGTGTCGAGGCCAACAAGGGTTGTGCGATACTGACCGGAGTCGGGTGCGCACCCACCTGCCAAGCGCCCTTGTCGCAGGTTGACCGTTCCGCCCGGCATACCAAGAGATTACATTATGAGATCGCGACACCACGCCCGTTCGGATCCTCCACCCGGGCCTGCCCCGACCCTCCCTGCCCTGCACCCCGAATGCCACCACTGTCACGAAATCTCTCCCGCTCCTCCCTGGCACTTTCTGCAACCCCATGCATTATTGTATATTTTTGTGGGATCAGACGCCTTCGCAAACCCGCGATACCACCTCCTTTCCACGGCCAGGAAGCCTGCTCGGTCGTGGGCGACGCACCGCTTCTGCGGTCTCCCGAGCCCGCCTTCAAGCGCCTGTGAAGCCTGCTCAGCCTGCCTTCCCGGGCGATGTCCGGCGCCGTCCCGGCCTGCCGTCTCCACCCTGAATTCCGCCCGTTCCCTGCCCTGCCCTTCCGGCGGGCGCTGACCGTAGATCGAAGCCTCGCCGGGTTCCCATGCGCCGGGAGTCATGCGCCGGGCGCAGGGCTGGGTTTCCGAACCGGCGGTTGTCACGCAGTACCATCATCGACAAATTGGCCACAACGTGTTGCGTGTCAGGCACAGTGGCCGTGCGGGCCATCTTCCGGACCGGCTGCAACCCCCGAGGAGATTAGGAATGACCATGTTCAACCAGACCGGTCTCGCCGCCGTCGGCGCACTCGCAATCCTCGTCCTGGTGCTGGTCCTCGCCTGAAACCACGTCTTTGAGGTCGCCGGCTCACAGTGAACGTCGTCCATCGGGCGAAGTCAGAACCCGTAACTCGTACGAATCGTAAGAATCGGTCGAGTATTGCCTGGCGCTCTATCTCGGGCCGGGATGGTGCCGGTCCGGCGGCGACGGTCGCATCGCTTCAGGAGCGCAGGGTCGCGATGTACTCGTGCGCAAACCGGGCCGGGTCACCATGTTCCCCGAATGCCGCGGCAAACGGACGGCGGACCACCCGGGTCTCGACGTGCGCGAGCATCAGTCCCGCCGGACGGACCGCCCCCAGCGGATCGGCAAACGGCGCTGTGCATTCGCCCACCGTGCGCTCGCACCGCGGGAAGGTGGTCGCGGCATACTCCTCGCCGGTAATCACCCCGGCGTCACGCAGCTCCGCCCACAACGTGCTGAGCATGTCCACCACGTTCACGCTCCCGGCAGCCCCGGGGTTGCGGCCCGCCTCGTCGATCCAGAAAATCACCAGGATCAGCCAGCCGCCCGCCGACAGGCCCGCGCCCGGCTGGTGAGGACGCGCTCCCGGTCGAGTCGCCTCCTGCTCCACCCGGGCACTCGACGCGGAGCAGGCCGAACGTCCCCGCGATGAGGACACCTCCCGCGCCCTGGGCCCCCGTCGACGCGGGTCAGGAATCGCCAGGCACGACGGGACGTGACGGCGCGCACCGTTCCGGTGACAACACAGTGATGCCGCGCGAGACAGTAAACAACTCCGATCGGGGGTCGACGTCCGATCAGAGAACTGCCCCGGAGCGCCCTTCGCACGACCAATGGCATTTCCATAACGATTCGACGGTGTTTCCTTAACACGTGGCGCCCTGCGCGGCGGCAGGCGGTGCCTGCGGTCCGGATCCTGCTCGGTTAGGCCGCGAGTTCGTGCCTCGGTGCCACTTGCTGATCGGCTTCCTCGATCTCCTCGGATAGAGCCGTCCCGGTCGCAAGCGGCTGCGCACGGCGAGGACCCGCTGCGCCATCCATGTCACGGTTTCGGCCAGCGCCGCGGCGCGCATCAGCACCATCTCCTCCAGGTTCGCCGCCATGATTGCCAGGGCGTTCTTGAAGTTGACCGTCATTTTCTCCGCGCCGGTCTCGCGCCTGTCCTCCCGCAGGCCGTTGCCGCGGTTCGAGAGCAGGCGCGTCATGGCGATCAGGTTGAAGTGGGCGTACAGCTCCTGGCGGATGCCGAGCTCGGTGCGGCTGTGGAACTCGTCCACTGCGATGACCGTTTTGGAGATCCGGAACAGCTCTTCGATGCCCCAGCGTCCGTGGTAGAGGTCGGAGAGATCGTCGAGCGTGCATGTGCCGGCGTCTGCGAGGGTGGTGGCGAGCACGTATTCGCCGTCTGCGTAGGTGTAGCGGACCAGCCGCAGGTCGACCGGGTCGAACCGTCTCCCGGGGAAAGCGGCACGGAGCCGGGCCCGCAAATGGTGGTCCTTCGGCACGACGGACACCGTGGTGTCGTCGACATCGCCGTCGATGAAGCCGTCGAAGCCGGAGCTGCGGCGCATCCGGAACACCGGGTGCGCGCCGCGCCAGACCAGGACGTAAAGGAGCACGAACGAGTCGTATCCGCGGTCGAAGACCACGACATCGCCCGACCCCACGGCGTCGAGATGGGCGAGCGCAGCGGCGCGCTCGTCGGCGTCGCCCGACAGGCTGAAGTCGACCGGCGTTCCCGTGTCCAGCCGGTAGAGGCAGGACACCAGGCCCTGTGGGTAGTGGGCCGCTGCATTGGGGCGCGGGTAGCCGGCCTCGACCAGCGGGCGGGGCAGGTTCATCCTGGTTCCGTCGATGGCGAAGGTGCGATGGCCCTTCCACCGCCGGTCGGTGCGGTCGTGCCGGATGATCTCGCGGTGCAGGTCGAGGAACAGGTCCTCGTGGACCTTTGCCCGGGCCTTGCAGATCGACGAGGCGGCGACCGGCTCGCGCTGTGGCAGGGCGATGCCGAGCTTGCGGCACTGGTCCCACAACTCGGCGAGGACGGTCGCATAGCCCTTGTCGCCGCGCGACAGGAGGAGCCGGAACACGAACAGCACGACGATCAGGCTGTCCAGGATCCGCTTGCGCTTCATCCACCGGCGGTCGTGCGCGGCGGCGAGTTCCCCGGCCGCGTCGATGATCTTCATCCACATCGCGACGTAGGGGTCGTCGAGCGCTGGCGCCGGGGGCTTGCGGCGCGGCGGCGTCTTGCTCTCGCCCTCCAGCACCGCGCGGAAGCCGGGGTCGAGCGGAAGGACGAGTATCTGCTTCGCCGGCTTGGCCCGGCTTCCGCTTCGCCGCCCGGCCGTCATGCCGATCACGGTCCAGTTGGCGGCTCGGTAACAGGCGCCGTCGAAACGGGTCGGATCCACGAAGGTCTCGCACAGCACCGGCCGGCATCCGTGGCGCTGCTGCCACTCGCCGGGAAGGTGACGCGCCGCCATGGAAAGGGCCTTCGAGGCAAGATTGTCTACCCGGACCCAGGGCAGGATACCAGGCGAAACCCCACATTGCGCCCGACGGGGAGGTCACGGTGCACTACCGCTTCCATCCGCTTGCCGGGCAGCGCGTCACGTGCCTGCTGAGGCGGTCGCTTCGCGGGCATGGGGTTCTTGAGGTTGTTGATTCGCAGGGGGCGCGGCACCGGATCGCGGAATGGATGACGGCGCCGGAATCCGGGCAGTGTGAGTTACGCGCGGAACCGAGGCTGTCCCTGGACGCGCTGGCGGATTTGCATGATCTCGCGACATCCTTTTTGAGTTCCGTCCGGAAGACGCAGGAGGAACCCGATGAAGGACGAACCCAGGGACCCGCAGACGTTCCGGACGGACCTGTTCCAGGAGATGCCGACGACCTGGCGGAACCGGGATCTGAGGCAGGCGCTGCTGCCCGCGCTTGCGGCGCTGATCGAGCGGGTGATGACTGCGGCGCAGGAGGCGGGCGATGACGGGTGACGCCAGGCTGACCGCCAGCCATCTGGCGCGTTCGGCGATCGTGTACATCCGCCAGTCGAGCGAGATACAGGTGCGCACCAACGTGGAGCGACGCAAGCTGCAGTATGGCCTCGAGGGCCATGCCCGGGCGCTGGGCTTCACGAAGGTCGAGGTGATCGACGACGATCTCGGCGTCTCGGGCGGCGGCGTCCGCCGTGCGGGCTTCGAGCGCCTGCTGCAGGCCGTGTGCAGCGGCTCGGTCGGCCTGGTCCTGGCCATCGAGTCGTCGCGCTTGGCGAGGAACGGCCGGGACTGGCGCGCGTTTCTGGAGATCTGCGTCGTCGTCGGCTGCCTGGTCGGTGATCGCGACCGGATCCACGACCCGATGGCGGTGGACGACAGGGCATTCCTGGGAATGAAAGGCCAGTTCGCTGATATGGAGCTTGCGGTGTTCCGCCAGCGGTCGCTGGAGAGCCGCCAGGCGCTGGCCGAGCGCGGGGAGCTGTTCCTGCACCTGCCGGCCGGCTTCGAGAAGGTTGACCGGCACAGTATCGAGAAGACGCCGGACCAGCGCCAGCGCGATGCGATAGAACTGGTGTTCCGGAAGTTCGGCGAACTGCGGAGCGTCCGGCAGGTCCATCTCTGGTTCCGCAGGCGCGAGATCGCGATCCCGGTCCGCGATCTCGGGCGCAAGGGGATCGCGTGGCGGGTTCCACATGACTCGACGCTGGCCTCGATGTTCCGCAACCCGGTCTACGCCGGTGCCTACGTGTACGGTCGTCGGCGCGTGGAGGCGATATATGAAGACGGCGCGCTCGACAGCGTGACGACTATCCGCCACCCGGAGAGGCCGGCCGAGGGCCGGCTTTACTGGGAGGGCCGGTATGCGGGTACCGCGCCGCCGGTTCCGCGGCCGCATCCCGGTCGCGGGGCGCTACGGTAGTTCGGGCTCGGGATCGAAGACCTGGCAGAGCATGGCCTTGTCCTGCCTGTCGGCGCGGAGGACGCAGTCGCGGAGCTCGGCGCCGTAGCGTTCCCAGACATGATCGCGCCATCCGGCCGTGGGGTCCGCGGTCCCGATGACGGCGAAACGCCACTGGACGAACAGGACGACTGCAGCCGTGAGCGCGAGCGCCAGCACGAACCCCGCCGCCCTGGCGCGCCGGCGGGCAGGCCGGTGGATCCGGTTCTCGCGGTCGACCGATTCGGCGAGGACGGGCGCGAGGCCGTTGACGGCGTCGACCGCCGCCTTCTCGCCCCGGACCCAGTGCCGGAGCTCCGCCGCCGCGCCCGTCACCGGGGCGACGCTCTCCGCCACGGCGTCGATGCCGGCGGTCACCCGGCCCTCCAGGTCGTCGAGCTCGGCCTTCAGCCTGAGGAACAGGGCCTCGACATCGGGCGCCTGCGGCGTGGGTCCCGCCGCCGGCCCCGCCTGCCGCCCCGGCGCAGGCGGCGCCTTGGCGGGTTCCGGGGCCGGCGGCTGCCCGGCGGCCCGCTTGGGGGCGGACGTTCCGCTCGCGGCGCTGGAGTTCCTCCTCGATCCGCCTGTCCCTGTCGCTTTCCGTCATGGGTTCCGTTTCTCCTTGCGGCCGGTGGCGCCCCCGGCAATGGGCTAAGCCGGGTTCCGGTAGAAGCACATGGTAGCCAAGATCAACAGGCTGGGGTCGGCGGCCGCCTCGGTTCGCTATTTCGAGCGCGACGGCGGCTACTATGCGCGCAACGATCCCGAGCACCGCCGGGCGAGCCGCTGGCACGGCGCCGGCGCGGCGGCGCTGGGCCTGAAGGGCCGCGTCGACGCGAGGCGGTTCCGCGAGGTCCTGGAAGGGAAGGTCCCGAAGACGGACATCCGCCTCGGGCGCCGCACGCGCGAGGGCGAGACGGAGCACGAGCCCGGCCGCGACATCACCTTCAACCCGCCGAAGTCGGTCTCGCTGGAAGGTCTGCTCTGGGGCCGGGACGATGTCGTGCGCGCGCATGAAGGGGCGGTGAAGGCGACGCTCGATTATATCGAGGCCCGGATTCTGGAGACGCGCGTCTGGGACCGGGAGTTCAAACGGATGCGCCGCGCGCCGGCGCCCTTGATGGTGGCGGCGACGTTCCGGCACATCACGAGCCGGGACCTCGACCCTCAGCTGCACACGCACTGCATCGTCGCGAACATGACCCGGGACGCGGAGGGGCGCTGGCGGAGCCTCGACACGGGCCGGCTGAAGGCGGCCGAGATGGCGATCGGAGCCTTTTACCGCAACGAGCTGGCGCGGCGGCTGATGGAGCGGGGCTACACGCTCTCGCCCTCGATGGCGGGCGGGGTCCCGAGCTTCGAGATCGCGGGCTACGGGCGCGCCGAGGTGTTCGTCTTCTCCAAACGGCGCCGGGCGATCCTGAAATATGTCCGCGAGCAGGGCTGGAACTACAATGCGGCGCGGGCGCAGCAGGCGGCGCTGGCGACGAGGGCGCGCAAGAACGAGCCGGGGCGGGCGGCGCTGGAGGAGCTCTGGCGGGGGCAGGCGAAGGAACTCGGTCTCGTGCGCCCGCGCAAGCGCCGGACGCAGCCGCCGCCCGTGCTCTCGATGCTGGAGATCGCCTTGCGCGCGGCGGCGCATCTGGAGGAGCGCCACTCGGTGTTCGCGGCCAACGACCTTGTCACGCGCTGCCTCGCCCATTCGCCGGGCCGCTACACCATCCGGGACGTGGACGAGGCGATCGCACAGCTCCTGCGCGACGGGCATCTGCTGGAGACGGTGCGCCGGGGGGTGAGCGGGCGCGCCTTCGTCACCGACCGGACGGTCAGGACGGAGCGCGGCATGCTGGCGCTGCTCAGGGAAGGCGCGGGCGCGGGCGGACCGTTGACGGCGGCGGCGCCGGTCGAGACCCGGCTGGCGGCGTCCGTGCTGACCGACGGGCAGAAGCAGGCGGTGCGCACCATCCTGCTGCATGACGACCTTGTGGTGGGGCTGTAATGTGATGCCCCACATTACAGCCCGAGGTACATCCTGTCGTCGATCAGTGCCGGGTCGTACAGGCGATCACGGTCGCCGACCAGACAACCGACGATGGCACAGAAGTCGAGCAGGGCGTGCCACTCCCGTCCGTTTCGCGCCAATCTCGAAGCTTCGATCGACAGCACAAGACCAACCCGGCTCTTGCACACCGCCTCAAGCAGAGCCTCGAAGCCCGGACGATAAACGCCGTCACCGGAAATCCCCAGATCCTCATCGACGACCTTGACGTCATGGAAGCCAAGGTCCCTGACGTGGTTCTCCAGACCGTACTGAAGGCGCTGGCGCTCGACATGGTTGTGAACCTGGTACTCCGAGGATTGCCGGATGTAGACCCAGGCAGACCGCTCAAGGTGCGTTGCGTTCAGCGTTGCACCGCTCGTCATCGCTGTTTCCCTCCTCTGCAGTTCGATCCGCGTTCTCCATGACCGCTGCAATCAGCGTCGCCAGAGCGGCAACCGCTTCTCGTCTCGCGCTCGCCGGTAGGCTGATCCGTGGCGGCGGGTCGAACGGCAGGTGTTTCTGCAGCTTGTCGCGCTTGCGGAATCCCATCACGATCTCCTGTCTCCGGTGGAACCGACACATTGGAGAAAGTCGTTA
>MKWU01007272.1_pt1 | contig 10698 bp, 4 predicted proteins | sample 809101 | NCBI WGS metagenome assembly MKWU01 (sample SAMN05860141, study PRJNA318959) | sponge metagenome | host: Aplysina aerophoba | place: Slovenia: Piran, Adriatic Sea, Gulf of Piran | collected 2013-05-07
CGCACGGGAAGCCAGTGTGGCCGAGCCCGCCATACCCGCCGAGCCGGCGACGATGGCGACCCGCCCCCGGCTGCCCTTATGGTCATCCGGGAGGTGAACAGGGACCAGGCCGGCCATCTCGCTACGCTCCGGCATGGCGAGGTGCAGCCCTTCCGCTTCTACGGCCCGCTCGGGAAAACCGATGTCCGCCACATCCACGCTGCCGCACCAGGACCGGCCGGGAAAGGTGGCCAGGTCGACCTTCATCAGGCCGATCGCCAGGGTATGGTCGGCACGGACGCAGGTCCAATCCGCGGCAGGGCGGGACTGCGGATAACCGCAGCCGGGCGCCAGGCCCGACGGGGTGTCGACGGAGAGCACGGGAGAAGGACTGAGGTTGATTTCCGCGATGGCGGCTTCGTACGGGGGTCGCGGCCGCCCTTCAGTTCCGGTGCCGAGCAGGGCGTCGATGATCAGCGCCGGCGTCCGATCGGGCAGGTCGAGTGGACCGTCAGGCCGGAATGCCGGTGAAAGGCCGGCTTCCTCGAGCCGCTCCAGGTGCCTCGCGGCGTCACCCGATACGGCGGTTCTGCGGGCCAGCGCGTGGCAGGTGACCCTGGCGCCCCACAGGTGGAGATACCGTGCGGCCACGAAACCGTCCCCCCCGTTGTTTCCCTTTCCGCAAGCCACGGCGATTGCCTTGCCGGCCACGCCGCCCAGCAACTGCTTCGCGGTTTCGGCCACCCGGCAGCCCGCTCTTTCCATGAGTTCATATCCGGACAGGCCGTAGTTTTCAATGGTCCGGCGGTCGATCGACCGCATCTGCCGGTTGGTACAGAGTCTCATGATCTGAACTCGCGGTAGGGACCGCGCTATGCCCGGCCCGCGCCGGTCCCGGTGTCGTTGTAAAGCAGCTTGCGGGCTTGAGCCCTGGTCCGAATATCATGTATAATCTGGATCGTTTCAAGCTTATCGAGCAAACGGCCGATTTCCGGCCCCTCGGGTATGGCCAGGTCGTCCATGATGTCCGCGCCGTTCAATAGCAGGCCCTTATTCCGCACGGTCCCGTGACGGGTAAACAGCCCGAGCAGCCGGCGTACGGCCTTCGCGATCCTCCCGCAAGCCGCGCTTCCTTCGTCCGATCCGTGCGCCAGGGCGAGGAGCGCCGCCCCGGGCGTATCGCCCTTCGTCCCGCGCAGAATCCGGCAGAGCGCTTCGTCGTCGGGATCCCGGCGGGCAGCCGCTTCAAGCAGCCTCGCCGCTCCGAAGACCAGCTGGTGCAGCCCCTGTCTTTCCCGGTTGCTCAGTCTCAGCCGGTCGGCCGCGCCTTCGACCGTTTCAAGCGCCGGGGCCGCGCCGCCGGCCGTATCAAGCGCCGGGGCCGCGCCGCCGGCCGTATCAAGCGCCGGGACCGCGCCTTCGACCGTTTCAAGCGCCGGGGCCGCGCCGCCGAACCGAATGCGGTGCAACACGAGGGAAGCGAAACGCAGGATCCACAGGAAGGACCGCCCGCCGGCGAGTTTCGTGCCGTAACCGGGCAGGTGGGCGTAGAGCCCGTGATCCTCCAGGAATACGTCCCGGGCGATGAGCCGGTCCGTGCGTTCCAGGGTTCGTGCGAGCGCGGGTGTCGCCGGTTCCTTCCAGCCGGACAAGAGGGTCCGGAACACGCCCGAACGGACCATGGCCGAAACCCGTTCCGCCGTGCTGCGCGCGTCCATGATCAGGGCCAGTTCGTACAGGACCCGCTCACCCGAGACCCCGCGCAGGTCTTCATCGCATGCTTCGATCCATCCCGCGGTCTCGGGCGTTATTTCCAGCTTGAACTGGCCGGCAAGCCGGAATGCGCGCAATATGCGCAGCGGGTCGTCGCGGAAGGCCGCCTCGGATACCGCCTTGAGCCGCCTGGCCGCGAGGTCCGCAGCGCCGTCCAGGGGGTCGATCAGCGATGGTCTGCCGTCCAGGACGTCCGCCAGGCGGAAGGCCATGGCGTTGATGGTAAAGTCCCGTTTGCGCAGATCCTCCTCGAGCGTATCGCCCTTAAAGGACGATATATCGATGGTAAACCCGCGCCGCAACACGACGCGACCGGTTCGGTCCGTGTCATCGAGCGGCACGAAGGGACGCCGCAGGCGGGCCGCCAGTTTCCGCCCCAGCTCAAGTCCATCCGCCGCGAGCGTAAGATCCATATCGTGAATCGTGCGGCCCAGGACGGCGTCCCGCACGGAGCCGCCCACGAGGTAGACTTCGTGGTTCACCTCCCGGCACAGACCGGTCAAATCCGAGGCGAGTCGCCTGTGGGCCTTTAGCAGGGGCTGGATACAATCGGCAAGGGCAGGCATCACGGAATCGAAGAGGCTTGCGGTCTCGGTTGGGAGGGAAGCAGGACAAGAGCACGGAGTCACCGGCGAATACCGGGCCGGGACACCGGGTGGCCATCAAGCGGAATCCGACCGGATACTAGCCGTCTCCGCCGTCTGTGTCAAGGGATTTGTAGGTTGACACAGAGGCGCGTCCCTGTCCATCTTTAAAGCAGGTTACGTGGTTTGAATAGGCCCGACACAGCAAGGTTTCAGGAAGCGATACCACCCATGCAACTCTATCCTGCCATCGACATCAGACAAGGGCGATGCGTCCGGCTTTTAAAGGGGAGGCGGGACCGCGAGACGGTGTATGGTACGTCCCCGGCGGAAGTCGCGCTAAGATGGAAATCGATGGGAGCCACCTTCCTGCACGTCGTCGACCTGGACGGCGCCTTCACCGGCGCAGCGGGCAACCTGTCGAGTGTCGTCGACATCCTGGAACGGGCCGATATGCCGGTGCAACTCGGGGGAGGTATCCGAACGCCCGAGGCGGTGGAGCATTGGCTGGACCTCGGCGTGCGCCGGGTCGTCCTGGGCACGGCGGCCGTGGAAAACCCCGGCCTGGTGAGACATGCGGTGGAGCAATGGGGACCGGAACGCATCGTTGTCGGGATCGACGCGAAAGCCGGCAGGGCCGCGGTTAACGGATGGACGTCCGGCACATCCTGTTCCTCCCTGGAACTGGCGTCTGCCATGCGGGAGGCGGGGATCCGCAGGATCGTCTACACGGAGATCGACCGGGACGGTACGATGAACGGTCTCGATACCGCTGCCACGGCGCGCCTGGCCAGGGAAAGCGGCCTGCGTGTCATCGCGTCGGGGGGCGTGGCGTCGCTGGACGATCTGGAACGGGCATCGAAGTTCGCGGGCGACGGCCTGGAAGGCGTGGTCATCGGCAAATCCCTTTACGAAGGCACGATCGACCTTTCGGAAGCCGTGCGGAAATACCAGCCGGCCCCCTGACCCGGGGACCTGGAGAGAAAACCATGGCGGAAAACACCGTAGAAGTACTGATGATCGAAGACAACCCCGTGCACGTGCAGTTGATCCGCCATTTCATGGACTCCAGCCGGTTGAAGACCCGGCTTCACGTGGCGGGCACGCTCCGGGAAGGCCTGGACCTGCTCGGGAAGGAAACCTTCGATGTGGTGCTGCTCGACCTGGTCCTGCCCGACAGCGCCGACCTCGACACCCTCCACAGCGTACGGTCGGCCGAACCGGACCTGCCGGTCATCATTCTGACCGGGCTGGACGACGTGTCCCTGGCCGCCACGGCCGTGGAGTCGGGCGCACAGGACTACATCGTGAAGACCCAGGCCAATACCACCATGCTCTCCCGGTCCATCCATTATGCTATCGAACGCGTACGCGCGCGCATGGGGGAATGGGATTCGGCCATGTTCAAACTGGCGCAGCAGCAGTTTCTGAAGGCGGCGCAGATCATGGGGCTCGACGAGAACATCCGGGAGCGGCTCCTCTTCCCCCAGCGGACCCACATCGTGACGCTCCCCTTCCGACGTGACGAATATCACCTCGTGGAGAACGTATTCGGATACCGCGTGCAACACCTGCTCACCATGGGGCCGACCAAGGGCGGCATCCGCTACCACGAGGACGTGAACCTGGGGGAGGTCTCCGCCCTGGCCATGTGGATGACGTGGAAATGCGCGCTGATCAACCTGCCCTTCGGCGGCGCCAAGGGCGGCGTCCGGATCGATCCGACCGACCTGTCCCGCCGCGAACTGCAGCGCCTCACCCGCCGTTTCACATCGGAAATCATCGACATCATCGGACCGGACAAGGACATCCCTGCTCCCGACATGGGCACGGACGAGCAAGTCATGGCCTGGATCATGGACACCTACAGCCAGCAGGCGGGTTACACGGTGCCGGGCGTGGTCACCGGCAAGCCCGTCGTGCTGGGCGGCTCCCTGGGACGCCGCGAGGCGACCGGACGCGGACTGGTCTACCTGATCGAAGCGGCGGCGGAACATATGGGCATGTCCCTCGACGGCGCCGCGGCCGTGGTCCAGGGATTCGGCAACGTGGGCAGCAATACCGCGCGTTTCCTGGATGAGGACGGCGTCAAGGTGGTCGCCGTGAGCGACGTCACCACAGGTATCTACAATCCGAACGGCCTGGTGTTGGCGGACGTCTATAAGTACTGCGGGGATAACCGCTTCCTCGCGGGCTACCCCGAGGCCGACGAGGTAACCAACGAAGAACTGCTCGAGCTGCCCTGCGACATCCTCGCCCCGGCCGCGCTGCAGAACCAGGTCACCGGCGAAAACGCGGACCGGCTGAAGTGCAGACTCCTCGCGGAAGGGGCCAACGGGCCCACCACGCTCGAGGCGGACGAGATTCTCACGGAAAAGAACGTGTTCATCCTGCCGGACGTCCTCGGCAACGCCGGGGGCGTTACGGTCTCCTACTTCGAATGGGTTCAGGATACGCAAAACTACATGTGGACGCTCAAGGAGATCAACGGCAGGCTGCACAATATCCTCATCGACGCCTTTGAACGGACCATACACCGGGCTTCCGAGGAGAAGATCGATATGCGTACATCGGCACTGATAGAGGGTATCAGCCGGGTGACCCAGGCGAAACTGCTTCGGGGGATTTTCCCCTGAAAGTCACCAGGCCGCCTGGGCCGCCCGGTCCGCGTGGACCGCATGGTCCGTCTGGATCGCATGGCCCGCACGGCCCGCGCGCACCGGGAGGTAGGCCATGGCTTCGACGGAAATCAATGTGGCTTCGACGGAAATCAATGTGGCTTCGACGGAAATCGATGTGGCTTCGCCGGAAATCGATGTGGCATGGGTGAAGTTGCTCCAGAAGGCCGCGTACCTGTGCAGCGGGATCGTTATCGCGTGTTCCCTGCTCGTGCTCGTCGGCTGGCAATTCGATCTCGCCGGGTTGCGGGGCCTGATCAACCCCGGCCGGGTTCCCATGAACCCGCTCACCGCCGCCGCCTTCCTGCTGGCGGGATTAACGCTTTGCGTCCTGCTGCCGAGAAACGCCCCTTTGCGGCGGAGGTGGGCGGGTTTCGCCGGGGCGGGGCTGCTCATGGCCCTCGGCGCCGCCAAGCTCTTCGGCCTGGACATCGGCGGCAGGGGCATCGACGAGTGGCTGTTCACGGCGTCCCTGGGCGGCAGCCGCATGACCCCGCACACCGCCTTCACCTTCATGCTCGTGGGCCTGGCGCTCCTGCTCCTCGACCTGCGCGGCCCGAGACACTGGCTGTCCCACGTCTGCGTCATGAACGCCGGGATCATCGCCCTCCTTTCTCTGGCCGGCGCGATATACAGCACGATGGTGTTGTACCGGGTTTCCGGCGTGATCCCCATCAGCCTGAATACCGCGCTGGGCTTCGGCGTCCTGTGCGTCGGCATATTCTGCGCGCGTCCCCGCCGTGAACCGGCGGCCACGCTGGTCAGCGCAACGGCCGGCGGAATTATGGCCCGCCGCCTGCTGCCCGCGGCCTTCCTCATTCCCATCATCCTGGGCTGGCTCCAGTTCCAGGGAGAAAGAGCGGGATTCTACGGGGTGGAATTCGGCCATTCGATCTTCGTGGTCTGCAACGTGATCGCCTTCAACATCCTGATCTGGTGGAACGCCCGTTCGATCGGGCAGATCGACGCGGAACGCACGCGGATCGCCCACGAACTGCATCGCCAGAACGCCCTCCTGGAACAGACGGCCCACGACATGGTGCTGTTTCAACAGGAACTCCAGGAAGCCAAGGAGTCGGCCGAGGAAGCCAGCAGGGCCAAAAGCGAGTTTCTCGCCAACATGAGTCACGAGATCCGCACGCCTATCAACGGGATCACCGGCATGACCCAGTTGATGCTGAATAGCGACCTGTCGTCCAGGCAACGGGAATTCATGCGGTTGATCGATCAGTCCACGGAATCGCTACAGGGCCTGTTGAACGATATCCTGGACTTCTCGAAGATCGAGGCGGGCCGGCTGGAGCTCGAATCGATCCCCTTCGAACTGCGGGAGCGCATCGCCAATACGGTGCAGGCCATGTCGATCCCCGCGTCGGAAAAGGGCCTCGAACTGGCCTACCAGGTATCGCCGGACGTCCCCGATCACCTCGTGGGCGACCCGGGCCGTTTGAGCCAGATCGTGATCAACCTGGTCGGGAACGCCATCAAGTTCACGGACTCGGGAGAAGTGGTCCTGACCATGGGGCTGGAATCGGAAACGGAAGAAGCCGTGTCGCTGATCTGCTCGGTGGCGGACACCGGAATTGGCATCCCGGAGGACAAGCGGCAACTGATCTTCGACGTATTCAGCCAGGCGGACAGTTCCATGTCTCGGAAATACGGAGGCACGGGGTTGGGGCTGGCCATCTGCGCGCAGCTGACATCCATGATGGACGGCCGCATATGGGTCGAAAGCGAGGTGGAGCGGGGCAGCACGTTTCATTTTACCTTCGGCATGAAGAAACAGCTCGACGCGGAAAAGAATGCCGTGTTGGACGCCGAGCCGCTGTCCGGCCTGCGGGTGCTCGTGGTCGACGACCATTCCACCAACCGGCGGTTCCTGGTCGACATGCTGACCGAATGGTCCATGCAACCGACGGAAGCCGGCACCGGCGTGGAAGCCCTGGCCGCCCTTTCCGGTGATGATGGCGATGCCATCCAACTGGTCCTCCTGGACGAAACCATGCCGGAAATGGAGGAATACGGGCTTGTCCGGGAAATAAACCAGTGCGCAGATGGCCGGAGGCCCGGCGTCATCCTGCTCGTCTCCGCCGGTCAGAGGGAGGATCCGGATAACGGCAGGACTTTCGGAATCGCCTGTGCGGTCAGCAAGCCGGTCAAGCAGTCCGACCTGCTGAACGCCATCATGGATACCGTGGCGGGCACGCGCGAACCCTCAAAGGAGGAACGCGCCGACGGCACGGTCGAAGGGCTCGTTCCCCGCCGTATCCTCCTGGCCGAGGACGGGATCGTGAACCAGCGCGTCGCGGTGCTCATGCTGGAGTCCAGGGGCCACGCGGTCACCGTGGTGAAGAATGGCAGGGAAGCGGTCGAAGCGTACAAGACCGGTGCCTTCGACCTGATCCTGATGGACGTGCAGATGCCCGAGATGGATGGCCTGGAAGCGACCCGGACGATTCGCGGTATGGAAACCGGAGACGCCCGCACCCCCATCATCGCGATGACGGCCCACGCCATGCGCGGAGACCGTGAACGGTGCCTGGAAGCCGGGATGGACGATTACCTGTCGAAACCCATTCAGGCCCAGCTGCTCTACTCCGTGGTGGATAGCGTACCGGTTGAGACCAGGGAAGAATCCGGTGATTCCGCTTCCCCGGCGGTACAGGGTGAGGCCCTGCCGGCGGCGGGTCCGGTGGTCGGGACGGATGTACCCGAAGCGTCGAACGCCTCCGATTCCCCGGCCGCGACGGATGCACCTGAAGCACCGGACGCATCAGCAGCACCGGACATTCCCGCAGCGTCCGCCGGTGCGTCGCCACCGCATCCGGATCTCGTAGACTGGGAAAAAGCCCTCGCGCAGTTCGCGGGCGATGAGGCCTTGATATCGGACCTTGCCGAACTGTTCGTAGCGGAATGTCCTCGGTTGATGGCCGCCATCCGAAAGGCGATCGATCTCGAGGACGCGGCGGGCCTGCGCCTTCAGGCCCACACGCTGAAGGGATCCGCGAGCGTCTTCATGGCCCAGGCCACTGTAGATGCGGCCCTGCGCCTGGAGCAGATGGGGAGAAATGGAGATACCAGCGGGGCGGAAGAGGCGTGGACGGCACTGGTTTGCGAAGTGGACCGGCTGGTACCGGTCCTGAAGGACAGAGATCCCGCGGTCAGGAAAGATCTTGACGATGCGTAGTGCCTCCTGCCCGTCGACAGTCGAGGTTCCTGTTCTCAGCCGGTCTGTTTCAATCCACTCTACAGGCGAGCGGCCTGATGTGATTCATTTCAGCGGACGTCCCTTTGTAAGCGGCGTCATGCTCCCCGGAAAACGTTCCCAGCGCGTCCGTTGCCGAAGACCCCTGACGCCGGAAATCCATACCTCCTTCGCCCCCCTCCCCATGTAAAAACCCGGTTTGCCTGTATTTCGCTTTACTACAGAGTTAAAACTGTTATATTTATGAAGAAATCAGTTCTATGAAAATAAACTGAACCTTTCCTGAGAATGACGCCCGGCCCCGGTCGTTTCAGACCATGAACCTGATCCCGAACCGCGTCACCTCCCTTTTCGCAGTCCTGTGCCTGGCCTCGGCGCTATGGGTCGTCTGCGGCAGGGACAACCCCGTGAAGTCGTCTTCGCAACCCGCGCGGGTCGCCGTCTCGCCGCGGGCGGCGGACCTGTCCGGGGCGGATGAGACAATACAACTCGGCGCTTCGGTCTACGACAGCAACGACAGAGTCGTCCCGGAGGCCGGCGTAACCTGGCGCAGCAGCGACCCCTCGGTAGCGACCGTGGACGGGCGGGGCCTGGTCCGCGCCATGGGCGAAGGAAGCGCGGTCGTCACGGCCATGTCCGGCCAGAAGACGGGACAGGTGAAGATCACAGTGGCCGGTTCCGTGCGCGCCGCGCTGGACCTGTCCGGCAAACGGTTAGACGACGAATTGACGGACCGGGACGTGCTGGTCGCGCTGTACAACGCCACGGACGGGCCGAACTGGACGAGCAGTGCGAATTGGCTCAGCGACCTGCCCCTGGGCGAGTGGCAGAGGGTCACGACCGACGCCGAAGGGCGGGTGACGCGTCTGTCGCTTTACGACAACGCGTTGTCGGGCCCCATCCCTCCCGAACTGGGAAACCTCGGCAATCTGGAAGGCCTGTGGCTTACCGGCAACGCGTTGTCGGGCCCCATCCCTCCCGAACTGGGAAACCTCGGCAATCTGGAAGGCCTGTGGCTTTACGGCAACACCGGCCTTGCCGGTTCTCTGCCCGGTTCGCTCGTCAACCTGGGCAGTCTCGAAGACCTGCACCTGTCCGGCACGGGACTGTGCGCCCGGACGTACGCCGCGTTTCAGACCTGGCTGGACGGGATAGCGAACAAAAGCGGCGTGGCAAACTGCGCTCCCGTGGACGACCGGACAGCGCTGGTCGCGCTGTACAACGCCACGGACGGGCCGAACTGGACGGACGGCACGAACTGGCTCAGCGACCTGCCCCTGGGCGAATGGCACGGGGTCACCACCGACGCTGATGGGCGGGTGACACGTTTGAATTTGGATAACCGGTTTTTTCGGCTGTTGCCCGGTACGATCCCACCGGAACTGGCAAGCCTCGACAAACTGGTAGACCTGCGTCTTTTGGGCCTAGTGTCCGGTCCGATCCCACCGGAGCTGGGGCAGATCGCAAACCTGAGAATCCTGTTTATTTGGGGCTACCCGTTGTCCTCCGGCAACGCGTTGTCCGGTCCGATTCCTTCTGAACTGGGCAACCTCGACAAACTGGAATGGCTGTCCCTTTATCAGAACCAGTTGTCCGGTCCGATTCCTTCTGAACTGGGCAACCTCGACAAACTGGAATGGCTAGGCCTTTCCAGCAACGCGTTGTCCGGTCCGATTCCTTCTGAACTGGGCAGCCTCGCAAACTTGGGACAACTGGATCTATATAGCAACGCGTTGTCCGGTCCGATTCCTTCTGAACTGGGACAGCTCGAAAACTTGGAAAGGCTGTCCCTTCACGCCAACCAGTTGTCCGGTCCGATTCCTTCTGAACTGGGCAACCTCGACAAACTGGAATGGCTGTCCCTTTATCAGAACCAGTTGTCCGGTCCGATTCCTTCTGAACTGGGCAGCCTTGCAAACCTGACAAGACTGAGTCTTCGGGACAACGCCGGCCTTGCCGGTCCCCTGCCCGGTTCGCTCGTCAATCTGGGCAGTCTCGAAGACTTGCACCTGTCCGGCACGGGACTGTGCGTTCCGATGAACGCCGCGTTTCAGGCGTGGCTGGACGGGATAGCGAACAAAAGCGGCGTTGCAGATTGCGAGGCTGTGGACGACCGGTCGGTGTTGACGGTCCTGTATCGCGCCACGGACGGGCCGAACTGGACGGACGGAACGAACTGGCTTAGCGACCTGCCCCTGGGCGAGTGGCACGGGGTCTCGACCGACGCTGATGGGCGGGTGATACGTCTGCTACTTGGCAACAACGGGATGCGCAGCGCGCTTCCAGCGTCCCTGGGCTTCCTCGACCGTTTGAGGTACCTGGGGCTTGACGGCAACGCCGGCCTTGCCGGTCCCCTGCCCGGTTTGCTCGTCAACCTGGGCAGTCTCGAAGACTTGCACCTGTCCGGCACGGGACTGTGCGTTCCGACGAACGCCGCGTTTCAGTGGTGGCTGGACGGGATAGAGGACAAAAGTGGCGT
>MKWU01007273.1_pt1 | contig 10697 bp, 6 predicted proteins | sample 809101 | NCBI WGS metagenome assembly MKWU01 (sample SAMN05860141, study PRJNA318959) | sponge metagenome | host: Aplysina aerophoba | place: Slovenia: Piran, Adriatic Sea, Gulf of Piran | collected 2013-05-07
TCCTCAAACACAACCGGTGGAGACGTTTGGTCAAACTCAAATCGGGTTACCGGGCGACCGTGTCCCTCGGTTAGGAGGATACTACCGTTCTCACCGAACTCCGTATCGAGCTCACCGGTTTCGGCAACGATCGCGTACATGCGATCGCGGCTATTGAGAAAGACGCGGCTTTCTGCACCGTCGCTCCAATAGGCTACGCCTCTGTGTTGAAATCCTCTTGGTCTAGCCCCGCGTGGTCCGCCTTCATATGCCTTGGGGTCAAACGACCATAACTCGGCTCCTGTTTCGGCATTAAGTGCGATGACTCTGGTGTACATGGTAGGAAGGTAAAGTACATCGTCCACCATGATCGGTGTAGCCTGAAACTTGCCAGGTTTGACATCAAACTCCTCAAGTGGTCCTTCATTGGGCGCCCATTGCCATGCGACACGCAATTCATGGATGTTCGCTTTGGTGATATCTGCCAACGTCGAATACTTGGAATGACTCTGGTCTGCACCAACGTACGGCCATTCGTGCATGGAGTCAGTCGCATCTGCATAGATGCAGTGAGATAGAAGCAAAAGTGTGACGACGAGTGAATTACATACTTTGAACTCCACTAAAAGGTTGAAACAAACCCCTAAATCGCGTCGAGTCAACATGACTTCGGCACACTAGCTCGTCTCAGGATGGAACATATCATCGAGAAGAAACTCGTACAACTTCAACAACAAACTTTGTCGGTTCTCAGCGAGCCACAGTTGTACGTCGATTGGCAACACGATTGAGCGACACGGTGTTTCAGCAATGATCGAGACCACTTTTTCGGCTATGGCTCTAGTTGGCCTAAGCGAATCGCCTGGACCACATTGGTAGAGGCGGACGCCTGCCGCATCGTAGGCCGTCGCAATACCCGAAAGAAGCAGATGCATCCCATTGATAGACGTTGCCGTATCCGGCAGTTCCTCACCTTCGTCAAACTCGAGCAAAATTGACCACTCATTAAGCTGCTCAACGAGCTCCTCAAACACGATCTGACGTTCGAGGTGTTTCTCCATTGTGTCAGCTGTCTTTGCAAGTAACGTCTCACGCCGTTCCGCAGCTAATTCCAGATCGGCGTTCCACTTGCTAATTAGTACGTCTTCGCTACGCTCCAGAGCTTGTTCTTCGTTGGATTCCACAACGAGACGCTCAAATACGGGGGTCGACACATTGCGCTTGAAGTCACTTGTCAGTAGCGCGGAGGAAGTGCAAACTACGACTTGAACATTTTTATCGTGTGCCAACTCAAACAATCGTGCCAGTACATTCACAGCCGAGGGATCGACTCCAGAGACGGCAATGAAATCCAGCATGACGCAGAGCGGCGGGGAGTCGTCGTTCAGTACTTGCCGCAATCGATCAGACAATGGATAGACACTACCAAAGAAAATGTAGCCGCGCAACCTGTAAATCTGAACCTGATCTCCTGCTTCGGCTAGTATGGCGTGCTCCGGTACGGGTCTTACTCTACCGCTACGCCGATTGCGGACGGTTTCAACGGAAATTATCGGATCAACCCGGCTTAGTCGAATAGCGAAGAACACAAGAATCATCGTCATGCCGAAACCCACTCCTTCAAGTAGACCGACGCCGTTAATGACGCAAACAATGAGTACGATGACTGCCATTTCCGAGTGCGGTATCTGCTTGTAAGCACGTACTAGCCCCTCATCAAGCATGCCGAGTCCTGCGAAAACTAGCATTCCCCCCAGCAGAGCAGCGGGAACCAGATCGAGAATGCCATCACCCATAATCAAGGCTGATCCGACCACAAGTGCCGCAATGACTCCGGTAAGTCGGCTTGTCGCCCCAAGCAGCTTGCTCCGCAGAGAAGCCGACACAACGATTGTTGCAACAGTGCCACCACCCAAGCCGGCAAATAGGCTCGCGTAACCGCTTGTTGAAAATTCTCGGTCCCAGTTCAATTCTTGATTGGTAGCCGCTTCTAGTCCAGAAATATTCATGATGATGGCGATCAACGCCACGAGGCCTAGCACAAGCATATTGGGTATTTGCGCAGCAACGGCAAGCCACTCGATGTTAAAGAAATCTGCTGGGCTCAGACCGTGCCATAGCTGGCCGCCTCCAGTACCACCAAGCAATAATCCCGCGGCGCGTGCGTCCGCTCCCGTTAAGTCAAACATGGCAAGCGCTACATGAAATGCCAATGTCGGAAGCACGACGAGAGTCGGCAAAATCCACGCATACCGCCATCGTTTCATGATGAGATAGAGTCCAATGCCAAAAATGATCCCCGGTAACCACCGCCAGACGACATCCGAACCCATCAAGAAGGAGATGCTCAATCCATCCCAATCCGGAACCATCAGCGACATAGACGCCAAGCATACCGCACAGCCTATTCCGGCAACAAAACCCATCGCGACCGGGTACGGGATGAAGCGCACTAGATTGGCTAGTTGAAAACGTCCGATCACAATGCAAAAAATACCTATGAGCACTGCACAGAGGATCAGGGCCGCAACGACGCTCACAAACAAGCTCGCATCAGTAGCACCCATGGTGGACGCAATCAAAGCCATGGGAACGAGTAGAGTTGGCGAAAGCGCAGCAATCGTTCCACGAAAACTGCTACCTAGTGCGGTAACTAGGCAAGCTGCGAAGCACCCGCACAGTACAAGCCCGACACCCTGAGAGACGTATGGTGCTAGCGGACCGGCGAAGATGTAGGTTGCGAATGCAATGTGCGTGGCAAGCATACCCACGCCTGAAGAGGCTCCGGCTGAGAACGCGGCCACAACCTTTGATGAACCGATATCAGCCCAGAGTTCTTTGCCGAGTTTGGTAATGGTCGTTTTCAGAGGGTCACTCGTGCATGGGTCATTAGGGGACACGGAGACTTCTTGATGAGAAAGCCACTCAATTCAAAAATCGCTTACAAAATGGCCGAAGGGCATACCTACTCCAACTGAAGAACAATGATAGGTTGTAAACCATCTTACGAGCAATCGACGTCTCGAGTGCAATCTACAACACCGAGCCAGAGCTTCGATCAAGAGGAAATTGGAAAGAGCCGAGGAAGCGCAAAATTTATTGTATGTAATCGGTTGGTCGAAAGGTACGTCATCACAATCAAGTCTCTACGACATCGGGGACGATACCATGGCTACGAATTACTGAGTAGCAAAGCGAACTCTCCGCACTTTGAAATGCTGTAATCTCTCTTCCGAGTAGACTTTCATAGCGTCGAATTTGATAATGGCAATTGACGCACACTGACCTTCAGCGCGGCTTGTTTGATCGATCAACCATGCTCAAGTTGCTGATGTGTCGACTACGCCACGACAGTAACTTCAGTCTAGATGGCTGTAGCAGCTACGCGTTTTGAACTCGTCTTCCGCCGACAACTCTGGATGCCTGTACGGGAGCAATGAAGTGCTAGCCACAACGAAAGCACACCACAGCACACCTGCGAGAGAATGATGGTTAGAAGGATCAATTCATGCATGCAGAACGACAATGTTGGAGTATGTTGAGATCCTTGAATGCACACTCGATCAAGTATTGTGGTCTAGCGAGCGCCGCGAATCTCATAGAAACCCATCAGTCCACTTACGGACTGACGGGCTCTAGAAACTTAAAAAGACCTCAGTAGGAACTAACCAATCTACTGTTCTACCCCTCCGATAGCGCTTCCAAAATCTTGGGAGGTGACATAGGCAGTTCGGAGATACGCATATCTAGTGCTCTACTCACAGCATTACCAACCGCGGCCAGTGGTGCGACAATCGGTGTCTCTCCACAGCCTCTCACACCAAATGGATGATTCGGATTAGGTACCTCAACGATTTCGGTATCGATCATAGGTAAGTCGGATGCCACGGGCATTCGGTAATCTAGGAATCCAGGATTTTCCAATATCCCTTCTTGATCGTAGATGTACTCTTCATTCAAAGCCCAGCCGATCCCTTGTACTGCCCCGCCTTGCATCTGGCCTTCTACGTAATCTGGATGGATCGCCTTACCGGCGTCTTGAATCGAGGTGAAACTCTTAACGGTGACTAAACCCGTTTCTCGATCTACATGAACATCGGCCATGTTGACTGAAAATGCCGGACCTGGTCCCTGTGCGTTCAACGACGCACGACCAGATATGGGTCCGCCCGTTCTTGCTGCACCTCGTGCGATGTCTCGCAGACTTAACGGCTCGGCGTCGACATTCACTCCAGCTTTCGGTCTCGCTTCACCTTCAACCCACTCCACCTGGTCCATGTCAATGTCCATCATCGCTGCGGCGCGTTTACGAAGTTCTCTAATCACAGATTCGCTGGCTTGGATTACCGCAAGACCGGTCGCAAAGGTAGTACGACTACCTCCCGTAGTTGCACAATATCCAGTTGAATCGGTGTCGGCAATATTGACGTTAACCTTTTCATAAGGCACACTGAGTGTTTCTGCTGCCATCAGAGCCATTGAAGCTCGACTACCACCGATATCTGGTGATCCCTCGACCACCATTACATTGCCGTCATCTGTAATGTGTACTTCAGCACTGGATTGATTTCCGCCGTTGAACCAAAAACCTACAGCGATGCCACGGCCTTCGTCCTCACCAAGTTCAACGTTGTAATTTGGATGTCGTTTTGCAGCCTCAATGCACTGCTTGAGACCAATCGTCTGGAATCTTGGACCATACGCCGCCTGGGTTCCTTCGTCAGCAGCATTCTTCATTCGAAAATCGAGCGGATCCATTCCAATTTCTTGTGCCAGCTCATCCAACACTGATTCACCGGCATACATAGACTGTGGTGCCCCAGGTGCGCGATAAGCAGCTACTCTCGGACGATTGACAACAACATCGAATCCTTCAATGCGAACATTTTCGACGTCATAGGGTGCGAAAATACACATACTTCCTGCACCCATCGGTGAACCAGGATACGCACCAGCTTCGTAAATTAGCTTCGCGGACATCGCAGTGATTGTTCCGTCACTTTTACAGCCGATCTTGATCGTGTTCACGGTACCGGAGGCTGGTCCTGTAGCCCTAAACACCTCTTCTCTGCTCATAACCATTCGTACAGGACGATGCGTGAGTTGAGATAGCTTCAACGCTAGTGGCTCGAGATAAATCGTTGTTTTGCCACCAAACCCTCCACCGATCTCACTTGCAATAACCTTCAGGTCACCGAGTTGCATTCGTAACATGCGTGCAGTCGCATTACGCACATCAAAGTGTCCTTGAGTACAACACCAGAGCGTGGCTTTACCGGTTTCGGTGTAATTAGCGGTGCATGCGTGCGGTTCTATGTAGCCTTGGTGAACCATAGGTGTCACAAAAGTACGTTCAACGATGTGTTCGGCTTCCTTAAATCCCTTCTCGACATCGCCTTTACTTATGACCTGTTGAGCCGCTATATTCGAAGGCTTGCTTTCGTCGCCACCTCTAGTAGTCAGATCATCGTGTAGCAATGGTGCATCGTCTTTCATCGCACTGAGCGCGTCAACTACCGGTGGTAAAACTTCATAGTCAACAACGATCTTTCCAATCGCCGCATCCGCAGCACTGTCAGACAACGCGGCTACAGCGGCCACAGCATGACCATGGTAGACAACTTTCTTACCAGCGATTATGTTGTCGGAGAACCTACGAACACCAGCACTGAGATTGGTTCGGTCGGGGAAATCTGCCGCTGTAATGACTGCCAGTACACCCGGTACTGCCTCGGCGTCAGTTGTGTCAATGGAGCGAATGTTGGCATGGGCATAAGGACTGCGCAACACCTTGCCTACTAGCATCCCAGGCAACACTTCGTCTGCGCCAAATTTCGCTCTACCCGTGACCTTTTCAATACCGTCGGGTCGAATGGGCCGTGTCCCTATATAGTCGTAATCAATTGCTTCTGCCATTCGTTGGCTCCTTAGTTTTTCGCTCGATTAGTAATCTGAAACTGGACTCTGAATGTCTACTGCCAAGAATTCAGGTTCATCAATGTAGTTTATCCGATAGTTAGCTACATTTAACTACAACCAATCTCCTCAGGCAATAAACGATTCAATTTCAAACTATCTTGTAGTCGCATTGCCTCGCCGGTCATCCCCTGTAAATCTTTTGGTCGGTGTGCGTCAGCATTCACGATGGTTTTCACGCCATAGTCAGATGCCATCTCCCAAAACGGCAGCCACGGATACTGCGGATAGGTATCTTTTCCACGTTCACGAGCACGTTTCTGTTTCCTACAACCTAGTGCATTGATCTCCAATCCAACATTTTGTGCCGCTGCAGCCATAAAGATGTCTCGAGCACATTTCTCGGTGTTTTTATCCCACTCTTTATACGCTACTCCGAATAGGTCAGGATGTGCAATAAAGTCAAAAAGTCCAGATTCAATCATCTCGACCACTGATTTTCCGTAGTAAAAAAGATCACTACCGCTCATCGGTCCAGCGTAAGGTGATTGCCATTCGTCTTGTCCATTCTTGAAGTAGTGAGGTCCACCTACTAAGTACTCAAAATCGTATTGATCGAATAACGTATCCTCATAGAAAGAGTGAAACTTCGCGACATACTCACATTCCATTCCTAGCAAAACTCTCAGCTGTGGAAAATTCTGCTTTGCCTGGTCGACTGCATAAACGTAATCATCGAGCTGCTCAAACGCCATCCTTACGTTGAGCCAACGATCATCGGGAATGGCGGTGTGGTCTGAAAATCCAAGTGTTTTCATGCCATGACTGACGGCATGTTCGCAATACTCTTTTGCGTCTCCCTTTGCGTGCTTACACCGAAAGGTATGGGTATGGAAGTTGTGCAGAAAATCTTCATCGTTCATTGGCTTTCTCGATTTACGGACTCAAAACAAATCACTCTACCATCCGGATCGCGCACAAACATCTGGCGCATACCGTAGAAAGCGTCGTGGATTTTGCTCACTTTGATTCCTTTCTTCAGCCATTGTTCACGAATTTCCACAATGTCCTCACATACGATGTAGATTTCGACATCTGCACCGCCGACTTTTACATCCTTCGCTTGTTGGAGCATCAAGGGTGCACCCTTATACTCAACCAAACACCAGACCAGTTTCCCATCGGGTTCCCAAGTGTTTAGCGTCTCAAATCCTAAGGACGAATAGAACTTTTTTGTAGCAGTGACATCGTTGCAATTTAGAAGTGGTTCAGTGCGTGCCATGGCCAGACTCAATTATTGTGCGAAGTATCTCACAGGACTGGTTCAATGGGCATAAGTCTCGAGTATTCTCATTTTTGAATCAAGGAAAGCCGAGGTACTGTCAAACATAGTCACTTTTTAGTAGGAAGAAGCGCTCGGTACAGAATCGCTTAATTGAACTATGAATTGGTCGTGTTTGTGGCACTTACCAACCTGCCTAAACTTTCTTGAAGCAAGATAGGATCAATCAACCTTCTACTTGAGAAATGGTACGTCCGATGGAGACCTTCTAACAACACATGAGTCGGATTTCTCGGAGGGATATTCTTAAAGCATCATCCTTGGGGTTTATTCTTCCCCCTTGGCTTGTTCATGTTTCACACGCTCAGGATGTTTCTAACCCCACTACCTCAATAAATGCGGACGCAGGATCTACCTTGGTCCAAGGTGTTAGTAGCGATGAAATAGTGTTGGGTACATCGGCCGCATTCACTGGGCCCTCCCGCGGTCTAGGAATTGAACTCTATCGAGGGGCGACGAGTTACTTCCAATACGTGAACCAAAACGGCGGTATACACGGTCGCAAAGTAAGACTCAAACTCTACGACGACGGCTATCAGCCCGTGCCAGCGGTAACCAATACCATGTCCTTGATGCTGGAAGACGAGGTCTACGCGTTATTTGGCTATGTCGGCACTCCGACCGTTACGCGAGTCCTTCCGTTGCTGAAGAAATTTCAAGATCGAAATTTCATTCTCTTCTTTCCGTTCACGGGTGCTCAGCCACAAAGAGAGCTACCTTATGGTGACTTTGCATTCAATTTACGAGGATCCTATCGACAGGAGACTGCGGGGCTCGTAGATAACTTTGTCGCGACCGGCAGAAAGAAAATTGCGGTGTTCTATCAAGCGGATGCATATGGACGAAGCGGTTGGGCGGGTGTCAGAGCAGCACTCAAACGACATCAATTGACTATTGCTGGCGAAGCAACCTACCGTCGAGGTACCAAATTCACCGCAAGTATGCGTGAGCAAGCTGAACGACTCTTGCAGTATCAGCCTGACGCGGTCGTTTGCATAGGTTCATACGCAGCATGCGCCGCGTTTCTTCGAGACGCAGTCGATGCAAAATTGGAAGTCCCTATAGCCAATCTCTCCTTCGTAGGTAGTGAGAATTTACTCAAGTTAATCATTGATTCTCAAGAGAATAGCCGAGACTATACCCGTTGGCTTGTGAATTCTCAGGTTGTCCCGAGTTACGCAGACCTTTCGTTAGCCTCCGTAGCCCAATATCGGGATTTTATGGAGGAATTTAACCCGGCGGTCCCTGATCAGTTTGCTGAGGAAGACTACCGCGTTTTCGACAAGAGTTTCGTGAGTCTCGAAGGTTTCCTGAATGCTAAATTGATGACAGAAATACTGAAAAGACTGGATGATACACCTTCTAGATCCGAGCTGGAACAAGCGGTGTTTTCTCTGGATCAATTTGATCTAGGCATCGGAGAACCTGTCTCATTTTCTGCAACCAAGCGCCAAGGACTAGACCGGGTCTACTATACCACCGTTGACGGTGACCGCTTTGTCCCGTTGAAAGATTGGAGCTCCGCGTTCACCTGATATGCGAATCACCAAACTATTTCAGAAAACCATTTTTGGCATCATTGCTCTATTCGGCTTGATTGGAATTTCAACTTCTGTACTGAGTATCTATTCAGTCAATTCTCACCTTACCCAGGAGTATGAAACCAACAGTAAAGCCATCGCGAAAACCATTGCAGATGCAAGTGTCGACATTATCTTGAATCGAGACTTATCGTCATTGCAATCTCTGATTGACCAGTTCGTCGAAATCCAAGGAATCACCTACATCTACATTACGAGCGAATCGGGAGAATTCCTAGCACACACATTCGTACCCGGAATCCCACAGGAGATCATGGACGGAGATGTACTAAATACCGAGACGGTCAACAGGAATATTGCCGGATTAGGAGATTTCGTCGAAGTTGGCAGCCCGATCCTCGCAGGCGTAGCAGGCGCAGTCCATATCGGCATGGACCTCAATCTGGTTTCCCTGAAGATTCAACAAGCTATAGGACAGCAAATCTATTTGATTTCAGGGATCTTCTTCGTCGGAATTGTCGCTGCAATCTGGCTTGTGAATCTCGTTGCCAAACCTCTCGATTTAGTACAGAAGTTTGCGATCAACCTTGCAAAGCAACAAACCACAGAAGAAGACAACAAAATTCTGATTGAAAGAACCGATGAATTAGGAGAAATAGCTCGATTATTCGCTTACTTTTCTCGTGTGGCGGATGAGAAGAAACTTGGCCACCCCCCAGACGAACCTTCAGACACAAAGTAATCTTCCATGGCAACTCTAGCGAGCTTTACAAATGCGTTCAATTACCCCGCTTTGTTGCGGCAATTCGCTTGTACGTTGCTACACCTATGTTTTGGGACCGTCTACGCTTGGAGTTTTTTCCAAGTTCTCATTGTTAAGCACCTAAATTGGTCGTTCACCGACACCTCCATTGCGTTCGGTGTCACGATTTTCTCACTAGGTATGTCGGCCGCTTGGGCTGGGATCATGCTTCCAAAGATGGGGCCAAGGAAGTTGGCTCTGCTGGGAAGTGTGCTATTTTGTCTCGGCTACTTCATCGCATCTTGGGCGCTTGCCAATGACAGCCTCATGGTGTTCTATATCGGGTATGGGTTCATTGGTGGTACAGGGTTGGGATTTGGTTACGTAACACCCGTAGCCACAGTCGCGAATTGGTTCCCGAACCACAAAGGCTTGGCCACTGGCATCGTTACTATGGGTTTTGGTCTCGGCGCACTCTTTTTAAGCAAGTTCCTAGCAGCCATCTTATTGGTAAATACAGGTGAAGATCTATCAACGGTATTTTTCCAACTCGGTGTGGTGTTTGCATGCATCTTGCTACCTTGTAGTCTGCTTGTAGTTAATCCTCCAAAATCTAAAGAGTCCGAGAAAAAGCCAATTGCCACTTTAGAGCTCCTCGAGCGAGACGAAAACGATCCGAGGTATGTTCGTAAATGTCTTAGTTCGTACGAGTTCATCATTATGTGGCTGATTTTCTTCTTCAACATAGCCGCTGGTATTTCCGTCATCAGTTTTCAGTCTCCGTTGTTGCAAGATGTCTGGCATATGAACGATTCGACAATCGAGCCAGAATTGCTGGCGATTTACGGCGCGAATTTAATTGCTATCAGCTCGGTATTCAATGGTTTAGGCCGATTGTTCTTTGGGTTATTGTCTGACCACATCGGAAGAGTGGCAGTGTTCCGAATTCTGCTCGCCAGTCAGACAGTGGTATTTGGAATCCTCATGACAGAGAGAGACCCGTGGATCTTCTCGATACTGGTTTGCTACATCATGCTGTGTTTTGGTGGGGGTTTCGCCACCATGCCGTCGTTTGTTCTAGACGTATTTGGTGCGAAGCGAATGTCAACTCTTTATGGATTAATCCTTACCGCTTGGGCATTTGCGGGAGTAATTGGACCACTGTATGTCGGCTATC
>MKWU01007274.1_pt1 | contig 10697 bp, 7 predicted proteins | sample 809101 | NCBI WGS metagenome assembly MKWU01 (sample SAMN05860141, study PRJNA318959) | sponge metagenome | host: Aplysina aerophoba | place: Slovenia: Piran, Adriatic Sea, Gulf of Piran | collected 2013-05-07
AACAGTGTAACAACCCGGTCAACATCCGCCGCCTTCAAGACACACTTTGGATACACTTTCACCATCCCTACATCTGGCAACATTTTGATGCGGCACTGCCATTATGGCCTAAACATTTACTGAAATATGTTGGTCCAGGACATCACATAATTATGCAATTAATTGTCTACCAACTTATGTACGGAAGATTGCTTTGACTTCCATATGGCCTGTGGCCAATCACTTGTACTGGGGTTGATATCGTGTCAGATAGCAATATAGCATGTAATGCAACACATACCAAATGATTCATGAAAGTCTTAGTTGTATACAGTAGGTATAATATGCATACGTCCTTCATGCATTGCAAATGTTAATGCAAATAGTGAATAAATCAGTGAAAGTATAGTTAATGAATGACCTCAAAATAAAACTATACTGACAGTAACTATAGTCACTGACTTGAAATATAATACTTGCTCTAACTATATCTTTTTGACAATCCCTGTATATTCAAATATTACGCTCTACCTGCATGGCACAAAGATTTGAATAATGGCCACGGGGGGACATTGGAAATCAAATCTTCTGTGCATGAGTAGATGGCAGTGTCAGGAAATGTTGAAGACAATAAAGCAGACCGGTACACTGAGCCTAGCTGCATTAAAATGTTGCCAGATGTAGGGATGGTGAAAGTGTATCCAAAGTGTGTCTTGAAGGCAGCGAATGTTGACACTGTTGTTACACTGTCACAGAATAGACCTCCTTGTTCGTGGACTTTTTCCACCAGTTCAATATAGCAAAATCTTGAATGGAACACGATCATTGGCCTCGCTTCGCTCGCAAAAATGGGGTAACTCCATGAAAACTTACTTGGTCATCGCGTAATTTCAACAGTTGATAAGCGACAAACGTCCAACTTCGATATCAGGTACTAGCATCTATGTCCACCTCCGACACCAATACTAAACTTACATTTTGTGAGATATTTGTAGAATTCTGACGGCCGGTCAAGTAGAGATGGATTGGGTAACTCCGTGAATTTCAGAAATAACGACTGCGTGACCACCCGTGTGGACTACGTGGAAAGTGTCGACAGTGCAGTGTGTGGCAAACACGCTGTTTCTAACTTTGGAGCAAGTTTTTGGTAGAATTAAGAGTCTTAGTGTGTATAGATCTACATTTATGTTGACAGGAATGCACGAAGATTTTGTACTCCCACAGGAAGTTGCTTCTCTATCGCAGCAAGGAAAATCGCCGAGGCTCAGCGCACTTGCAAGGTATTCAATATAGTGAAAGCATCATACTTGTCTAAGTACATCTCAATCGCAAGTGTACTGGCGAAGTTATAGCTGTCGAAAGTCATTTTTTACAGAGTTGCCCCATTCACGGAGTTACCCCACATGACCTTAGCTACCACCATCCACCTCAGGCTCACAGCACTGTAGCCCAGTAGCTGAGGTGTGTAGCTGTCTTTCCTGCTAAACAGTACAGTAAATAAAGATATGATTGTGTTTTCTTAATGTTGAACCCCCTTAGTATATAATTTCTGTACTTGCATGCCTTATTAAGCAACAATAACAATACACCTCTTATCTATATATATTATCTTACAGGCAACCCCATCCTCTGGGCAGAACGTTCCTCCTTTAATTTTGGAAGAGCAGCACAGAGACGCTCAAGTGGCAGCACAAACCAGCCCTACCTCCACTTTTCCTACCGTCATGCAACCAGATGTATCTGACCATGGCAATATTGCTGAAGTGCCACAGCATGTTGGGAGGAACACCTCTGAAAGCACAGCTGAAGGGGATCCCATAAGCAGCCCTGTAGCGGAAAAGCATCATGCTGGAAACAAAATGAAGCACCATAAACTGAGTCAGAGAGAAGTACGTTTGTGCATGCGGTGTGCGTGTTGGGTCTGTACACACAGCTGACAATGCATGTGTCTAATCCAATCTTGATTACAAGCATGTCATCATTCTACTCACTGCTTACATTGAATAATTGAAGACCCACTAGTTCAGTAACCTGCCACTAGGTTACTCGGGTTCTCGAGCTTAACGAACTGTCACCATAATTAGCTCAATAGGCAGACTGGCAACAACTACAAAACTGAACATTTTTATATGTGCTCTAAATGATCTCATGTAAGATGACACAACACATGCTGATCTAAGTCTACAAGTCCTACTTGCACTGCATATAATCTAACAGTCTACTACAACTAGTACTAGTATAGCACATCTTCTAGATGATGGAAGTAAAAGGGAAAATGCATGGAAATGTATAGGCGTAATAGATCAGGTTGTGTCAAGCACCTATGCTGTATCCGTCTTGTGTATAAATATGTATAATAGGACTTTTCCCATAGCTACTTGGTGGGTCCCCAGCCACTCTCCGTGTTCTACATATACTCACTTTACTGGTATGCATGTCATCATTCATCTGCTCTAACGTCTTTCCCCAAATTACTTGCTTTTTAGTTAATTACTTATAGCCACATCATACGTAGTACTTTAACCTCAATTGGTTTTCCTGACACGTTATATACCTGCAGGCTGTATACATGATACTCCATTGCACTAAAGCAACTGACACTGTGTGGTGGTATGTACACTTATAGCTAGCTCCTATAAAATATTCTTCCTATTTCTTATATAGATGGCTAGAAATCTGGACAAACTCAGCAAGGAAGAACTTTATTTCCTCCTGGCAGAGAAGGTTGATCAAGAAGCTGCAACTGCTATCAAGAATGAAGGAGTTTCTGGAGGTACTTTAATAGACTTGACTGACACAGAATTGAGAGACCTGTTACCCAAACTTGGACCTAGAAGGATGATCAAAAGGCTGGTTGACGACTTTCAAAGTAGCCCTTCTGAACCTGAGGTAAGGCCTAGTCACTAGGCAAGCTGTTTGGACCTGTACTGTATGTACAAACCACCACAACCACCACTACAAATTTTCAAGAAAGGTATATACAGTCATATTTCTACAAAAAAATGACTCTGGCTATGACAGATTATAGATATGTGGAAAACGTCTATGTGGCTAGGTTATTGCATGCTGGAATGGTTTGGGAAACTACACTAGCCAAGGACTGATTTGAGAGGATCTCCAGACATTTCGGCCCAATCCGGGGCCATCTTCAATGGATATGACACATACAAAACTGAAATAACAGACTTTATATGCACAAAAAGCGGGAATTAAAGGCGGGAAATAAATATGTGGATAAAGAACAGTGGCAGGGGAAGGATATTTGGCAAATATAGTCAGATAAATTGGGAATAACTGTGATGAGGAGATGGTTCTAATCAATATAATGTCATGCAGAGGGATAGTGGCCGTAGTAATCCAGAGGGTGGTTATGAGCGGTGGATGAGTGGGTTGTATACAACTCTCGGCAGCATACAACCCACTCATCCACCACTCATAATAATTATAGTAAACATATTTTCTGCCAAATCTTTGGTTAAGTGTGAACGAAATTATGTTTTAATACCACATTTCATCCCATGCCTATAGATGGATAAAGGTTTAAATGAGCTAGACAAGGAAGAGCTTTTCATGTGGCTGTCGCCTAAGGTTGATGATGATGTTGCACATGCTGTCTTGGACAATGAACTATCAGGAGCCGGGTTACTTGACTTGAATGATGATGAATTGAAAGAAGTAGTACCCAAACTGGGGCCAAGGAAGGCACTGAAGAAGCTTATTGATGATTTTAAAGGTGTCAGCGCTGCTCAACAAAAGGTGAGACACAACTACTTCAAAATATACACATCAGCGAATACTACCAGTTTGCATATCAAATCATTTACATATTGTTGTATACAGATATGTGCAGTCAGCATAATTGGAAACTTAACAATCTGTTCTGCTGAGGTCTCATATACTGTAATCGTATAAAAGGCATGCATATACAACTGAGATCACGCAATCATAATAATACAAAAGTGCTTGTGCAGTGCAACATGCAAAAGCTCAATCAATCAGACGTACTGCTTTTCTCCTCAGTAGAAGGTCGCCTTAAGTATAAAGAATTATCATAAATAATGTAGCAGTTAGTATATCTTAAGGACATGCAGTTCTGGCATTAATATATTTTAGTATGTATGACAGATGTCATTCCATATCATCTATCCACTTCTTTCTTGCCCATCGTCTTGGTCTCCTTCCGCACACATCCTCCTCGAAAACTCTCCTCTCTAGCACTGCTTCAACCCCCAGCCTTCTTCTGATGTCTTAATTTGGAATTCTGGTCACACCTTCTATTTTCCTGAGGTACATCATCTCCATTGCCTGAATTTTGCTTCTGTGTCTCTTCTGAAGAGTCCAAGTCTCACTCCCATACAACAGGGTTGGCACAACCATAGCATCGATTACTCTTAGTTTAGTTGCCTTACTTAGTTCTTTCCTTTCAATGACTTGTCTTGCCTAATGCCCTAACCATTCTTGTTCCTGTCTCAATTCTATTTTCAATCTCATCGTCACATGATGCTTCATCATTGAACATGGCCCCCAAATATTTCGTTGTCTGCACCACTTCAACATCTACATCATCCACCACCAAGTGGCATGTACCACGCCCTCTCTGTACTACCATCACCTTGGTCTTCTTCATTTCTGACTATCCCAAGAAATCTCTTCTCCATTAGTTCCAGTGTTCATATATGTATAATTATATGATTCCCACTGAGCCCACAAAGCCTGCAGGAATCCAGAGTGACCACATAGTTATAATTATAGCTATCACACTTTCTAGTTCTCTTTTCTTAGCTGTAATGGTGAAGGCTATAGAGTGATTTCTTCATACATACTTGACTGTCATCCAAGTTATTAGGCATGCTTAGTTGATAGTAGAAAGGATTTTCTTTGGACGATCGAGCACGCCAATGAATTCAATCAATGCAACGTTTCGCCCATCACGGGCTTCGTCAGGCAATACGTACAATAGGATACAATGCATTGATTGAATTCATTGGCGTGCTCGATCGTCCAAAAAAAATCCCTTCTACTATACCTGACTGTCATCCAAGTGGATTTTGGGTCACTATTGTCGCTCAGCACTTTGTATACAAAAGGATGAAGATGGTTCGCCAACTGCTATGAGTGTTCTGAATTGGGTGTTACTATCAAAAGCAGAGAAAGACTTGGCTTACACCTGAATATATATGTCCTCTGTACTGTAGACACGGTATACTCTGGCTTAAGTCTGCTTTATAGTTGCACGATATAGCCTACAAAACTGACCAGAGGATTCACAGAAGACACGTACACTTTTCTATATAAGAGCTATATATATCATGAAGAATGTAATGTAATGTGGTAGGGCTTATGCTATGGTAGCAAAGCTTGTTTCTAATGAGCAGTAAATGCGTATAGCATTGATGACAAAGGATCTTCATGGTCAAACATCCTACAATTAACCTCCTTTATTATTCACTGCTACATGAACTGCTTAATATACCTCAGAAACAAGATCATGAAGGTGACATGTGTTTTGATCAATTTTAGCATTGTTGACATTTGCCCATCCTTGGAGACCTCATCTACAGCATATTCTACAGAGGAAAGTGAAATCACTGTCTTTGAAAACAATCTATATATCACAAAGAAAACTGTACTAGCATGTATCCACATGATCACTATAATTATTCACATGCATTATCTCATTGAGACTGAAAGAAGGCTACCTGAAAATGTATGAGAAGGCATACACTGTATTGCTCAAAACTTGGCAGTCTAAATCTTTGGTGATTTTTCCGTCAATCAGGGAGGATATATATAATTATAATAATAATAATATACAACAATAACAGTATACATTGCTGGTAGGCTTAATATTGAGTGATTACAGCATGTTCAAAGTTGTACAAGCTTTTGCTAATTACACAGCTTGAAAATGGTGATCAGAGAAAAAGAACCACGACCTGACACCCGAACTCGCAGCCTACGCTCTAATGCAGAATTTCAGCCACGCAAGCCACAATTGTGGCAATGACTCTTCACCTCCAATCGCTGTATCGCGGTCACGGGCGGGCCGCAATACTGCAACCACTTAGGACCTGCGCCTGAAAGATCAGTGCGAAGGTACGCTCAGCGGGCAGCTAGCATGTGCATGTGCATGGGCCCGCGAGCCAGGGATGGATGATGGTACACCGTTCCTATCTCTATAATTATGTGTTGGCAGTACTGTCAGTACACAATGGTGGCTCGCATGGCTGAAACTCCGCGTTAGAGTGTAGGTCGGGTGCCAGGTCGTGGTTCTTTTCCTCCGATCGCCACTCTCAAGCTGTGTAGTTAGCAAAAGCTTGTACAAGTTATACCAGCTTGCATAACACTTACTGACATGTTCAAAGTTGTAACCCATTAAGCGTGAAGAATGCTAAAAGGTGTTATAGAAACTGCTGCACTACCTGCAAAGTTTCACGCCATCGTGCTCGTCTTCTTCATCCATGTGCGTATTTGGAAATTCTTCAAAAAGGTGTAGGAGCGACTGAGAAACTTCCTAGATAGTAGCATCACATGCCGAACTGCTCATCTCCGTCGGAGATGAGCAGTCGGAGGTTAGTCATCAGAGAAAACACAAACAAGGGCACACACCTGGTGTACCATATATTTCCCATGTGAATGGCCATTTTATCTTTGCCACTGGTTACGAGGTGCTTAATTATAAAGTTTGCAAGTTTGTTGATGGGTTAATCAGCCCGATCAATAATTACTCATTGACTAAACTTAGCTGTTACACTCAAAATTCTCCTTCATCAACAATCACAATCTAGCATAAGTACTTGCTTCTGCATGCAGTGGGTTACTGCAAGCAACTATACATGCTCCCTCTTGTGAGAATGATTTCTTTTATACTATTGTATTTGGCACACAATTAAGCCAATTTTACAGGTCTATAGCAATTGCATTGAATATAGTGCTGTTTGACTGAACAGATAATCCCAAAGGTATGTTTCTTAAGATTGCTCTGCACTCTTTTGTGTCTTCCAGGTCACAATCTCACAACAGCAGACTACCTTGGATGTCGTAGATTCTGACCCATTGGCCTCGAGAGAAGGCACACAGCTGAATCAAGCTACAACTGTTCCTGACGTCCAAGGCATGCCGAGCACATTAGAAAAGCTTAACTCACAGATGGATCCCAGTGCACTAGGACAGCGTCGTTCAATCCCCGTGGTACATGTGCAGCCTTTACGATCCGAACGCTTAGCCTTACGGGTAAAGGAAAAATCAGAATGTATTCAAACTGAACCCCAGTACATTTATAAATTGAAATTGAAACAGGTAGCCGAAGACAAAGAGAAAGGTGTAGCAAAATACCGATTTGGCAAAGCAAGACCTGACACACAGGAGTATGTTGTGATGCTGGTAGGTGCAACTGGAGCAGGCAAATCTACCTTGATCAATGGGATGGTCAACTACATCTTTGGGGTTGACTGGAAAGATGACTTTCGATTCAAGCTTATTGTAGACGAAGGTGGCACTAGCCAGGCACACAGCCAAACCACAACCATCACTGCCTACACCATTCCCCATCAGCAGGGTTCCCCATTTGATGGCACACTGACCATTGTAGACACTCCTGGATTTGGGGACACAAAAGGATTAGACAGCGATAAACGCATTGTGGAGCAAATAAGGACATTTTTCTCCATGCCAGGAAAAAAGGGCATTGATCACATCCATGGCATTGGATTTGTCACACAGGCAGCCTTAGCGCGACTAACTCCCACACAGAGATATGTTTTTGCATCCATCTTAGCTGTCTTTGGTAAAGACATTGGCAAGAACATACTAATGATGACCACATTTGCTGATGGGAAGACACCCCCTGTCTTAGAAGCTGTGGACGAAGCTGGGATTGGCTACTGCAAGAGTTTCAAATTCAACAATTCAGCTCTTTACACTGATCAGGCTGCTGGGAGTGGTCAAGAAGACGAGGTTGTATCATCCTTTGACAAAATGTTCTGGGACATGGGGATAGCAAGCTTCAAAGCTTTTTTCAAGCAGCTTGCATGTATGGAGGCCAGAAGTCTACAGCTCACCAAGGAGGTACTGGAGGAACGAAAACAGCTAGAAGTTATCATACAAAGCCTTCCGCTCCAGATCCAAGCAATTTTGGGCAAAATTGGTACACTGCAGCAGGAAGAACACATTATGGACCAACATAAAGCAGACATTGCTGCAAACAAGAATTTTAAGTACACAGTTAAGGAACCAAGAATAGTAAAACATGAAACTCTGCCAGGACGGTATGTGACCAACTGCACCAAGTGCAACTTCACATGTCACCAGAACTGCGTTTATGCTAACAATGATGATAAACGCTACTGTTGTGTAATGAGTGGAGAGTACTGTGAAGTTTGCAAGCTGAAATGTCATTGGTCATCCCACGTTAACAACCCATTCTGGTTTGAGGCACAAGAGGTGACAGTGGAGAAAACCTATGATGGGCTCAAGAAGCGTTATGAGGATGCACTGAGTGGCAAGTCAAGCAAAGAGAACATTGTAAGCATGATCAGAGCCGAGATTGCTACAAGTTACCATGAAGTTTTCCTCATGACTCGACAGGCACAGCAGATCTTGCGACGACTGGATGAAATTGCCCTTCACCCAAATCCTTTGAGTGAAGTTGAGTACATTGATTTGCTCATCCATACAGAGGAAATGGATGGTGGGTCTGGGGCTGCACAACGAATTAAATGTCTCAAGACTGTCCGAGAAAAGGCTGAATTGATGTCCACAGTGAAAGATGACAAGCTCTTTGAGCATAAAGCCTTGAAGCAGGCAGAGCAGCTTGCCAAAGCTGAAGCTGAAAAGGTGGGATGGTTCAAGAAAACAGCTACATCAACCTGGAATGCGATAACTGAAAAAATTGCTGAACACTTTAAGTAGTAGAAACAGATTCTGTTATGTATAGTCCATCTGGATAATGAAAACTAATAGTATAAACTTGCAGTTAACCCAGAATAAGTGTGCATTATTAACAACATTACACTATTATTATTGCAAGAGTAGTATGTATTAGGTAGTTGATTGAAATGGTGCATAAATGTATCAGATCTAAATTGATCTATTATTATTAATCATAATTATATCTTGGACTTCTATTATTATGCATTGACCATGTTCATTGTTCGCCAATCAGATCAAACACTACTGTGATACATACATTGTATAATAATATTATAATTTATATTATATTATGTGTTTGTGTTATTATGTGTGCATGAATTCTAAGCATTCCTTGTGTGTGCCCATAGAACTATATATTATACTATGTATATTCACGTCTATAATATTATATAATATATGCATGGAAGACTATTAGCACCTGTACCACGTGCACACTAAGCACGCATACCCAACTATCCTGGCCACACTGTAATTAGCAGCACCGTACATGGACACCCTTCATGATATTTAGACGCTGCTGATTGAATGAGTCTGTGATCGCAAAGTGCATACTTACACGAGTCATTGGCTACATTTTAATCTTTATATATATTATTATAATTAGTGACTGACTGACTTACTATTACTATTGCACCTCATTTAGTCAAGCCTACATTTTATTTATTATTATATTGATAACAATATTAATTAATTACTATTCCATTTTTTTTAAACATTAATGATATCATCGAAGCAAAAAATTATAGAATTTACATATTATATATAATCATTAATTGTTACATAATTATTGCAATGATTGATCATGACCAGTGACAAATTCAGCCTGAATAAACAGTCCACGTTACAGTCCTTTGTTGTAGTAGAGGTGTGACTCCGAAGTCACCTTGGCAACCTCTGGCTCCAGTGCACTAGTTGGGACCTGCATTAGTAAACCATAATAAGCTGTGCGCAACATTCTATAGGACATACACGTGCAATCGCAATCACTGTACTATACGCAGGATGCCCTCTATGGATACGGTCAATCTATATGAAAACTTGATAGTCATGCAGTACAAAGGACCTGCTAGTCTCCACACTACACACATACAAATAACAGACACTCAACACATCATTGTACATTCATGCATATACATACGTACGTACAAACCCTATCCTCCTTGCTCTCTCACCTGTGACTTCTGTGGGAAGATGCTGATGGCCACTGGGAGAGCAGAGGGTGGCCACTACCGCTTGTACAGGAAGGACAAGGCGAGGGTTGGACCGCAGGAACTTGGTCCTACACGTGGTGGGGGTGGGCGCAAAGAAAGGTGTAAGTGTGTGCATGTGTACAGTAGTGGCATGTCAGCAGTACTCCATGCACATGTGACAGCTCATCTCAAACGGAGCTGTGTTCAAAGTGCAAGCATTTCTACTACACAGCTCTCACTTCTCCAGCTGAGTCATGATGATGGGAGGGACGACAAGGATTGGGGCTGGGAGGAAGAACCGGGTCCAAGCAGTCTGAACAATGGCCTAGGAGGGGATAGAATTGGGAATGGGAAAGGGAAATTTGAACTTGGGATTGCGATGACAAAATGAAGGAGCAGTGGTGTGAACTACACAAACGTTAGCATACATATACCTTCACTAAATCTACAATCACTCCCAAATCAATCAATGGGCATACGTACACTTTCACTAAATCCTGCAATCGCTCCCAAATCAATTGACGGGAATACGTATGTATATTGCACACAACATAGTCCACATTCATATGGCACTAGACTATGTCCTCAGTAGTGGCT
>MKWU01007277.1_pt1 | contig 10695 bp, 6 predicted proteins | sample 809101 | NCBI WGS metagenome assembly MKWU01 (sample SAMN05860141, study PRJNA318959) | sponge metagenome | host: Aplysina aerophoba | place: Slovenia: Piran, Adriatic Sea, Gulf of Piran | collected 2013-05-07
CCGCCAGTTCGATGGTGAAGTAATCGCCCGGATTCTCAGCTTCTTCTTCGCGCCCGACACAGATCCAGTCGCGGCGGAACAGGTGTTCGAGTTCGAGTTCGTAGAACTCTTCGGACAGGTATGCCTGCGGCGGCAGGCCCCGGGCTTCCTCAAGGGGAGTGGAGAGCGACTTTGCCAGCGTGTCGATTAACACTCGGGTTGCAGCTTGCATTTCAACCAGTATCCCGGTTCAGGATGACATAGTTCCGGAGCGTCTTAACGCCATTCCACCGGTTTATCCGATACCAGCATGGTGATGTCTTCAAAGTCATCGCTCATTTCGAAATCGATAGTAGTCCCTTCTTCAACATACAGGATGTCGCCTACGCCTATCGAAAAGTTCTCACCTCCATGGACATTGACTTTGGCGGAACCCTTGAGCACGAAGGCAAATTCGTCAAAGGGGTAGGTGAAGGTATGTTTTCCGGCTTCCTTGAAAGCAACGATTGCCCGTGTCTTGTCGGCTGACCGGTAGAAAACATGTTCTCCGCCGCCGAATTCCGGTGTCAGTTCCCAATCAACGTCTTTCATGTTAAAGCGTAATGCTTTAGGTGTGTTCATGCTTCACCCCCATTGTTCATATTAAATCGGTAACAATCTATGTATTTATTATTTCCATAACCTGTAGCGCCGCGCGCTCCCCATGTTCAACTGCGCCAAACCACTCCTGGATGCCCTTGTGTTCCGAGTGACCAAAGGCAATACGCCCGAATGGCCTGGTAATAACCTGCTGCAGGGCCGGCTTGCCATCGTTACCATGGAATAATCCCGGGACTGCAGCGACATAGGAGTGGCCCCAACGGTTCACGATAATGCCGGCGATATCTTTTTCATCATCGAAACCCAGCGGGCCAAACATGGTGGTCAACTGTCGGCGCACCGACGCTTCGATATCGGCATAGCTTTTTGACATCAGTTCCCATCTTATTGCCGCCGCTTGTTCCTTCGCAGGTAATCCCGGTTTGGTAAACCCGGCGTAAAAGGTCAGGACAACCGGTTTTTCAGGGTTGAGCGGAGGCTGGTTGTCACCAAAAACCAACGGCCGCCTGATATTGCAGAACCCGCCGAGGCCATTATCCGTGAAGAAATGACAGGCGCTCACCCCTAATTTTGCCATTGGCTTCCAGTTCCTGAGCGCTACATTGACGATCATGTTGGAACCATAAACCATTTGACCGAAAGCATCTTCATATTCGCCAGGCAGGTCCTGGATAATATGCTTGTTTACCCAGCCGCCAATAGCAGAGACAGCGCCTTGGGCCCTGACACGATAGACTTTGCCATCCTTTTGATAATAGACCGTAACGCTCTTTGCCCTGGCCGGGGCACCATCATGCTCGACACGAACAGCTGTAGCGTTTAAACGGATTCTCACCGGGTTGCCCGGGTTATCAAAATTATCAAACCGATATGCCGAATCATGAATCTCTGCAAAGCGCGTCCCGCCTGAAATCGCGTTCGGCAACACCTTCTTCAGCATGAGACGATAGATCGCATCGTTGCCTCCGGGGAACGAGAAAATGCCGGCAACCTCCTTGTCATCAGAAGGCACCCGGTACAGTGATTTGTCACCGAAGCCTTTATCAAACCCCGGTAATGCAGACATCATTGCGTAGCGAGCGGATATTGCATCGCAACCCATCCCCGAGGTGGTAGAGAGGGTTATGGACAGCAGTTTGATTACACGGGGTTGAATATGGAGAATGTCTTCAAGATATTCCCGGTAGGTGATACTGTCCAGCCACTGGGACCAGTCGTCTCCGGCTTTATTGACGCCGGTTCCCTCACGCAGGCGCTTCAGGTCCGCTTTCTCAGCCGCTGAAAAAGCCGTGCTTGCATACGCATTCTGGCTGGAATCTACATCCCAGTAGGATTCCTCCAGACCGAAGGTCTCCTTGTCAAAGAAGTAACCCGCGCTCGCCGCCTGTTCGGCAATACCCAGCATAGGCAGGTAATTTGTCGGGGATAACCTCAGCTCACCCTTGTAGCCTTCCAGGGTCTGGAATTCCGGGTGGCGCGGGATTTCCAAATCATTAAACAACTCGTCATACCAGTCACCCTTGACAGCGGGAACAACGGTAAGGTTCGACCCTTGCGGACCGGTGATTTTATAGCCGTCGACGATAAATTCGTTACGCTTTGCTTCGCCGCCCGGAAGGGCGTGGTTTTCCAGGATAAGGCAGGTTTGTCCCGGCCTGGATTCCTTCAGGAAAGTGCGGGCGGCTGACAAGCCGGCGAAACCACCGCCGATGATGACAAGATCGTATGCTTCTCCGGTGTCGACCGCACCACGCAGTATCCCGTCAATTTGTTTGTCACGTATCAGGTGGGCGGCGCTGGTGGTACTTTCAGTGTTGCCGTTTGCGCGGGCGTAATCGCCAACACCGGCATAGCCGTCCCAGGGGTGAACCGTCTCCGCGTGATGTTGTGCAGGTGTATCACCCGGCCTGGCCATCGCCGTATTGGGCGCCGGCATGCTCAACAGCATGGCGCCGGAACCGATCAGCGTTCCTTTGACGAAGTCACGGCGGGTAATATCGCTGTCATATTTCCTCATCTGCAACCACCTGTATGAACTACTGCATGATAATCATTAACTGAAGTAAGCGGCAATAAAAAAAGCCATGACACAATACCTTGTGCCATGGCTTTTTTGCTATGTAACTTCCGGGGACAGAATTAATTCTGTCCCCGGCAACGTGCTGTATACCAATTCCGGTCTGTCACTGATATGTCATTAAAAGTTATACCCGATGCTTCCACCAACCCAACGTTTAGGGGCAAAAACGTCCTCTCCGGAACCAAAGAACAGGCTTGCGTCAACCCCGAAGGTTCGATACTCTTCATCGGTCAGGTTATTAACAAAAATGGCCGCGCTCCAGGCCTCATCACCGCTCGTGTAATCCAGTCTGGCGTTCACTATGCCATAAGAACTTTCAGTGACAATTTCGGATTCAGATAAATTAAATTTTTGGTCATCTGTCCAACGAAAATCCCCTTGCAGCGCCAGTTGCCCACCAAAAGCAGGCCACGAATAACGCACCAGACCATTAAAAGTAACGTCAGGCGCTAATGGCGCTTTTTCTTTACCGGTTGGGTAAGTTTGGGCAGGAGCGAAAGTGACAGGATCAAAAGAATTAAAATCGGTAGGCAGGCCGGTTATCTCGGTGTCACTGAAAGATGCCCCCAGTAAAATATCCAGTCCCTCAACAGGATTCGCGACCAACTCAATCTCACCACCGAAGAATTCAGCTTCTGCATTGAACAGCAGGGCATTGAAGAAAGGATCGATGTTATAGGCTTGATAATCTTCATAGTCATAATAATAAGCCGATACATTCAGACGCGTGGTATCGCTTAAACTTGCTTTAAATCCTGCTTCGTACGAGGTGAGTACTTCACCACTGTAAGGTAAAACATCGCCGCTGATCGGCGTCAGTGGAAAATTAAAACCGCCGGACTTGATGCCCCGGTTCCAACCTGCATACAACAACCAGTCATCATTCAGTTTATAGTCAAGCTGTACCTTTGCGTTAAAGTCATCTTCATTAAGTGAGCCTGTGTAAGTCGGGAACCCGAAGTCAGGCGCAGTTAACGTATAGTCCTTATCGTCATCGTTGTAGCGCACACCGAGTATCAGGGTAAGCTGATCAGTAAGATCAAATTCTGTTTGCCCGAAAATCGCATAGGTTGTCGTGCTCTGAACGGCGAACTCATCGAAAATATCAGGACCAAAATAAAACAGCCCGGATTGTTCGGTGGAAAAATCGCCATCAATGTCCAAATAGTACACACCAATGACAGAACGATGTCGTTCACCTTCCCAACTCAAACGAAGTTCCTGGGAAATTTGTTCAATATCGGCAGTCTGGGTGTAGTGGTAAACGCTGTCGGGTGTTGAGTCTGAATCTTCAGCGTAATCATGCTCAATATCCTGGTAATCAGTGATAGAGGTCAATGTAAAGCTACCAAGGTCCCAGTTGATTTTGCCATACAAATTGATGACTTCAGTCTTTTGAAAAAAATCGAAATCATTGGAAATGGTGTAAGGATTACCGTCTATTTCATCTACATAGCCAAAAAAATCAGTCGCGTTATATGACGGCACATTTAACGTCCACCCATTTGGCGCAGCGTCTTCGTCCGCATATTGCGCTTTCAACAAGATGCTTAGCTCTTCAGAGGGTTCAATCAACAATTGTCCCCGCACCGCCCAATCATCAGCTTGCTGCGCATCGGGGCCAATGTCATTATCGAGGAGACCATCATCCTCGTTATAGACCATCGACAGGCGACCCGAAACCTGGTCGGTCAGACCGCCACCTGCAGCAGCTTCAACCCGTCTACGTCCTTCTTCACCCAGGGTCACATCAACAAACCCCCCAAATTCCTGTGATGGTTTGGTGGTGATGTAATGTACCAACCCCCCTGTGGAGTTGCGCCCGAACAAGGTGCCCTGGGGGCCGCGTAAAACCTCTGCACGCTCGACATCGAACATGCTGAAGCGCGTAGTGACGTTGGAACTCTGGTAGGCCTCATCTATATATAAGGCAACCGGCGCTTCCTGGTTCGCCGTGTAATCGTTTTGACCAACACCACGAACGTTAAATGAGGCGATCGCACCGCCGCCATAACCGGATACTTCGAGACCGGGAGTTTGCGCAATCAAATCATTGGATTCAACGAAACCCAGCTTTCTCATTTGCGCACCACTGAAAGCCGTTACCGACACGCCGATGTCCTGCAGGTTCTGCTCACGTTTCTGTGCCGTGACCACGACTTCTTCCAGTACTGCGGCGTGTAAGGCGCCTGATGCCGCAACAAGTACAAAAACCGCTGAAATACAGGTGAACAAGCTTGACCGTAGAGGGACCAGTAATTCGCGAGGATTATTCATTAAATTCTCTCCGGGTGATATGTAAGTTAAAGCCAAAACGTGGATATTGCAGCCACTCATCAAAATATTCAGTGAGTATAGGCCAGAATATAGTTTATTTCAACAATTGTTTAAAATTGATAAGTCATTAATATACAATGTATTAAACAATTTTAAATTAGAATTATTAAAAAACAGGATTTAACGATGGGATTAATAATAGGCCAGCGGCTTATAGTTTTTACGCGTGAATGTTAAAAGGGAACGCGTAACGCCACATTTGTCGGTAATGTACTTGTCCTGAAGCCATAAAAAACCACCTGGGATAGCAGGATGAAAACCATTCTTGTAACAATCATCGCATTCATGGTTACATTTCAAAAACCGGCTTTTGCTCTCGATACTGACCTGCCCGGTTATACCTATGAGCAGGCGCAACTGGGCAGGGCAGTCTATAAACAATCATGTGAGTTGTGTCACGGGGCAAATTTAAATGATGGTTCGTCACCACCGATTACCGGTGACCTTTTCTATAGTATATGGGGTGGACGTTCTGCAGGAGAGTTACTGCAGTATATTGAAACAGAGATGCCGACAGGTTCACCGGGAACACTTGACAGTAAACAATACCGGCAAGTTCTGGCTTATATGTTCCAGGTGGGCGGTTTTCCTGCGAGGGATGGTGAACTGTCACAAAATTCGGATGAGTATGATACTGCGCGTTTACCGATACCGTCCGGAGGCCGGATTTCTGCAGATATTGTCGTCATACCAGCGCCACCCGATCCACGGGCGAACCCGCTTGATAAAATCACGAGGGTAAGCAGTCAAACATTGGCGCAAGCGCCCGCCGGGGACTGGTTAATGTGGCGTCGAACATACGACGCAAAGGGCTTCAGTCCATTAAAAAATATCCGCGCGAAAAATGTGACGGACCTGAAGGTGGCATGGGCATGGACAATGCCCGATGGCAGGAACATTTCAACACCGTTAGTCCATGATGGGGTTATGTTCATGTATGGTGCGGGCAGCCTCGTGTATGCGTTTGATGCTGTTACGGGGGATATTCTTTGGCGTTATGAGAGGGAGAAGAAGTGGAACTCTCCACGTTCTTTTGGTCCGCGCGCCATATCAATTTATAACGACAAAATCATTCTGACTACTGATGACGGAAATATCGTCGCACTCAACGTAAAGACCGGCAAAGTCGAATGGGATAAATCCGTATTAAGTGCTACCACCCTTTGGTTTTCCGCAGGTACCCTGGTTGCCGATGAAAAAATTCTCATTGGCACGGCTACTGCCAGCGCACCCGGTATGAACTTTGTCGCAGCGTTTGATGTACACACCGGTGATGAATTATGGCGCTTCCATACCATCCCACAGGATGGACAGCAGGGTAGTGATAGCTGGAATGGGGTTGCAGCAGGGCAACGCCAGGGTGCGGGCGTATTGGCGACCGCGGGAGGGTTGATATTCTCGGGTTCGCGGGACCGGGTATTTTCTGCCTACGATCAATCTGATGGTACGGAATTATGGCAAGTTCGTCTCAATGGAGTTCCCAGCGGTGGCCCCATCAGTTTTATGGTAGAAGGTAAACAGTACATCGCGGTTACTACCGGCGACTCTGAAGGTTTTGGTGAATACAATTTGGGTGAAGGAGATCAAAATCCAAAAAAGAGCAGTGCAACTATTTGGGTATTTGAGTTACGTGATTCCAGTTAGGAAATGACCTGCACAACTGTGCTAGTAAATATTAGGCCAATACATAGTATTTTGCGAAAACATTTATTAATTGTATAACTATATGATAAATAAGTAATAAATAAAAATCTTAACAAGATAATATAACTCATAAAATTAATATTTTGACTAATAATAGGCCATTATATTATAATATGAACTTGTTGAACAGGGGGAAGCCAATGACAGACACACGAAATGAACACCCACTAAGCCTGGACCACGCCGCAATCTGGGTCGAAGACATGGAAAAAACAGTCAGTTTCCTCACCGACGTGGTGGGCTGGCGGCGCCATCCCATGGAGATTATGGTAAGCGACGAGGACGAAACCACCGGCGGCATGGAGGCCGTGTTCGTCGACGCCAACGGCTTCTGGCTGGAAATGATATTACCCACGTCACCGGGGCCGGGTATGGATATCCTCAAGGAAAAGGGCGATGGCGCAATCATCGAGATCAACTTCGATCCCGGCGATTACGATGCAGTGCTGCAGGATATGAAAGCAAAGGGTATCCCGATGTTCAACATGGACGGTTCTCCCCTGGGTGAAGACGGCGGAGTCATCAAGGAAGGCGTGGTTGATGAAGGCGATTTCGAGCATACCGGCCAGCGCATTGCCTACTGGTCCACCGAACTGAGTCGGGGGACGGTCGTCGAGATCTTCGAGGTGATCAAAGGTGACGAACTCAACCTGATCAACCAGCGCGATCGGCAGTGGGAAAAGGAGAGCCGGCAACAGCAAGGGCTGCGCATGAGCCACGTTTCCATCGTCGTTGCGGACCTGGAGAGCACGGCCGGTTTCTATACCGATGTTATGGGGCTGAAACGGCACCCGATGAAACTGGGTATTGACGCCGGTTCCAACGAGGAGATCGGCGGCATGAAGGCCGCGTTCATCGATGCAGGCGGTGTCTGGCTGGAACTGTTCCAGCCTGTCGGTCCCGGGCCGCTCATGGACCTGTTGAACGAAAAAGGCGACGGCCACGTAGCGGAATTGTGTACCGAAGTCGATGACCTGGCTGCGTATTACGACGAAATAAAAGCAAAAGGCGTGCAGATGGTGGGTATCGACGGAACACCACTGGATGACAGTGAAAAGTATTATGTGCTCGACCCCTATGGTGAGAAGATAGCCTATTTCCCCGCTGAGGTGAGCCGCGGCATGACCATCGAAGTCATCGAGAGAGGCCCCCGGGAGACCAGCATCCTGCACCGGCGCGATGATGCGTGGAAAGACTGATCGGGAATAACCCGTATTCTCTCCTGCTCAATGATTCAGGCTGGGATGCATTCGTGCTAATCTACTGATTGGTGAGATATGCAGGCTAGCAGTTTGGATGTTATCCAACAGGACATTTTCACGGCCTACCGGAAACTGACCCCCGCGTCCGGGGCATACTATCAACGCGCCCGCCAGTCATTGGCCGGTGGCACTACCGGAAATTTACGTTTTTTCCCGCCATATCCGTTCTATGAAACCGGTGGCCGGGGCGCCAGGGTCATGGATCTCGATGGTAACGAGTACATCGACTGTTTTCTCTGCAATGGTCCGCTTTTGCTGGGCCATAATCATCCGGACGTCATCGCCGCTATAGAAGGGCACAGCAAAACGGGTCCGCTGGTCGTCAATCCCCCTATCATTGCAGAGGCGGCGGAACTGGTGCAGGAAACTGTCCCCTGCGCCGAGCGGGTGCGATTCCTGAACAGCGGCACCGAGGCCGTCATTATGGCCGTGCGCTATGCGCGGGCCTTCACCGGCAACAGCAAAGTCGTTAAATTCTACGGCCACTACCACGGCCAGGCTGACCAGTTCCTGACCGGACTCGGGCCGACCGCTGAACCGTTCGGCGCCGGTGTTCCCGGTGAGGCGGCAAGCAACACCTTATTGACCGGCTATGGCGATATCGATGCATTGGCAAAACTTATGGAAAACCACGATGACATCGCAGCCGTCATCCTGGATCCGGCGATGCACGCGGGAGGGTTGTGGGGCAGCAACAGGTCATTCCTGCAAGCCGTTAGATCTCTCACGTTGGCGCGTAACATCGTACTCATATTCGATGAAGTGATTACCGGTTTTCGCCTGGCGCTGGGTGGCGCTCAGGCTTACTACGGCGTGACGCCGGATTTAACCACTCTCGGCAAGGCCCTTGCTGCGGGAGAGAAGCTGGCCGCGGTTGCAGGTAAAGAGGAAATCATGCGCGTGGTTGATCCCCTGGCGGCTTCCGGTACGCCGCGTGTTTTCCAGTCCGGCACAGGTAACGACGGTAGCGCGGGCATTGCAGGCGCCATTGGCGCAATCAGGACATACCGGCAACTGGATGGGAGGGGAGAATACAGTCACCTGTTCGATATCGGTGAAGCGCTGGCCGAAGGTATCCACCAGGCATTTTCGTCCCGGGAGATACCCTGTCATGTGAACCAGTTGGGGCCCATGCTGCAGATTTTCCTCTCGGCAGAAGAACCCGGTTTCGAGCGCTTTTCCTTACTGGACATGGAGGTGTTATCACTATTCTTCCTGGCGCTCATTAACGAAGGGGTGATCCTGACATTGCCCACCTCGCACCACATTTACCTGTCGTTTATGCATACCCGCGAGGACATCGACGTCATCATTGACAGGACGAACCTGGTTCTGGATAAATATGATTTCAAATCACTGTTATAAAATTCATCCCTGGCTGCAGGGATTAAGTCGCGTTTTCAACATACAACCGGAGTACTACCATGACTGACACGAGCAAAGCGGAGCTGGACAGGCTGTTTGAACAACAAAAAGCTGCCTTCCTGGCCGACAACAATCCCTCCTATGAACAACGTATGGAATGGCTGCAGGCCATGGAGAAGATGATGGTCGACTTGCGCCAGCCCATCCGTGATGCGCTGGGCCGGGATTTTGACTCTCACCCGGAGTTGATTACCGACCTGTTTGAAACCGGCGGGGTACTGGGCCGATGTCGCAATGCCATGGTCCATTTGCAGGAATGGATGGCCCCGGAAGAACGGCCTTTGCTGGATATAGTTCATGGGTCATCACGTTGTGAAGTCGTCAAACAACCCAAAGGCGTGATGGGTAACATAGCGCCCTGGAATTTTCCCATTGAATGTTCCCTGGTCATGGTCGTTGACATGCTGGCGGCCGGAAACCGCGTTATCGTAAAGATGTCTGAACTGGCCCCGGTAACCGCAGACCTTATCCGGGAGAGTGTCAGCAAATATTTTCCGGAAGACGTGCTGGCCGTTGTTATCGGCGATGTTGAGTTTTCCGAGTATTTCTCCGAATTACGTTGGGACCACCTGACCTATACGGGGAACACCAACGTGGGACGGCTGGTCATGCAGGCGGCGGCAAAGAACCTGACCCCGGTGACCCTGGAACTGGGCGGCAAGAACCCGACCATTTTCCTTGAAGATGGAGTCGACGAGCAGCTGATCAAGGAATACCTGAGCTTCAAGTTCTGCAAGAACGGACAAATTTGTACATCCCCCGACTATGCCCTGGTACCTGAAGGCTTGCTGGATACCTGGCTGGAACTGGCCAGGAAGGTGTGGAAGGAAGCCTATCCCACCTATATCGGCCATCCTGATGTCACCGGCATCATCAATGAACGCCATTATGACCGCATCATCAAATCCCTCGAAGAAGCGAGCAACAGCGGTGCCCAGGTGATTAACCTCAGTGATGAAGAACCGGACCGTGCACGGCGTCAAATCCCGATGTACCTGGTGGTCAACCCTGCAGATGACCAGGAAGTCATGCGCGAAGAAACCTTTGGTCCTGTTACGCCCTTGCGGACCTACAGGACTTTGGACGAGGCCTATGCCTACATTAACAGCCGCGAGCGCCCCCTGGCTTCTTACCTGGTGACCATGGCCCGTGAGCCGGAAATGGTCGAGCAATTCAAGCGCCGTATCGTTTCAGGTGGCGCCGGCATCAATGTCTTCGGTTTCCAGGCAGCGGAGCCGACCGCACCCTTCGGCGGGATTGGATCCAGCGGTACCGGGTGTCACGGCGGCCCCCAGGGATTTAACAATT
>MKWU01007278.1_pt1 | contig 10694 bp, 8 predicted proteins | sample 809101 | NCBI WGS metagenome assembly MKWU01 (sample SAMN05860141, study PRJNA318959) | sponge metagenome | host: Aplysina aerophoba | place: Slovenia: Piran, Adriatic Sea, Gulf of Piran | collected 2013-05-07
TCCAAGATTCTCCTCGGGTGAACACCCTTGCGCCCCATAGCCTTGGGTGGGTCCATCTCCACAATGACTGGGGGAAGCTGCTCCCACAGATCATCCGGGACTTCCCATATCGTCGGCAGAGTCTCTCCCTTTCCCAGCAGCCACCACCACACAGGTCTCCCCTATATTAGCCGAACCGTGCTCCCTTGCCTTTCACACTACTCCTGTTTTGAACCGGTTTCTAAGCCAGTCGTCGGCAGCTACCCAGCCAACAGATCCTCGTCGGAGTGATAGGCCGCCGCGACCACATCTCCGGGCTCGAATAGAGCTCTAAAGCCCTCCAGCGCGGCCACCCGGGTCCCCTCCCCAAGATCATCCCGCCAGAGGATCCGCTCCCCGTAATCGCCGATCCCCTGAATCACCCATTCGTATCGATAGTAGGCAAGGGCAAGCCGATCAAACTCTACCGGCCCGTAGCCCCGGAAGAACCGCATCCTGCCCCCCACATTAATCATACCCTCACCCACCCTAGAGTCCACCGCGAACATAAGATCGCGCTCCCTAGAGGCGAATCACGGAGCATCCCAGTCGACGATGGACATCCGGCCACCGGGACCCAATATGAGGTTATCGGTATGGATGTCGCCGTGGCACAGCACAAGGACAGGCTCCCGTTCGCGAAGGGCGGCACCAAGCCCGGTAGCTCGGCGGACGATCCCCCGGATCTCTTCGCCTCTATCCCTCCAGAAAGAGGCAAGAGCCGCCGAGGTATCGTCACTTTCACTCCAGCTAGGGTCTAGAGCCCAGGTCTCAAGATTCGCTACGGTGCCAAGCCAGGAAGGAGTGTAGATTTCCAGGGGAACCAGTCGGCGGAGCCATTCTGGAGGATCCGTATCGTGGATCTTCCGGAGCACCGCGCCGAAGTCGGTCCACTGGCGCCCGGTCAGGCCAACCGCCATGCCCGTGCGGCCCCCCTCGTACGGATATAGGACCAAAGCATACCCCTCGAGGGCGGTCCAAAGCTCCCCTACATCGTTTGGGAGCGGGGCGACGACCTGATCGATCCCGCGGTCGCGGAGGTAGCACGGCACAGCACCCCCCCTCAGAGAGGGGGCCCCAGCGAACCTTTAGGAAGAAATCCTCTCCAAACGGGACCGATACCCGGTAGACTCAGGCGCTCGAGTCGTTGCCCAGTGGGAGAAACTTGATCTCGACCCCATCCAAGCCGTACCGGTCATGCAGACAGGTGGCAATGGCCCTGTCTCCGAGTTCTGATCTCTCCAGCATCCTAAATCTCCAGTGGACCCGACCCTACCCGAGCACCGCAGGGGCCGCGAGCCCACACAAGATCAGGCCCATAACCACAAAGCCCCGTACAGAGGCCAAGCCGAGGGGAGATCAGGGTCAGCGCCAGAAGGTGGTCGAGAAAAGGTGGAAGAAAAGAGAGGGCGACAAGAGACCACCTCTGCTCCGGGTCGAAACGGGCGCGAAGCCACCGACTAAAGACCATGAGAATCGGGCTCAGATGATCTCTCGAAATCCGACCGATGAACTGCGTCGCTTTAGCTCGGCTCGCAACCGGTCGGCCCAGACCGCCTCGAGCTTAGGGTCGGTCTCCAGCATCCGCTTAGCGAGGTCCCGGGACTTCTCAATGATCTCCCCATCCTTCACTAGGTCACCCAAGACTAGATCGGGCAGGCCCGACTGCCGGGTACCACGCAACTCCCCAGGCCCCCGCAGGGCGAGATCCTTTTCGGCGATGACGAATCCGTCCCGATGCTCCTCGACCACCTCAAGACGGTGTTGGGTCTTCTTGCTGCGCTCCCCAGCGATCAGGATGCAGTAACTCTCATACTTACCGCGACCGACACGGCCGCGGAGTTGGTGGAGTTGCGAGAGCCCGAACCGCTCGGCATTCTCGATAATCATTAGGCTGGCGTTGGGGATGTCCACGCCGACCTCGACCACCGTAGTCGACACCAGCAGGTCAAACTCGTGGCGCCTAAATCTCTCCATGACCCCATCCTTCTCCTGACCCGGCATCTTCCCATGGAGTATTTCGATCCTCACCTGAGGGGGCATCAGGGCACACAAGTCCTCGAACATCTGGGTTGTGGAGACCACGGTGCCGAGCGCCTCGCTCTCCTCAATCAGAGGGGTAACGAGGTACACCTGTCTCCCCTTCTGAATCTCACCCCAGGCAAAGCGGTAGACTTCGCGGCGTCTCGAGTCGTTGACCAGCCGGGTAGCGACCGGCTTCCGCCCCGGCGGAAGCTCATCAATGATGGACAGTTCGAGGTCTCCATAGTAGGTCAGCGCCAGCGACCGCGGGATCGGCGTCGCACTCATCACCACCACATCGGGCAGGCCCCTGAGAAGCTTGCGCCTCTGCTCCACGCCAAAGCGGTGCTCCTCATCGATCACGGCAAGTCCCAGGTCGCGAAACTGAACGCCCTCCTGGATAAGGGCATGGGTCCCCACCGCCACCTGAGCCTCACCACTGCAGACCCTGTTGCGCGCCTCCTGCCGCTCCCTGAGAGTCATCGTGCCTATCAGTAGCTCGCTCGTCACCCCGAGTGGGTAGAGATACTGAGCAAGATTCAGGAAGTGTTGCCGCGCAAGGATCTCAGTCGGGGCCATCAACGCCGCCTGGGTGCCATTCTGCACCGTCACGTAGATCGCAGCGGCCGCCACCGCCGTCTTGCCAGAGCCGACATCACCCTGTAATAGCCTCGCCATCTGCCGGGGGGTGGCCATATCGTCCAGGATCTCGCGCAGGGCGCGCTTCTGCGCGCCGGTAAGCGCGAACGGCAGGCTTTCCGCAAAGGCATTGAGGTCGGCCTGACGGACCTCAAAGCGCCTCCCTAGGAGGGTGGTGTCGCGATTTAAAAGCAACCGCAGCTCAAGGAACAGGAACTCGTCGAACTTAAGGCGTCGCAGCGCCCGCTGCAAAGACCGCTCCGAGTCGGGAAGGTGGACCGACCGAAGGGCCGTGTCAAGCGAGACCAACTCGAAGCGATCGAGAACGCTGCGCGGCAGGTGATCAGGAAAGGTCTCGAAGTTGGTCAGCAATCGGTGCAGTGAGCGCCGAATGTAGGCTTGGCTCAAACCCCGGGTATTGGGGTAGATACCGACAATCCGATCCGAAGAGAGGGGCTCCCCCTCCTCGTCGATCTCGAAGTGTGATACATTCACCTCCAAGCGACGACCGTGCCGCTTTACCCTCCCTGATAGGAAGATCCTCTGCTCTGGGAAGAATTGCTTCTCGAGCCATGGCTGGTTGAACCAGATGGCGGTTAGGTGTCCACCGTGGACATCCTCGAGGAAGACCCTCAGTACGGTCATTCCGCTTCGGCTCTTAACCGCCTTCCGACCTGTGATCGTGCCGACCACGGTCGCACTCTGGCGCTCGTCCAACGCACCGAAATGCGGCAGGGCCCGCCGGTCCTCATAACGTCTCGGGTAGTAATGCAAGAGATGCCGATAGCACCGGATACCGATCTCACCCAGTTTCCGAGCGGCATGCGCTCCGAGATCTACCTCGCAGCTCCTGAGTTCGGCGTCGAGTACGGACGGATCGCGCTTTGCGGGACTTGTAGACTCACCCCTGGGGGTGGCGGGGGCAGGCTCAACTGCCTCGGAAACCCGCTCCTCCCGTACCGGAGCCAGCAATTCCAAAGCCCGCTCGATCCGCTCATGCCGGGAGGCGGAATCGAGCTGCCGATATCCCGAGAAGACCTCCCGGACATCGGCGAACGGCCTACCCACACTCTCGACCAACTTCTCAATACCACCGACTACGACGTCGTCACGACACCCGTTGCGCAACTCCATCTGCAACGGTTTTCGCAGTCTGTCACGCAACTCCTCAACACTAAGCATACCACAGTCTACCCTCAGCACTCCCGTCCATGTGTCGGCCGGATTGGAAGGCGATGCGGGGTGAGGGCGGAACGGTGGTTGGGGCCGACATACCCCATCACCCGGGGTCAGGATGTGTGTTGTAGTGGAGAGCGTGTCCGAGAGCACACCTGTCACCAGCAAGTGGCTCGCCCTGGCAACCTCCAGTCTCGGAGCGCTCCTCGGTGCCTTCATGTTCACCTCTATTAACGTGGCTCTGCCGTCGCTGTCAAAGACCTTTGAGACCGAGTTCAATGTCGTGCAGTGGGTGGTTCTGGCCTACCTGCTCGCCTCCGGCACCCTGCTACCGATCGTGGGCCGCTGGGCCGATATAGTTGGGAAGAAGCAACTTTTCATCCTCGGCTACGCCCTTTTCACAGTGGGGAGCCTCCTATGCGGCTTGGCCCCAGGCATGGGTTGGCTTATCGCCTTCCGCACCCTCCAGGGCCTAGGCTCGGCGTTCCTGACAGCACTCGGACTGGCAATTATCACTGACGTATTCCCCAGCGAGGAGCGCGGCCGCGCCATCGGTATCAACGGCTCAGTCCTGTCTGCGGGGATCGTCATAGGCCCAACCCTAGGCGGCTTCCTGATCGACGCCCTCACCTGGCGCTGGATCTTCTTCTCTGCTGTGCCTACCGGTCTGGTCGGTATGTTCCTCGCCTACCGATTCATCGCCGCCTCAAGGCCCGGCGGCGGTCAACGCCTCGACCTCGCCGGATCGGGCCTGCTCTTTCTAGCCCTGCTGTCGTTGAGCTTCGCCCTAACCCTCGGGCAAGATGCTGGCTTCGGCTCTTCACTAATTCTGACGCTGTTTCTCTCTTCCGTCCTACTGACCACTGTCTTCCTAGGGCACGAGCTTGCAGTTAGCGATCCCGTTATCGAACTCAAGCTATTCCGCAATCCGAGACTGAGCGTCGGCTTGGGCATCGGTCTCCCCACCTTCATCGCCATCTCAGGAACGATCCTGTTGATGCCCTTCTATCTAGAGAATGTCCTAGGCTACTCTCCCCGCAACGTGGGACTACTCATGTCCATCGCTCCCATCTCTCTGATAGGGGCCGCACCGCTGGCTGGAGCTGCGGCAGACCACTTCGGTGAGCGACCTATCGCCCTGATCGGCCTAGGCATCCTCCTCACCGGATACTTCGCAATAGGGACGCTGTCGGAGAGCACAACCGCCCTCGGCTACCTGTTCCGTTTCCTCCCCATCGGACTCGGAATGGGCATCTTCCAGACGCCCAACAGCAGTGCCATCATGGGATCGGTCCCTCGCGAACGGTCCGGGGTGGCCGGAGGACTCCTAGCCATGACGCGGACACTGGGGTCGAGTGCAGGCATTGCGGTCCTTGGAGCACTATGGGTTGCCAGGGTCAATGCGCGGGCTGGAGCGGTGGTGGGCACCGACGCCACCCCGGCCATACAGGTCGCGGGACTTCAAGATCTGTTCCTAGCGGTCCAGATTATGATCGGTCTAGCCTTTCTAGTCGCGCTGTGGGACACCTTTCGTCCTCGCCGAACCGCTTTGGCCATGGACGGGGTCCGTAATTTACCACAGGAATGACGCCGGTTGTGACGTGAGATTGTCTCTGCCCCCCCACCCCCCGAAGGGGGTCGTAGTGTGAGATTGTCTCACATCCCCTTCAAACCGTTCCTAAAATGAAGTTATTTTCGTCCAGAAAGCGACTTCTCGATGATTCTTCCTTCCCCTGGCGTGGGCAAATTCGGTGAAGCCTATTCGAGAACCGCCCCTTCACTCTTCATCATGCCCCCCTATCGGCGCCAATCCCAAAACCACGGGCTCTGCCAAGGTCTGGTACGCACCTTCCTCTGGTAGGGGTGCAGGATAATCTCACGTTACCACCACCCGACATCGGCCTCGAAGGAACTAGATCTTCACCTGCCCACCTCCATCAACCGCAAAGCGTCCGATGACCCTCTATGCCGTATCGGTCCGTCTCTCGATCGACTTCACCAGGCTCGCCCCTACCAGGGTCAGGATCACGTAAATGACAGCTGCTGTATTGAAGGTCGGGAAGGTGATGAAAGTGTTCGACTGAAACTCGCGCATCCTCTGCGTGGTCTCACGAACCGAGATCAGCGATAGAAGCGCGGTGTCCTTAAGCATGGCAATGAACTCGTTACCGAGTGGAGGGATCACAATCTTGATAGCCTGAGGGAGCACGATGTAGCGGGCTGTCTGCCAGCCGGACAGACCCAGGCTCCGGGCCACTTCAGTCTGGCCCCTGGGGATGGCCTCGATGCCGGCCCGGAAGATCTCGGCCATGTAGGCGGAGTAGCCGATCGAGAGGGCAGCCACCCCCCGGGTGTACTGGTTGAGGTCAATACCAAGGCTCTGCTTGAGAGCTGAGGCAAGCACGAACCCGACGAACAGGATCACCACAAGCATGGGGACGCCGCGGATGACGTCGATGTAGAACTCGGCAAAGACCGCTACGGGGTGAAGTCCGCTCTGCAGCGATCCCAGTATCAGCATTGCCACAATCGTCCCAACTGCCAGCAGAAGAACCCCAGGCAGCCAGAAACGATCGGGTAGGAAGGATCTCCGCCAGATGACCTCAAGGCCATTAGGTACCTCGGCGACCGGGATGAACGCGGCACTGACAGCAGGACTGGTCTCGATCAGTTCCAGTGCGCGCTGGGGTGTGGCCGCGCTCCGAATCTGGAGTCGGTCCCCCTCGGCCCCCTCGAACTCTCCCCTGCGAATTCGGTTACCGATCCGCTGAGGTGTATCTGGAAGGATGGCAACGCGGCCCTCGAGGGTCCCCACTAGCGCGTACTCGACAGTGGGTCTCGTGAAGAAGCCGAGGCTCGCAGTACCAAGGAGGGCAACCATGACCAATGAGTAAGTCAGCGTCCGTTCACTGCGTCGGAGGTTGAGCAGCCCGGCGAAGACCAGCCCCAGGACCGCCGAGGTGAAATACGCCCCGACCGTCACGGGGAATGTTCCGCCTGTGCCTGCATGCAGGCTATACCTCAACCTTACCTAGGGAGCAGTACCTCCCTAACAATGACACCCGGCGTCTATAGCTCCAAGGCGGTCTCAGGAGTTTACTGGCACCCCCTTACAACCGACATTACACTGACCGTTACTGCGTTTGCCCACGAATCAGGCAAGTTGCATCCGTTCCCCTGCGAGAATCGCGTTATCGGTTCAGCCTTGCAGTAGTCTGGAATCCCCGGAGGGTGGCACCGTATTGGTGTGAAAATGAACCGAGATGGCTCTTTCTCCGTCGAGTTCGACCCGGACCAGTTCGAGCCAGCTAGGCATGTCCCATGGATCCAAGCTTCACCGTTCGACCACAGGCCGCGAACATCACCTTAGGGAATCTTAGGGAGATGACCTCGATCACGATAGACTCCGGTTCACGGGACGGCGAGGCCCTTTAAGCAAGGCCCGGAGCTTCCCGTAGAGTTCGCGGGAGGCGTCGGGATCATGGCCGTAGCCCCCATACTCGACAAGGAGTCTTGCGGCTTCCTCGCTTCGACCCAGGTCACGGAGCCGGTCGACTAGGCGATCTATCGCCTTTCGACCTTCGGTCTTTTCGGGCTCTGCTACAGAGTCACTGGCTGGAGCCAGTTCGTACAGCGGACGCCCCTCCTCAGCATCGTAGTCGACCCATTCCCCACCAGCTTCGATACCGACGCGCATCCCGAACAGCTCTGCGGCTCTGACCAGCGAATCCTCGCTGAGACACTGGGCATCCCCGTCGAACAGCGACGCAGCCACAGCAGACTTGGTAACACCCTCGACAGTCAGCTCACAGGCTATCGCGCCGGTACCTACCGGGCGGAAGGCGTTCGACCACCTGCCGACTCCGACCTCCTGATCGAGGCGATCACAGACGGCCTGGTACGAAAGTTGGGGGCGGAGTCGAGCCCGACGACCGTCAGAGGAGATCTCCAAGACTCGCCAAGTGTGAGATCCATCAGGGAAGGGGGCCGCCAAGCGCGACCAGGGATCCTGCATCCAAAGCAGTATAACTAAGGCAGCCTCCGTACATAAACAGAGGCTCAAAAGCCAGTCCTGGACTCGGTGAGACGGCGTCCTGTTTTACGGTAAGGTTGGGGCATGACAAGCCAGTCCCGAACGATTGTTGGGCGGATGCAGTCGGGATCGTGGCTGCTCCTCACCTTGCTGCTCTTCTCGCCCACCCTGGCTCAGGAACTGCCACAGGCCAAGCTTCGGGAGGATCGAATCGAATTCGGGAAGCCGCTATTCCTCGAGGCGACAGGGCTCGAACCGCTCACACTTTATACGCTCTCCCTGCGTGGCCCCGGACAGGACACCGTCGAGGAGAGTCTGATGAGCGACGAGGATGGGCAGCTTGGGTATACCACGACCCTGAACACTGCAGGGGTATGGGTCCTCACCCTCACCGGAGTGGACTTCGAAGCGAACCTCGGCCTCACGGTTATCCCCCTTGAGGGGGCGGCGCTCGTAGAGGGGGAGGCACCGGGACTAGTGCCTGGGCAAACGCCACAAGCAGATCCCACCGAGCCCCTTTCACCTGCGGTCTCGACAAACCTCGATTTCAAACGGAGCGGCAGAGAGCTGATCGCTCGCTCGGGTGAAACCGTAGCCTGGACCCTAACCTTCCCCATCGGAGCAGGGCCCGCAGGCCCCCTGCTCCGAGTTGGGGAGGTGCTGCTGGCGGGTCAGGGGAATAGTGTGCTGTGGGTCGACCCTTCGAGCGGAAGCGTGAACAGGAGGGACATCCTACCCGCTGCCGTGACCGACCTCTCCGTTGAGGGAAGCGCTACCCGAGCCACCGTCACCTTCGAACGTGGCCTTACCGAGACACTGACCTTGGGCGAAACCGGGCCGATGGAAACAGTCCGATTCGGTCCCGACCCGATACCCTTCACCTGGCTCCGTGGCGAGGCCGAGGGGATCGACCTGCACGAGCGGACCGGCCGTGACCCGACCAACCCCTGGCTGGCTGCGGGGTTGGCGCAGAATCCAGAACTCGACCAGCGCTCACTAATCGAGCAGGCCATCAACTCCGCCCAGACCTTCTACGACCTCGCTGGGCTCGCTCGGGTGGCTGCAGATCTCAACGAGCCTGAGCTAGTGGACCTAGCCATGGATCTAGCCCTCTCCGACTTTGCCTCTCGAGGCTACGACCCCCGACTCCTCACAGACCTAGAACTTCACGAGCGCTACGCCTTCCCGCTCAAACCTCTTCAGGAAAGCCTTGCTCGTAATGACCTTCAGACCGCCTCGATGTGGGCCGAATGGCTGTTTCGAATAGCCTCACCAGAGGTATCCGAGGCCCGCAAGGCCCTCCTCGAGTACGCAGCCACCCTGCAGGCGGCAGGGATGCGCGACGAGGCGACCCGGTGGCGCTCGAGGGCTCGAGGGCTCGACCGCCCCTCCCTCGCGTCAGGACTCGACTCGATTTTCCTGGCACTCGGGGGGATCGGCTGGTATGCTGCTGCAGCCATTCTGATCACCTTCCTCGCTCTCCACCTGACTCTGGCCTTCAAGTACTGGATCCCCCAGACGGTGGTCCTGCAACGGCGGAAGGAGGCAGGTCGTCCTGCAAACCCACTCTCCCGACTCCTCGCTATCCGGTTCTATAGCCTGATGGAGAAGTTCGTCCTGACCCTCCTCCTGCTGACCTGCTTCTGTCTAGCACTTCTCGCCTCGTGGGCGGATCGAAGCGCCGACCTTCCAGCCTCACTCAGGTCCGGAACCCTGGCGAGTGCCACCGCTAGGCTCGCCCTCGCCAGATCGCAGTTTCCAGGGCCCAAGACCTCCTTCCTTAAGGGCTACGCTGCCCACACCGCAGGCGACTTCGAGGTGGCGGAGACAGCCTACGAACAGGCGGGCGACTTTGCCCCGGCCGTCAACAACCTCGCCGCCCTGACCAATTCGGAAGCGCTCTATCAGAGGGCGCTGGATCTCGAACCTGGCCTCCGAGAAGCCCGCTACAACCTCGGCCGGATCACCAGCCCTCTCCCATTCCAGGAGGCCTATCGTGCGGGGCAGCCGATGCTGGCTGCGCCTACGCCGAACGACCTCTTAGTGGCCTGGGCCGGAAGCTGGAATGGGGCACTCGCAGCAGGCTTTACGAATCCCTGGTCCGGCCTGAGAGACGCCCGACCGAACTGGGGGAGCCGGACCCTATGGACAGCGATCGTGCTCCTATTCCTGCTCACAGTCGCCTCTACCCTTGCCTGGATCGTGATCCCTCGCCCGAGGCTGGCCCGCAATGCACCACGGTCACCCCTCTACCACCTCCTCGTGGTCCTGATCCCTGGAGCTGGGCTGGCGGACGAACTCTGGGGCACCCTCCTCCTAATCCCCTGGGCGGTATTCGGCCTCGACGCGATCTCCCAACTTGCGGGATGGAATCTCGGCGGGGGTTTCGAACCGAACCTCAACTACCTGCTCCTGACCGCCGTATACCTGATCAACCTCGTCGCTGTGATCGTCGAGTTCATCTCCTACCAGCGGCGCATGACGGAGTTGCGACGCAACGACCCCGATGTGGCCAAGGCATTCGGACTGAGCCCTATAAGCGAGAGTTAGCCAGTGCCAACTTGTCGGGCAGTTGACACCAATGCGAAAGCACAAACCTCGACCCCCTCCGAGAGCGCACAACCCCCTTACCTGCCCTTGGAGGGCCATGTCTAGCCCAGTAAGACATGCTCCTACTAGCAGTCTGTCGGACATAAGCCGTCCAACGGAGTTGATTATGCGTTTAAACAGCGGTTCTCAGAGCTGATGGGCAGGGGTGACCCGGGTTATTCGCTCTGGGCGGGTGTGTGTCAAGGGCCAATCAAGG
>MKWU01007279.1_pt1 | contig 10694 bp, 2 predicted proteins | sample 809101 | NCBI WGS metagenome assembly MKWU01 (sample SAMN05860141, study PRJNA318959) | sponge metagenome | host: Aplysina aerophoba | place: Slovenia: Piran, Adriatic Sea, Gulf of Piran | collected 2013-05-07
CACAGGCCACCTTGCCGGAATGAAGCGGATGATCGGAGCGGGCAACGATGCTCGACCTCATGTTGAGGAAGCTTTCGCGTCTAAGGAATGCAGGTAGGTGCCGTTCGGTGTCGATACGGCCGCAATGGAGGTCGCTTTCGCCGTTTATGAGCAGCCGGATCCCTTCGAGGAACGTCATGGCATGCAATCTCAGTTCGACATCGGGGAAGGCAGCGTGAAACCTTGCGACGGCCTCAGGCAGGATCGTCTGCATCCATGTCGGACCCGCCGTGATCCGCAGGCCGCTGGAATGGCCTGACAGCGCTGACCTGACCCTTCCTTCAGCAGTCTCGATCTCGCGCAGTATGTGGCGGGCCTGCTCGGCGACCGTGGCGCCGAATTCCGTCAGGCGGACGCCCGTCGGGAGCCGTTCGAACAGTTGTCCGCCGAACGATGTCTCGAGCCGGGAGATGGCGCGCGACAAGGCCGGTTGCGTCATTGCGATCCGGTCCGCCGCTCCGAGAACCGTGCCCGTTTCAGCGACGGTGAGGAACTTCATCAGGTCGCTACGTTTTTCGAACATACCGGATTCTCTCCTTCGGCAGTTCGGAAGAGGGTTTGTGACATTTATGTAGTACGCCTGGCTAGGACATTTAAGCATGTGATTATCCAAATTGTTCGAATGTGAACACAAACTCGTGATCATGTCCGATGTCGATAACTATAACTTCTATGCCCGATTAGTTTTTCTTTTGTTGCCAAAAAAACGGTGTCAAGTCTTTCGTTGTATAGAATTTTTACTTTATGCAATTCGTGCATGAGAATTCCTTTATCGGCATTTCCAGCTGAGAAGTTCTGCCTCTAGTTCGAGAACCCCAATCGTCCAATTTGTGGGGTTTTCACATGGGTACGATTTCCGGCTGGTCGAGCGCCATTCGAGACAATTATCGTTCGGGGCCGACCGGGTTTCTTAGCGCGTCGGTTCGGTTTGTCCGACGCTGGGCTGCCCTATTCGGCGTCGCATTGGTTTTCCTGCCGGCCGCCGCTGCGCAGGCGAGCAATCCGTCCGACCCGCTTGTGGCGCGCCAGAGTGAGCCGGGCCCCCCGGGTGCGCTGCAGAACGTCTCCGTGACGGCGGACAACGGCGGGGTCTCCCTGCGATGGTCGGCGCCGGCGGACGATGGCGGCTCCGCTATCCTGCGCTACGAGGTGCGCAGCGCCGAAGGCGCCACGGTTCCCGAGGGTACCGCTTGGATTCGGACCGGGACCTTCACGTCGTTCGTTTTCCGGCAGCTGACCAACGGCACGGAATACGCGTTCGAGGTGCGGGCGGTGAACGCCCAGGGAGCAGGTCCGGCGGCGCAACTCCAGGCAACGCCGGGTCAACCGTCTGCACCGCAAAGCCTGACGGCAACGGCGGAGGACAGCGGGGTGGTCCTGCGCTGGTCGGCGCCGGCAACCTATGGCGGCCCCACTCTCCTGCGCTACGAGGTGCGCAGCGCCGAAGGCGCCTCGGTTCCCGAGGGTACGCCCTGGAAGTTGTACGGGACCCTCACGTCGAGGGCTTTCCCGCAACTGACCAACGGGACGCTCTACAGCTTCGAGGTGCGGGCGGTGAGCGCCTGGGGAAAGGGGCCGGCAGCGCGGATCCAGGCAACGCCGGGTCAACTGTCTGCGCCGCAAAGCCTGACGGCAACGACGGACGACAGCGGGGTCGTCCTGCGCTGGACGGCGCCGGCAAACGGTGGCGGCATAGCTATCCTGCGCTACGAGGTGCGCAGCGCCGAAGGCACTTCGGTTCCCGAGGGTACGCCCTGGATATTGAACGGGACCCTCTCGTCGAGGGCTTTCCCGCAACTGACCAACGGGACGCGCTACAGCTTCGAGGTGCGGGCGGTGAGCGCCTGGGCAGAGGGGCCGGCAGCGCGGATCCAGGCAACGCCGGGTCAACCGTCTGCGCCGCAAAGCCTGACGGCGACACCGGCAGACGGCAGGGTCGTCCTGCGATGGTCGGCGCCGGCGGACGAAGGCAGCTCCGGAATCCTGTACTACCAGATGCGCTACGCCGAAGGCGCCTCGGTTCCCGAGGATACCTCCTGGAGTTGGGGGGGGACCACCATTGTGGGTGTTATCAGTTCGCTAACCAACGGTGTGCTCTACAGCTTCGAGGTGCGCGCGGTGAACGCGCAGGGAAAGGGGCCGGTAGCGCAGATCCAGGCGACGCCCGGCCTTCCCCCGTCCGCGCCGCAGAACCTGACGGCGACGGCGCGCCACGGGGAGGTGAGGCTGGCGTGGGAAGCGCCGGCTGACCGGGGCAGTACCGCGATTGACCGCTACGAATACCGCTACGCCGAGGGCGCCACGGTGCCTTCCGAGACGGCCTGGCGATCGATCGGCACGAATCTGTCCAGAATAGTCGACGACCTGACCAACGGTACGGCCTACGCCTTCGAGGTGCGGGCGGCGAATGCCGTCGGCGCGGGCAATGCGGCAAGGGCGACGGCGACGCCGATGCGCCATCCCACGGTCACCGTCCGCCCGGAAAAGGCGGCCTACCGTTTCGCTGAAGGCGCGAGCGGGGCCAGCATCGCGATTGTCGCGCAGGGAGAGCAAGGCGGCGACCGTCCGAGCGCCGCCTTCCGTATGGCGGTGACCTATTCTGCTGTAGCCGGTGGCGCGACGTTCCACGCAGACGTCGAAAACCGGCCGACCTTGATCAACGTCGAGCCGGAGGATTATTCCGAGGTTAGCGGCATCTGGCAGGCCCGGAAGTCGGTCGCGCTCTCCATCGTCGACGACAGCGCCATCGAGGCGGACGAGGAATTCCGGGTGAACGTCCTGGCGGAGGTCGGGGGGCCCCGGTGGGTGCGCGTCCGCGAGGCGGACGGGACGACCGCCTGCGCTTCGGGCGGTTGCGTCATGACGGTCACGATCGAGGACAACGACGGTCCGCCGTCTGCTCCTCAAGATGTCTCCGCCACGACGGAGGACGGCGGGGTTGTCCTACGATGGTCGGCGCCGGTGAACAGCGGCGGCTCCAATATCCGGTACTACGAGATGCGCAGCGCCGAAGGCGCCTCGGTTCCCGCAAGCACGCGCTGGATTTCGACGGGTCCCAGCACTACCGGCGCTTTCCGGTTCCTGACCAACGGGACGCTCTACAGCTTCGAGGTGCGGGCGGTGAACGCGCAGGGGGAGGGGCCGGCAGCGCAGATCCAGGCGACGCCGGGTCTTCCTCCGTCCGCGCCACGGAGCCTGACGGCGACCGCGGGCAACGAGCAGGTGACGCTGGGCTGGTCGGCGCCGGCGAATGACGGCGGCGCCGATATTGCGCGCTACGAGGTACGCCATGCCGCGGGCGCCAGCGTGCCGGGCGGTACGGCATGGGCCCCGGTGGGGCTCGTGACGACGCACACCGTGCCCGACCTGACCAACGGCACCGCCTATGCGTTCGAGGTACGAGCGGTCAGCAATGCCACCGCGGGCGAGACGGCGACGACGGCGGCGACGCCGGCGACCGTACCGGGCCCGCCGCAGAATTTCTCGACGACGCCGGGCGACGGCGAAGTGGTGCTGACCTGGCAGGCACCTGCCAGCAATGGCGGCTCTGCGGTGACGGAATACGAACACCGCCATGCCGAGGGCGAAGCGGTTCCCGATGAGACGGCCTGGCAATCGGCCGGGACGGGCCTGACAGCGACGGTGGAAAGCCTGACCAACGGCGCGGAATACGCCTTCGAGGTGCGCGCGGTGAACGCGGAAGGCGAGGGCGAGGCCGCTACAGCGGCGGCAACGCCGGCAGTCCAGCCGACGGTTCCGTCTGTGCCCCAGAGTCTGGCGGCCACTCCGGGCGACGGCGAGGTAGTGCTGACCTGGCAGGCGCCGGGCAGCAATGGCGGCTCTGCGGTGACGGAATACGAATACCGCCACGCCGAGGGCGCGTCGGTTCCCGATGAGACGGCCTGGCAATCAGCCGGGACGGGCCTGACAGCGACGGTGGAGAGCCTGACCAACGGCACGGAATACGCCTTCGAGGTGCGCGCGGTGAACGCTGAAGGCGAGGGCAAGCCCGCCGCGGCGACGGCGACGCCGGCGACCGTGCCGGGTCCGCCGCAGAATTTCTCGACGACGCCGGCCGACGGCCAGGTGACACTGACCTGGCAGGCGCCGTCGGAGGACGGCGGCTCCGCAGTCATCGACTATGAATACCGGTTTGCCGAGGGCGCCTCGGTGCCCGCTGAAGCAGCCTGGCTATCCACCGGCAAGAGAACGCACGTCACGCGCCGCGGCCTGACCAACGGCACGGAATACACCTTCGAGGTGCGCGCGGTGAACGCTGAAGGCGAGGGCAAGCCCGTTACGGTTACGGTGACGCCGGCAGTCCAGCCGACGGTTCCGTCTGTGCCGCAGAGCCTCGTGGCAACGCTGGGCGACGGCAAAGTGGTGCTGGCCTGGCAGGCACCGGCCAGCAATGGCGGCTCTGCGGTGACGGAATACGAATACCGCCATGCCGAGGGCGAAGCGGTTCCCGACGAGACGGCCTGGCAATCGGCCGGAACGGACCTGACAGCGACGGTGGACAGCCTGACCAACGGCACGGAATACGCCTTCGAGGTGCGCGCGGTGAACGCTGAAGGCGAGGGCAAGGCCGCCGCAACGACGGCGACGCCGGTGACGGTGCCGGGCCCGCCGCAGAGCCTCGCGGCAATGCCGGGCGACGGCGAGGTAGTGCTGACCTGGCAGGCACCTGCCAGCAATGGCGGCTCTGCGGTGACGGAATACGAATACCGCCATGCCAAGGGCGAAGCGGTTCCCGACGAGACGGCCTGGCAATCGGCCGGAACGAGCCTGACGGCGACGGTGGAAAGCCTGACCAACGGCACCGCCTATGCGTTCGAGGTGCGAGCGGTGAACGCGCTCGGGGACGGCAGCGCGGCGACGACGGCGGCGACGCCTGCAACGGTGCCGGGTGTGCCGCAGAACCTTGTGGCGACGCCGGGAGACGGCGAGGTCGTGCTCGGATGGGCGGCGCCGGCCAGCAATGGCGGCTCTGCGGTGACGGAATACGAATACCGCCATGCCGAGGGCGAAGCGGTTCCCGATGAGACGGCCTGGCAGTCGGCCGGAACGATCCTGACAGCGACGGTGGACAGCCTGACCAACGGCACGGAATACGCCTTCGAGGTGCGCGCGGTGAACGCTGAAGGCGAGGGCAAGCCCGCTACAGCGGCGGCAACGCCGGTAGTCCAGCCGACGGTTCCGTCTGTGCCGCAGAGTCTCGTGGCAACGCCGGGCGACGGCGAGGTAGTGCTGACCTGGCAGGCGCCGGCCAGCAATGGCGGCTCTGCGGTGACGGAATACGAATACCGCCATGCGGAGGGCGCGTCGGTTCCCGATGAGGCGGCCTGGCAGTCGGCCGGGACGATCCTGACAGCGACGGTGGACAGCCTGACCAACGGCACGGAATACGCCTTCGAGGTGCGCGCGGTGAACGCTGAAGGCGAGGGCAAGCCCGCCGCGGCTACGGCGACGCCGGTGACGGTACCGGGCCCGCCGCAGAATTTTTCGACGACGCCGGCCGACGGCGAAGTAGTGCTGACCTGGCAGGCGCCGGCCAGCAATGGCGGCTCTGCGGTGACGGAATACGAATACCGCCATGCGGAGGGCGCGTCGGTTCCCGACGAGACGGCCTGGCAATCGGCCGGAACGATCCTGACAGCGACGGTGGACAGCCTGACCAACGGGACCGGATACGCTTTCGAGGTGCGGGCGGTGAATGCCGTCGGCGAAGGCGAGGCCGCCAAGGTGACAGGAACGCCGAGAGAGCAGGCGACGGTTCCGAGCGCGCCCCGGAACCTGGCCGCAACGCCCGGCGACGGCGAAACCATCCTGACTTGGCAGGTGCCGGCGAGCGACGGCGGTTCTCCGATCCTGGGCTACGCGTACCGTTACGCTGAAGGCGCCTCGGTGCCGCCGACGCAGACCTGGAGGTCCATAGACAGCGTCCTGACCGTGACGGTCGGCAACCTGACCAACGGCGCCGAATACGCCTTCGAGGTGCGGGCGGAAAACCCCATCGGTCAGGGCAGTGAGGCCCGGACCGCGGCGACGCCGAGCGCGAATCCCGTAGTCACGGTACATCCGGCCCAGGCGGCCTACCGCTTCGCGGAAGATGCAAGCGGGCCGGAAGTGGCGATCGTCGCCCGCACCGGGCCGGACGCCAGGAAGCCGAGCGAAACCTTACATGTTTCCGTCTCCACGCAGGCCGTTTCCGGCGGAGCGACTTCCCCCGACGATTTCGAGGCTTTGTCGGAGATAATCGTTTTCGAGCCGGGCGACTTCTCCGCTGCCGGTAGGGCCTGGGAGGCGCGCAAGACGATTCCTCTGGCAATCGTCGATGACGGCGCCGACGAAGGCGACGAGAGCTTCAACGTCGTGCTGCAATCCACGCTCGGCTCGCCCCACTGGGTGCAACTGCGCGATGCAGACGACACGAGCGCCTGCGGCTTGGGCGGCTGCGTCATGACGGTCACCATCGAAGACGATGACAGGGCGGCCTCCGCGCCGCAGAAGCTGACGGCGACGCCGGGCGACGGGCAGGTGGCGCTGACATGGGAAGCACCTGCGGATCACGGCAGTTCAGAGGTTTCCGGCTACGAGTACCGCCATGCGGAGGGCGCTACGGTGCCGTCTGAAACAACTTGGCAATCGGCCGGGACGAGCCTGACGGCGATGGTGGACAGCCTGACCAACGGCACGGAATATGGGTTCGAGGTGCGGGCGGTGAGCGACGCCGGCGAGGGCGATGCGGCTAGGGTTACGGCAACGCCGGCAGTCCAGCCGACGGTTCCGTCTGTGCCACAGAGCCTCGTGGCAATGCCGGGCGACGGCGAAGTAGTGCTGACCTGGCAGGCGCCGGCCAGCAATGGCGGCTCTGCGATCACGCGCTACGAATACCGCCACGCTGAGGGCACGTCGGTTCCCGATGAAACGGCCTGGCAGTCGGCCGGAACGATCCTGACAGCGACGGTGGACAGCCTGACCAACGGCACGGAATACGCCTTCGAGGTGCGCGCGGTGAACGCTGAAGGCGAGGGCAAGCCCGCTACGGCTACGGCGACGCCGGCGACGGTAGTGCTCGATCCGGCGATCACGGTCCGGCCCGAAAAGGCAGCCTACAGCTTCGACGAGGACGCTGCTGCGCCGACCGTTGCGTTCATCGCCCGCACTGCGTCCGGCCCGCCTCGGCCCAGCACGGGGTTCACCGTCACGGTCTCTTCGAAAGCCAGGGAGGACGGGGCGGGATCGCCCGATGACTACGCGGTTATCTTGAAAGAGATCGTATTCGCGGCCGACGACTTCACGGCCTCGGGCAGCGAGTGGGAAGCGCGCAAGGAGGTTGAGCTTACGATCGTCGACGACAGCGAGGCCGAAGGCGACGAGGTCTTCGATCTGGAGCTGGGACGCACGGCAGGAACGCCGAGCCGGATAGAGTTCCGCCAGGCCGACGGCAGCGCCTGTGCCAACGACGTCTGCACCGTGCCGGTGGCGATCTTCGACAATGACGGCCCGGCGGTGACCCGGATCGAGATCACGCCCGTGCCGCCCGAGGCGAGCGCCGATCACGGTCCCATCTACCGGATGGACGATTTTCTCGCCGTGCCGGACCACGCGGTCCACGGGCGCGGTGACACGCTGACCTTCACGCTGACCCTCGACACCGAGGTCACCGTCACTGGCGCGCCGGAGCTGGTGCTCGACATCTACGACCGCGAGCGCCGGGCGCGTTACACCGGCGGCTCGGGCACGACGCAGCTCACCTTCGACTGGACCGTCGCCAAGGGCGACAACGACCCGGGTGGGCTGGAGATCGTGTCCCTCGACCTCAACGGCGGCACGATTCGCGATAGCGAGGGCTACGCCTTCGCGCCGGAGACGCTCGCGCGTCAGCACTTCGCCCTGCACCGGGTGCGCGGCGGGCTCTTCACCATGCGCCTTGAGGTGTCCGGCTCAGCGCGGGAAGGCGAACCCTTCGAAATCCGCGTGGTCCGCAATGGCGGCTACGACGAGCCGGCGGTGGCCGTCGTCGGCGTGACCGACAGCGCATGGCCGCACATCGCGCCGTTCGCCAACCCGGAGTCGAACGGGCCGGGCGTCAGGCAGTTCAATTTCCGGGACAGGGGGCCGAGCGAGCCCGGCGCGCGGGTCTCGACACGCACCGTGACGCCGCTTGGCGACGGCATGGCCGATGAGTCGCGCACGCTGACGCTGCAACTGGCCATTACCGACGCAGGCATCGTCCAGCATACGGGACAGCGTATTCGGGCCTGGTATCGGGCCGAAGAGCCGCTGGAGGTAACGGTGCCGGTGATCGACATTGGGCAGCTGCTGGCCCAGGCGGGTCTGCGGGTTCACGATACGTCGACGACCGAGGCGCCGGGGGCGAAGCTCGTCTTCCGGGTGACCCTGTCGCCACACTCCGACAGCCCGGTCACGGTGGAATATCGGACCGGCGACGACCCGGCCAACGAGCGCATGGCGATCGCCGGGGAGGACTATACGGCGACGGACGGCACGCTGACCTTCGAGCCCGGCGAGACCCTGAAGACCGTCGAGGTCGATGTGCTTGCTGACGACCATAACGACGGTTACGAGACCATGCGGCTCATTCTGTCGAACGCGCAGGGCGCGCGCATCGACAGGGCCTCGGCGCGCGGCCTCATCAAGAACGACGGGCCTATCCCGAGAGCGTGGCTGGGTCGCTTCGGCCGCACGGTGGCGGCCCAGGTGCTGGATGCTGTCGAGAGCCGGATGCGGGCGGTGCACAAGCCAGGCGTCGAGATGACGGTCGCCGGTCAACGGGTCGGCGGTCATGGCCCGGCCGGGGGTTCGGACGGAGCCGCGCGCCTGTCGGACGGTTTCGAGGTTGGTAGCAATCCGGCGTGGCAGCGGGACGCCGGCTTGACGGACATGGGCTCGCGCGGGATGGCGCAGAGCGACCTGCTGACCGGCGCCTCCTTTGCGGTCACCTCGGAAAACGGTTCTGGCGCTTACGTCTCGATCTGGGGCCGGGGCGCGGTGACGCGCTTCGACGGCCGCGAGGGCGATCTCTCGCTCGATGGCGAGGTCGCGAGCGCCATGCTGGGCGCGGACTGGACCCGCAAGGACTGGACCGCCGGTCTTGTCGTCTCGCGCAGCGACGCCGAGGGCGGATACGAAGGCCACAGCGGCGGCCGGGTCGAGGCCACGCTCACAGGCCTCTATCCCTGGGGGCGGCTTGCGCTCTCCGATAGCATGGAGGCATGGGGCGCCGCCGGCTACGGCGCGGGCGAGCTGACCGTGACGCCCACGAAGCCGGGGACGGACGAGGACGGCGCGACGGTTCGCACCGATCTGGGCCTGCGCTTGGCGGCGGCCGGTTTGCGCGGGGTGCTGGTCGACGGAGGCGGGGATGGCCTCTCGCTCACCGGCAAGACCGACGCGCTGATCGTGCAGACGGCATCGGACGCGGGGCGCGGGCCGGACGGCAGCAGCCTGGCCGCAGCCCGGGCCACGGTAACCCGGCTGCGTCTCGGCCTGGAAGCCGAGCGGCCCGTCCAGCTCGGCGGCGGCATGCTCACGCCCTCCGTCGAGATCGGCATCCGGCGCGACGGCGGCGATGCAGAGACCGGGTTCGGCCTGGAGGTCGGCGGCGGCATCGGCTGGACCGACACGCCGCGCGGAATTTCGGCAGAACTGAATGCCCGTCGCCTTGTTTCGCACGAAGCGCGCGGGTTCCGGGACTGGGGCATGTCAGGGTCCGTGCGCTTCGATCCGGCGCCGTCTTCGGAGCGTGGACTCGCGCTGTCGTTGACCTCGTCGGCAGGCGCCGCGGCGAACCGGGGAACCGACTCGCTGTTCGCCGCTAACAGTGTCACCGAGCTTTCCCGGCGCAACGCACCCGACTCGAGCGGTCGAATAACGGCTGAGGCGGGGTACGGGCTGCCGGCGCTGGGCGGACGACTGACCGGCGTGCCCTATGTCGGGGGCGGCCTGTCAGGGTCCGGGCGGGACTACACGCTCGGCTGGCGCACCCGCCGGAAGGCTCCCTCGGGGCATGGCGAACTCGGGTTCTCGATCTCTGCCACGCGCTCCGAATACGAACGGGGCGATACCGGATACGGGGTCGCCGTTACGTTGGCTCTGCGTTGGTAGAGAGGCATATCAGCCTGAATCGCGGGCAGCGGCGAAGGGAATCGACGGCGTAGGGAGCGCCCAGGCCTCAAGCCGAAGCATGCCGGGACGCATGACCGTTGAAACCCGGGCGTCGGGGGCTGCGGTCTACACCGAAATGCGCCGCTCGGAGGGACTCTGGATGCATCGCAGCTTCATCGCCCGGTAGCCCCGGCCGTTGCCGCGCCGCTACCCGCTCCGGATTGCGGCCAGGATGGGCGCAATGGCGCGCTCGGCGATGTCCGCCAGCTCGTTGGGCGTCCGGTTCTGGATCGGGTGGTCCACAAACACCACGGCCGGACGCACGCCCATGGCGTCAGCCTGCGCGTCTGCGGCATCCCGAAACTCGACGGTTGCTATCGCGCAGCCGGGCATGCCCAGGCGGTCGAGCTCGCTCATGTCATGCAAACTGCACGACGTGCACGAGCCTCAGTCCGCAAGCCCTTCGACAACGATGTCGCAGCGCTCCACGAGGTCCTGGATGACGCCGCGGGGCGCGGGCT
>MKWU01007280.1_pt1 | contig 10691 bp, 11 predicted proteins | sample 809101 | NCBI WGS metagenome assembly MKWU01 (sample SAMN05860141, study PRJNA318959) | sponge metagenome | host: Aplysina aerophoba | place: Slovenia: Piran, Adriatic Sea, Gulf of Piran | collected 2013-05-07
GCCTCGGGAGCCCTTCCCGATTTCCTGCTGCCAGCTCCGGCGGACGACACGATGCAGAACGCACTCGACATGTTTCTCTCCGTTTCCGGCATGGCACACTCCCCACATCTTCGCACCAGCGATCCCCCGGTGCAATTGTGAAGTAAACGCGGAGAATAGCCAACAATTATCGCAAAGACAATGAATCGATTGTGTGGATTGCGGGCATGATCGTGAGAATTCCGGAGGTGCTGTACGCCGCGAATCCCGCCGCCGCCCGGTCGCGGACGCCCTTCGATGCCCGCGGGCAGGCGCACTCGCCCGGTCCCTCGCGGGAACCGGCCGGGGACACCCAGCCCCGCACATCAAGTAAATCGAGCAGAATCCGGCGGATTCCCGTCAGAAAGCGTGCGCGCTCTCACCTGGCGAGTCGATGCGCGGCTCCTTCCCTCGCGAGCCCGGAATCGCACCTGAGGCGTTGCATGCGGCGTCAGGGTCACGGTGAGCGGAGAGTGTTGGCATAGTGTTGACACGCATCTGACAATTTCCTGCAAATAACAGATAACTGATTGTAGATATGTAATTTTCCTCTATGTCACTGCTAAAACCGAAGGCCATGACGATCTCCTCATGGGTCCAAGTGTTGACGATGGGTTGCGAACGACCGGGGCCGGGGTCACTCCCCCGAACCCCCGACCGTTCAATCTCTACAAGCCCTCCTCCACCTCCATTACGCCGGAGGGAGCGACGACGCCGGGTCCCAGGGTTCCGCCGGCGCCGCGTCCTGGAGGGACATGCCGAACGCCGGTTCCGGGAAGAGGCTCGCGAAGCCGTAGTCCGGATAGACCGCGCCGCGCTCGGGACAGCGGATGGCGCGCTCGTCCTCGGCGATCTCGCGGACGGTGCGAAGATCGACGCCGATCTCGGCGAGCAAATCGCAGCCGGTCGGATGATCGAGGGATGTATCGCGACGAAACATGGCGGAGACTCCTTTGCCGTTGCCCTGCCCGGCATCGGCGCGGGAGCCCCTCTCCCTCCGCCCCGCCGGACACTCGCCCGGCAGGCGCTTCACTCTTCCTCTACGACGGATGGGCGGCGCGGCGGATCGCGGCCAGGCGCTCACAGACGGCTCGTGGTGACATGGACCCGAGGTTCAGCACCGGGATGCCGCGGGCCTCGGCGATGCGGATCCCCATGCCCGTCCCACCCTCAGCCCGTCCCCCGGCCGACCAGCACACGACCGCGTCGACGGGCCGATCCAGCGTCTCGCCCAGCAACACCGCCGCGTTTCTGGCATGCAGCTTGCGGACGGCCGGCGAACAGCGCTCCCACGCCGGATGCAGGGGCGCCGCGATAGCCATGCAGGCTGCCATCGCCGCCGCTGACAGCACCCGGCAGTCCGGCCCGCGATGCCCGTTGTAGCCCCGCCACGGCAGCCAGACCGCCCGCTGCCCGGCCGGCGCTCCTTCGGCGAACGCAGCATCGGCCCCGTCCGCTCCGCCGGTCGAGAGAGTCCAGCCGGTCCGCGCCAGCCATCCCGCCATCACCGTCATATCGCGCAGCACGTCGGCTGGAGTCGCCCGCGCCCCGATCCCGGCATATCGCAGTGTCGCCATGTCCCGATCTCCCCGGTTGCGATTGCCGCCGCTCCCTCTCCGTCAGCGGCCTCGCTCCCGGCCGGCTCTCCTCCACCTCTGCGTCGGCCCGGTTTCCGACGCGGTTGATTTACCGCCGCGCCCGGTGCATCGCTACGTCATGGAAGAGCGGGGGTGGATCGCGCGGCACGGATTCTGGCCGCTGGCGTTGCTGTGGCTGCCGGCCGGGGTGTTCGCGCAGGCGGCGCTGCGGTTCGGGCCGGGAAGCATGGTGTCGGTGATGGCGGCGGAGGCGGGATCGCTGCTTCCGCTCGCGCCCTGCGGCTTGCCGCTCGCGCTCGGCTGCCGGCGCCTCTGGCGGCTGGGCTACCGGCGCGGCGCGTGGTTGGCGGGTATCGGGCTGGGCGCCGTCACGATCGCGGCGTCGGCGATCGCGGGACTGCTGGGACCGGTCGCGATCGCCGTCTGTGCGGTGGTGCTCGGCCTGCCGGTCTGGGGCGCCTGGTGGTGGCTGGCGTGGCGCGGCTGATGCCGGAGGGCGGCGGGCCGGCTGCGCAGCAGGGAGCGATTGTGGTCGGGGCGGTCTCTAGGAGCGGGCGATGGGTGTTGCGACCGGGAATTCTGTCCGGCGCCTGATCGTCGAGCATGCCGAAATGGCGAAATGCAGAAATGATGCCTTCCCTCTTGTCAGGTGGACATTGAACGGCGCGGCCATCGTCGGCGCGATTCCAGGCTCTGCGGGGAGAAAGACCCACCAACTCCTTGCAGTGGGCGATCCAGCAGTCGTGCTGAACAGTCCAACCGCGGTTCTTCACTACCCATTCCTTGATCTGAACATAGGTGGCCATTTCGACCTCAGGGGCGGCTAGTGCCAAAAAAAAAGGCTCATGGTACCGCAACCGGCGGCAGGCCGGCAGCGCAGCAGGGCGGCCTGCGGGTTTGGCGGCCTGCGGGTTTGGCGGCGAATGTAAGCAGTCGGGGAGTGTCGGACACGGCAGCCACAGCTGGCCATAGATGCGCAACCTTGTTGGGCGGATGCAGATACTTGGTTGCAGCGTGATTGATAGGCGGCGTTCTCGGATCGCGTCCTACCTGCGGAAACGCGGAGTCCAGCGGTCTTCCACTTCCTCATCTTCGTCGTCAGGCTCATCGTCGGCGAATACGTCCGAGGAGAGCACGGTTAGCGTCTTGCCGTATCGTCCGAGGCCAATCGTCTCCTCGGTGCCCGGCATCGAACGAGGTCCGCCGAACCAGTCGCGCAGATCGGTGTCTGCATGGCTGCGTCGCGCGCGCGAAATGTTGTCGGGATCGCGATTGAAGACGGAGGTCTCGACGCCGTCTGGCAATGGCTGCCCCTTGCGGAGCCATTCAAGGCCGTCGAAGTCCTGAAGGCTCTTGGACATGAAGCAGTAGTCGACCGTACTGCCGGCACTCATCACGACGGCGACCGGCACCGAGGCTGTTTCGGCGTATCGTATCGCAGTAGCGGTCAATGACGTACGGCACTTGCGCGCCATGCCTTCGACCGCTTCGAGTCCGTCGCCGAAGCGAAGTATTTCTCGGGAAAAGTGGGGGTCGGGCATCAGGAGACCGGCGGCAAAGTGATCGGCCTCCAGTTCAAAGCGATCGCCGGAAACGAAGCCGGCGTCGGATGCATGAACGCCCTCGCCGGACGGGAAGATGTGATCGACATGGCCGTCCAGCACGTAGTGCCCGATCTCGTGGGCAATGCTGAACCTCTGAAAGCCTTCATTGTCGATGTGGGTGGCGTACATGATTCCGAACAGGTCCTGATGGCGGACCAGCATGCCGGAAACACCAGCCGCCGTGTCCGGCTTGGGCTCCACGACGATGTCGAGGCTCTCGGCGATCGTGATCGGATCGACAGGGAGGCTGGCGATGTTTCGGTCGGCGAGGAACTGTTCCGCCTTGCGCCTTGCCATCTGGTATCGCACGGACACTGCGACTACGCGTCCTCTTCGCCGCGCTTCTTGCGGTCGGAGAGCATCTTCATGAAAGAGTGGGCGAGATCGCGATCCGAGGAAGACAGGTTCTTGAAGTCTCGGTAGAGCGGATCGGCGTCGGCATAGGCCTCGGGATCGTCAACCCGCCCTAGCAGGTAGTCGGTCGTCACTTCCAGGGCGTTGGCGAGTCGCCGCAGGTTTTCGAAGGATGGCTTACGGGAGCCGGCTTCGAAATGCGAGATCGAGGACGGGGGCAGGCCCGACTTCTCGGCCAGGGCGGACTGGTCCAATCCCCGCATGTCACGCGCGACCCTCAGCCTTTGCGGAAAGACATCGGAGGGGACTGGATCCTCGGAAGTGTCGATTTCGCGATCTGGCACTTGACGTTCTCGCCATCCAAGGGCATATATATTCCGACACAATATGCATGGCGAAGTCGCCATGCGCAACCCCATGCTGTTGCCCGGCGGCCGGGAGCCTGATTGGACCGGGCACAGAGAAGGATGGTGCAATGACCGGAAGGGGTTACCCATTGCGACAGCCGCTGACCGAGCCGGTGGATATCTTGTTGGCGGACGTGGCGATCAGGGTGCAGCTGTCCCGGACCGACTACGGCAAGGCCGTCGAACGGTATGAGACAATCAACGCCTGGATCGAGCGGGAAGACAGCCGGCTAAAAGACCGGGTTCAACTGTTCTACGCGCAAGGTTCGATGGCGATCGGGGCGACGATTGCCTCAAGGTTGCGGACCGACGAGTTCGATATCGATGTCGTGGCCCAGCTCGACCTGCCGCATAACGTCTCGCCGAAAGACGCTCTCAATCTGCTGTTTGAGGCGATCCGCGGGGAGCCGGGATCGCGGTACTACCGGATGGCGAAACGTCGGACGCGCTGCGTCACTGTGAATTACGCCGACAACATGCATCTGGATGTGACGCCGATGGTACGCATGGGCGGGACGCCGGAGCGGCAGAGCGTTATCTTCCATGACAGGGCGGAAGCGCCGCAGGAGCCAAGTTACTCTCTGGTCGCGAATCCGTACGGATTCGCGGAGTGGTTCAAGCTGAACACGCCGAACGACCAGGCCTTCGCCGACATCTTTGAAAAACGCGCGTGGGAGTACGAGGAAGCGCTGCGAGTGCTTGCGGAAAAAGCCGAGAGCGAGCCCGTGCCTTCGCAGGAACCCGCGTTCCGGAAGTCCAAGGCGGTGATCGTGTTGCAGCTTCTGAAGCGCTGGCGCAACGTCCAGTATGACGCGCGGCCGGGGCGCAAGCCTCCGTCCATTGTGTTCGCCAAGCTGATCGCGGAAGCGGCGAACGATACGGACGGGCTGTCGGAAGAACTGCTCCATCAGGCTCGGCACATGTTGGAGGTGTTCCGCCGGTACCACGGGATGGGCCGCCGCGTCCATGTCGCCAACCCTGTTTGCGCTGAAGATGTTCTGACCGACCGGTGGCCGGGCACGATGCGCGATCAGGAAGTCTTCATCGGCGACCTCGAGCACTTGGTTCGGCAGGTCGAGCGGCTGATGGAGGGGTGCGACCTGGACGAAATGCAGAAGATCATGGCCGGGCTGTTCGGCGAGGTGCCGACGGGAGAAGCCTTCCGGAACTTCAACGAAACGGTCGGCGGCATGGTGCGGGACGGCCGGAGTCGGCACCGCACCGGTACAGGCGGGCTGGTCTTGCCTGGGGTCGTCTCCGGAGTCGCAGCGTCTACTGCGGCCCGCGCGACGCCGGGGCACACCTTTTACGGTGCGGACGACGACGACTGATGACCCTGTCGATACGGGCACAGATGGAACGGATGCGTCTGGCCTGGCCGGATTTCAGGGTTCTTGGCGCGACGGACTGGTATGTGAGCTGGGAAGGGCCGCTCAGGCCGTTGGCCATGCGCTATACCGTCCGTGTATCGATGTGCTTCGACAAGGCGTTGAGCAATGCAGTGATCGTCGGCTATCCGCCCCGGGTCACGGTGATCGACCCGCTTCTACGGCGGCGACCGGAACGGCCGGAGGAGCCGATCCCGCACATTTACCCGAACAGATCTTCTCCCGACCGCCCGGTCCTGTGCGTCTACCTTCCGGGGTCGGGGGATTGGAGTTGGCGCGATGCGGTCGCCGACACGACGATCCCCTGGGCCATCGACTGGCTGGCCTGTTATGAAGGCTGGCTCGCGACCGGAGAGTGGGCGGGCGGAGGCGTTCATCCGACAAAGGAGCGGGTGGCGTGAGACCGGAGCCGGAGGGCGAAGTGCCGCCGAAACGGTCGTCGGGGGCGCTTGATCGCCGGCGCGTGCCGCTTGATTGGCCGGAGGACCGGCCGTTTCGCATCCTTTCGATCGACGGTGGCGGAATTCGTGGGGTCTATCCCGCCGCATTCCTGGCGGAGCTCGAACGCCGCTACCTTGGCGGAAGGTCGGTGGCGCAGCACTTCGATCTAATCGCAGGGACTTCGACCGGCGGGATTCTCGCTGTGGGCCTGGGAGCGGGCATTACGGCCGCAGAGTTGCGCGACCTGTATGTCCATCGTGGATGCGAAATCTTTCCGCCGATCAGGCCGAGAGTGCTGGAGGGAATCCTCAGGCGGTTCCGGAGCGTATGCCAAGTGTTCAAGTACAGATACGACCGAATGGCGCTGAAGGGTATTCTGCAGGAGACGCTGGGCGATCGGAAGTTCGGGGAGGCACAGACGCGCCTCTGCATTCCGTCATTCGATGGTCGATATGGGGAAGTCTACATTTTCAAGACGCCTCATCACCCCGATTTCCGGAAAGATGCGCGCGAGTCCATGACGAAGGTAGCTGAAGCAACATCGGCGGCTCCGACGTTTTTTCGACCGCTCGAAGACGGCGGCTACACTTTCGTCGACGGCGGGGTATGGGCGAACAATCCGGTCATGATCGGCTTGGTCGACGCGTTGAGCTGCTTTACGATCAGGGCGGAGCAAGTTCGCATTCTGAGCCTTGGATGTGGCGACGACCCCTACGTTGTGGACCGACGCAAGGTTGTCGGAGGCGGCATATGGGCGTGGCGGGATGTGATCTTCGCCGCGATGCGGCTTCAGTCGCGGAATGCCGTCGGGCAGGCGGGCCTCCTCATCGGCGCCGACAGAGTCATCCGGATCGATGCGCTGACGAGCGGAACGAAGATCGAAATGGACGACTGGAGACGGGCAGTGGAGGAATTGCCCGGCGCGGCGGAGGCGGCGATTGACGAAATGGGTCCAGAGGTGGCTGCGAGGTTTCTTCAGGAACCTGCGGTGCCATACGAGCCGATCAGGGCGACAGATAGTTGACGCGCCGCGACTGGAGGTAGAGGTCGCCTCTTGGTGCGTAGTTCCGATCGAGTCAGGGCGTTGGAGGCATGGCGCCCGGCGGACGATCTTCGCTCAGTGCCAGGCATCGCTCTCCGGATCGCCGTCTTCGGCGTGCATCGAGGAGGCCGCCATGGCGGTCCACGCCTCCCGGTCGTAACCGAGCCTTCGATTCAGCTTGTCGCAAATGCTGAGAGCATCGTCCAGATCGAGCGCGATCAGCGCAGTGGGGACGTGTCCGGACAGGCCCTCGATCACGATTCGGATCTGCTGCACGTCGGTTTCGACGTCATAGGCGGGGCAAAAACAAAAATTCGGATTTTCGGGCAGGGTCTGCGCGGTCATGGCGTCTCTCCTTCGGGCGGCCGCCGCCCGGCCGGCAATATGTATGCGGGCGGGCGGCGGCGCGAGCCTGTCGTGGTGTTGATTCGCAGTCGGCACGCCCCCGCGCAGGATTGCGCGGAAGACGGCGGGCCGGCAATACGCATAGCGCGAGGCCGGCTCAGACGGCGAGCGGCCAGCGGTCGAGGATGCGCTCCATCGTGCCGGCGCTCGGCGCGAATATCCGGGCGCGAAACGAGACGATTTCGACGGTGCACCCCATGCGCTTCAGCGCGTCCATGTCGGTGTCCGCCGGTCCTTCGATCTCGATGCGGTCGGCGCCCATCAGGCGGCGGCGCGCGAGCCGCCAGCCGTTGGCGAGGGAGAGCGCGTTGCCGCGTCCCATGACCGCCTCGAAGACCTCCGCGCCGGACATGGCGAGGCCGCCGTCGAGTCCGAAGCCGGCGCGCACGGCGCGCACCTGCTCCGCGTCGAGCACGCGCCCGATGAGCGCGATGCCGTCGTCCGACGTGAGCCGCCGCACCCGCATGTTCTCGGCCGGCAGGCGGTCCCAGACCGGCAGAAGGAGCCCGGTGGCGAGCCAGAAACGCGACTCCCGGTGGGACGGCAGCCCGGCGATCTCGGCGTTCCAGACGCACCGCCATTGCGCCTCGTCGGCGCGGCGCCAGTTGGAGGCGTCGAGCTCGGCCCGCGCCATGGTCTCGCCGGTGGCGGGCCGGATCAGCCGCACCCGTTCCCGCACCCCGCCATCGTCCAGCATGCGCGACGCCGCCGGCAGGATGACGGCGGCGCGTTTCGAGCGGGTGTTGACCGCGAGGCGCGGCTTGCCGTCCGGACCGGGGTCCTGCTCACCGATCTCCAGTGCCGATTCCGCCGTGAGCGGCAGCAGCTTGTCACGGCGGACGATCTCGACCAGCTCGGTCACGGCGCCGGTGCCGGGATGCTCGTAGAGGGTCTCCCGGCCGGCGATCGCGAGCGAGTCGGCGGTCACGGTCTCCACACCGACCTCGTAACTTCCGGCCTCGATCGCCTGCTCGATGTTGGAAGCGATGCGCTCCTCCAGCTCTGCGAAGAGCTGGTTCTGCTCGGCGATCGGCAAGGCCAATAGCCGGTTGAGGAACTTCGGCATCGGCGGCAGGTCGTCCTTGAGCCCGCCCTCATGGACGATCTTGAGGCCGGTCGACTCCTGGAAGCGCTCGACGTTCCAGCCCTCGATGCGCCCGCGCCAGAGCGCGCTGTAGAACTGGCGCAAGGCCGCCTTGGCATAGGCGCTTTCGAGATTGTCGCTCTCGCGGAAGAGCGCGGCGTCGCTGCCGCCCATCGCGGTCTGGGAATCCCGCTGGCCCCGCGTGATGGCGCCCAGGCTGTCGAGACGGCGCGCAATCGTGGCGATGAACCTCCGCTCGCCCTTCACGTCCGTGGTCACGGGGCGGAACATCGGCGCTGAGGCCTGGTGGGTCCGATGGGTGCGTCCCAGCCCCTGGATCGCCTGGTCCGCACGCCAGCCGGCCTCCAGCAGATAGTGGATGCGCCGCTCGGTGTTTCCGCAGGACAGATCAGCGTGGTAGCTCCTGCCGGTGCCGCCCGCCATGGAGAACACAAGGATGCGCTTCTCGCCGTCCATGAACGCGGCGGTCTCGGCGAGATTGGCGGAGGCCGGCCGGCTGCGCAGCGCCAGGCGTTCGCCCTTGGCGTCGGTAATGCGGAGGACCCGCCGCGACCGGCCCGTAACCTCGGCAACGGCCTCGTGCCCGAAATGCTGCACGATCTGGTCGAGCGCCGTCGGTATCGGCGGCAATGCGGCGAGCTTCTCGATCAGCGCATCGCGCCGGTCCTCGGCCTCGCGGCAGATGACGGGATTGCCGTCCGGGTCCCTGGCGGGCCGGCTCATCAGATTGCCGCCGTCGTCGGTGAAGGGCTCCTGCAACTGCACCGGGAAGGCGTGCATCAGGTAGGAGAGGATGGCATCTCGCGGGGTGAGGTCGATGTTGAGGTCGTCCCACTCCGAGGCCGGGACGTCGGCGATGCGGCGTTCCATCAGCGCCTCGCCGGTCGAGACCAGCTGGACCACAGAGGACCTGCCCTCCGCGAGGTTGGCCTCGATCGCGCGGATGGTCGAGGGGCACTTCATGCCGGTCAGAAGATGGCCGAAGAAGCGCTGCTTGGTGCCCTCGAAGGCTGACAATGCGGCGGCCTTGGCGTTCCTGTTCAGCGTGTCCTCGCCCTGGACGATGCCGGTGGCCTTCAGCGCCTCCTCGATGTTGGCGTGGATCACCTTGAAGGCATCGGCATAGGCGTCGTAGATGCGTCGCTGCTCGGGGGTAAGCGGGTGTTCGAGGATGTCGACCTCGATCCCGTCATAGGCGAGCGCGCGTGCCTGGTAGAGCCCGAGCGCCTTCAGATCCCGCGCCACCACCTCCATCGCGGCAACGCCGCCGGCTTCCATGGCGGAGACGAACTCGGTGCGCTTCTCGAACGGCGTCTCGCCGGCCGCCCACAAGCCGAGCCGCCCCGCATACGCCAATCCCGGCACCGTGGTGGCGCCGGTCGCGGACACATAGGCAATGCGGGCGTCCGGCAGCGCGTTCTGGAGTCTGAGCCCGGCGCGGCCCTGCTGGGACGGCTTCACCTCGCCGCGCTCGGACTTGGAGCCGGCCGCGTTGGCCATCGCGTGGGCCTCGTCGAAGACGATCGGGCCGTCGAAGGCGTGGCGGTCCTCCTCGTCGAGCGAACCGGCCAGCCATTCCACGATCTGGTCGAGGCGCGAGGGCTTCCCCTGGCGGGACGGCGAGCGCAGCGTGGCGTAGGTCGCAAACAGGATGCCCTCCTCCAGCGGGATCTCCATCCCCTGCCGGAAGTTGCCGAGCGGGATGACGTCGCTTTCCAGGCCGCCGAGCGCGGTCCAGTCGCGGCGGGCGTCCTCCAGCAGCTTGTCCGACTGCGACAGCCAGAGCGCGCGCTTCCTGCCGCGCAGCCGGTTGTCGAGGATGATGGCGGCGACCTGCCGGCCCTTGCCGCAGCCGGTGCCGTCACCCAGCATCCAGCCCCGGCGGAAACGCACCGGCTCCGACAGCGTCTCGCCTTCCGCGGTGACGAAGGACGTATCCACTTCCTCGTCGGCGTCACCGTCGTCGTTGCAGCGGTGGACGGTCTCCCACTGGGAGCCGATCCGGTACTGCGCCGCCAGGTGCCGGGAATGGGCCTCGCCCGCCAATACGACGCTCTCCAGCTGCGCGTCGGACAGCAGGCCCTCGGTGACGATCCGCTCGGGCAGCAGCGGGCGCCAGGCCGGGACGGGATGCGGCACAGCGGCCATGGCGGCGGACTGGACCAGCGGCGTCGGATGCTCGACTGCGCCCGCTACCCGCACGATGCCCGGCCGCCAGGCGGCGTAGGGGCCGGCATTGTTGTCAGGGGAATCGGCAACCGGCTCGACCGGGCCGGTCTCGACCGTGAGTTCGGAGATCGGCCCCCAGTCATGGGCCTGCCGCGCCTCG
>MKWU01007282.1_pt1 | contig 10689 bp, 8 predicted proteins | sample 809101 | NCBI WGS metagenome assembly MKWU01 (sample SAMN05860141, study PRJNA318959) | sponge metagenome | host: Aplysina aerophoba | place: Slovenia: Piran, Adriatic Sea, Gulf of Piran | collected 2013-05-07
GCTGCCCTACAACGAGGGCGTGGCGCAGTGGGTCGACCCGTTCTATGACGCTGGCGCGGACTCGCATACCAGCATCATGGGGTCGGTCGGTGCCAACACCATCTTCTACAACACCGGTGACTTCGACATCCAGGCATCTGGTGACTATGGCGGCGTGGCTGCCAACACACCAACGGCAGGATTCTCCGGCCTGGAGTTCAACTACGCAGGGGGAGGCTACGACACGGGCTTCAACCGCCGCCAGGAGAACATCATTCAGTACTGGTCGCCGAACTGGAACGGCTTCGTGTTCCGCTTCGCGTGGACTGCCGGATCCAGAGATGAGAAAGTTCTCAGCACTGGCAGCGAAGTTGATCCGGTGATCCGCTCCTCAAGCCTGGCCTACACCAACGGCCCGCTATGGCTGGCGGTGACCTGGCAGGACCACGAGGACTGGACCGCGGCGGCAATCGGCAACGCCGATGGCGCGGTGATGGAGAGTTCGGACGCGGAGAGCATGCGCGTCGCGGGCCGCTACATCATGGACCTGGGCGACGGCATGAGCGTTCAGCTGTCCGCCATGTGGGAGACCCTCGAGTACGAGTTCAACGGCGTGACCAACGTCGATGCGGCCATGTCTGCATTTGGGTACGGCAACTTTGGTACCTATGCCCTGTTGGACAACGCGGGGCAAGCCATCGGAGCCACTGCGGAGGTGCCGGAGAGCGGCGGCGAGCAGATCTCGCCGACCGAGGACATGATCAAGGCTGAGAAGACCCTTGGCTTGATCCGTACCTTGTGGCCCGGTTGTTGGGGGACGCCTGGTGACGACACAGGTAATGCTGATGCGGTCACTGGTGATGACATCGCCTGTCCTGAATCTTTTGCCGATAATTTGCCTGCCTATACTGCGGCCGTGACAGGTACGCAGGACAACCTGGTCACCGCTGCGGATGAAAGAGAGGCGGATGATGCGACCGAGGCTATGCCGGATAATTCAGGCGCAAGCGTTTTGGAGGCTGAGGGGGACGACCCAAGCGCTGACGCAACTGCCATCAAGGCTGCTGTAGATGCCCTGAAGATGGCAGCTGAGGCCCATGCCACGGCAGATTATGACACGGACGGCGATGGCACGGTAGTAGGCCTAGAGCTTGAGGCCCAAACAACTGGTGCCAATGCTGCCTACCAGTACAACTTGCTGGCCGGTGAAGAAGATGGTGCAGCTGTCAAGGCGGCTAAAATGAAAGCGGGAACAACACCCGTTGTAGCAGCAAAGCCAGCAGTCAGTGAAGCTGATAACAGAGCTGCGGCCACTGCAGGCCAGAACGTCAAGATCGAGCGCGACGCCTGGATGGTGTCCGGCAAGATCAAGATGGGCGGCCCGATCGACTTCCGCTTCTCCTACATGGATGCGGATGACCTCGAGGTCTCCTGCGCATCCTGCTCGGGTGACTGGGACGAAACCGCGGCCGACGCATGGAACGTAGGTGTCTTCTACACCATGCCCGCCGGCACGGAACTGCGTCTGACCTACTCCGAAGTCTCCAACGACGACAACGGAACCTATGGCCAGGGCATCTCCGGCACCGGACTGGGTTCGCCTGGTGCGGAGATCGAGATGTTCGCAGTCGGTATCGTGCACTGGTTTGACTAAGTCAGTCTAGCTAAGGCACACCACACAAAGCAGGCGCCCTTCGGGGCGCCTGCTTTTTTTTTGGGAATTCCAAAAATAAGGTGTCGTGCGTAATGTTTCGTTACGCGATACAACCGGTCTCCGGCTGAGATGTCAGCGATCCGCCAAAATATTCGGCCCAGCCATTTCTGGGTTAGGCGCCACTTCAGCACGCAGTTTTAACCCCAGAGCATCGACGACCTTGAGGATCGTGTTAAGGCTGGGATTGCGGCTTCCCGAAAGCGCCTTGTAAAGGCTTTCGCGAGACAAGCCAGTATCGCAGGCGACTTGCGACATGCCCTTAGCCCGGGCAATGTCGCCAAGGGCTTTGGCGATGAACGCGGCGTCGCCATCAGCTTCCGCCATGGAAGCCTCTAGATATGCGGCCATTTCCTCTGGCGTGCGCAGATGCTTCGCGACATCGTAGGGTGAGGTAATCGTTTTGACCATGGTATCCACCTACAGGTTTCGTGCGAGACGCAGGACCATCTTGATATCCCGGCTTTGGGTCTGCTTGTTTCCGCCAGCCAATAGAATGACAATTTTGCTCCTCTGTTCCTTGAAATATACCCGGTAGCCGGGTCCGTAGTCGATCCGAAGTTCCGATACGCCTTCACCAACAGGCCTAGCATCTCCCGGATTTCCAGCAGCCAAGCGCTCAACCCCGACAAAGGATGCGAGCTCGTGCTCGTGCGTCTCGCAAGCTGTCCAACCATGTAACGTAGACATTCGTCTTACGGACTTCGACCATAGGCTGATCGTAGCCTCCCGGATACAAAAAATCAAGCTATTTCTAACTAAGGCACACCACACAAAGCAGGCGCCCTTCGGGGCTATATGTTCTCATCCTTTATCATGGCTTCCATCTGTGTAGCCAGAATTGGCAGGTCGAATTTAACAACGCTCCACAAAACATCTAGATCAACTGCATCGTACCCATGAACCAAGCGATTTCGCATGCCCACAATTTTTCCCCACATGATATCTGGATGATTATCCTGAAATTCCTTTGGAACTCGATAAGCAGCCTCTCCAATTATCTCTACCAATTTTCTCAGGGCTAACGCCAATACCCTGTCATTATCAAGATTCTCGCGTGAGCAGTTTTTAATTAACGCAATAGCTTCGCGCGCATGATTGTGCACATCAATTACTGACTGAATTGGATCACGGCGTGCCATAGATTGTTTCTGATTGCTCAATCACATTCTTCCGGAAGCGGGGACTTAGAAAACCGGGAGTATTTAAATCGACCTTCCGGCCCACCAACGCCGACAATTCATCCTGAATGGCTATAAACCCCAAACCAGGCACCCTACCTGGGGCAAACTCTACCAAAATGTCCACGTCACTCTTTGGTGTGAAGTCGTTCCGCAACACCGAACCAAAGAGAGCAAGATGGCGAATATGATGTCGACGGCAGAGTGCAACAATCTCATCTTTCGGAATTGAAATTTGTACAGCCATGTAACCCACCATTAGCATTTTCAGACCATAATTTTATCAGGCAAGGTAAGTGGGCGACAACAGTCAGTTAGCCTCACAGAGGTTTTCCAATTTCGGTGGAGGTCTGACGGTAAGAAGTCATTCCCATTTCTTATTCAGTCAGCTAAGGCACACCACACAAAGCAGGCGCCCTTCGGGGCACCTGCTTTTGTATTTCTCCGGTTTGCGAGAAAACGCTAGATGGTGCCCATGGAGAATGAGCGATGCAGGAAATTATCTCTGCCGAATATGAACGAAACCCAGATTATTTTCATTCCACTTGGTTTGCAGGCGCCTATTCCCACAGGCATGACAATGGTGCCGCCGCCAATTTGTCGCCGAATGGCACGAAATCGGCACTGTCGTGGAGAACGACACCATAGGCAAAACGTTCCTTGCACGCCCCGGCCAGAACCCGAAGTCCCGCGAAGTCGCTGGAATCCACGGATGCAGCAGCCTTGATTTCAACTCCCGCTATCATGCCGTCATCGCGTTCCAGCACGATGTCCACCTCGCGCATCTGCTGGTCGCGGAAGTGGTAGGACGTCAATTGCAGGTCCGAGGCTGTCATGAGTTTCAAGATCTCCGAGAATACGAAACTTTCGAGAAACGGCCCGAATTTCCTGCGGTCCGACTTGATCCTATCGAAGGTTAGTCCACGTGCCGTAGCGAGCAGGCCGCTGTCGAGGAAATGCAGTTTGGACGTCCGGGCAATCCGTTTCAGTACATTCGTGTACCAAGGTTGCACTGTCGTGATGAGAAAAACCTGCTCCAGCAGTGAAACATAGCGCTGCCCTGTCTTGTAGTTGACATCCACGCTGGAGCCGAACTGCGAGTAGTTGACCAACTGCCCCGAATGTTCTGCCAGGAGCCGGACGAATTTCGGCAGTTCGGACAGTTTCTCGATTTCCGCAATGTCTCTCAGGTCGCGGGTAAGAACCGATGTCAGCCAGGACCGGGCCCAGGCTTGCCGTCTTCGCTCGCTCTCGCGTGCGATGGCTTCAGGGAAGCCTCCGGCCAGTGCGATTCTGACGAGGTCGTCGCCGACAGTCTCTTCCCGTGTGCCCCGCAGGTTTCCTGCGAACAGGCGTTCCAGAAAGGTCGGTGTTTGTCCCGTGATTTCAGAGCGCGCCAGTGGCAGCATCCGGATGGTTTCGATTCGGCCTGCGAGGCTGTCGGCCACCCGTGGCAAGGTCATGACATTGGCGGAACCGGTTAGCAGGAAACGGCCTGGACGGTAGTCTTCGTCTACCGCCTTCTTGATCGCCAGGAAAAGTTCAGGTGCACGCTGAACTTCGTCGATGATGGCCTGGTCCAGATCCCGGATGAAGCCGACCGGATCGGCCTGTGCGACTTCGAGAGTTGTCCGGTTGTCCAGCGTGAGATAGGTTCGGCCTGCTCCTTGCATTTTTCGGGCAAGCGTGGTCTTGCCCGCTCGGCGCGGCCCCACGAGCAGAACGACCGGGGTATCCGAGAGGGCTTCCTTTATCTGACGTTCCGCAAAGCGTTCGTACATGGAACCAGCCTTTGTTGATTAGAATTATAGGTAATGGTAATTAGAAGTCAACAGCATGATAATTAGAGTTGAAAAGGATCCTGAACACAGGAATTATCCGTGAGTTTGGCCGTGGTTATAATTGACAGGACGCACTGCTGCTCTCACAATGAGCGCATCATCCAACATGGATTCAGAATGACTCAGGCCCGCACCCTGAAGCCGGAAGAATATACGGTCGAAACAGAACCCTACTACGAGCCGATCGGCTCGGAAATCGAGGTGTTCGAGGCCGCCTGGAACAACCAGCTGCCGGTCCTCCTCAAGGGGCCGACCGGCTGCGGGAAAACCCGCTTCATGGAGTACATGGCGTGGCGGCTCAAGCGTCCGCTGATCACGGTGTCGTGCCACGACGACCTGACTTCGTCGGATCTGGTTGGACGCTACCTGATCTCGGGCGGCGAGACGGTCTGGGTGGACGGGCCGCTGGCCCGGGCCGTGCGCTCCGGCAGCATCTGCTACCTCGACGAGGTGGTGGAGGCACGCAAGGACACCACGGTGGTCATTCATCCCCTGTGCGACGATCGCCGGGTCCTCCCGATGGAAAAGCACGGAGAACTGCTGGAAGCCCCGGATGAGTTCTGCATGGCGATTTCCTACAACCCAGGCTATCAGAGCGTCCTCAAGGACCTAAAACAGAGCACCCGTCAACGGTTTGTGGCACTGGAATTCGACTATCCCCAGGCGGAAATCGAGCAGAAGATCGTGATCCGGGAGACGTCGGTGGATGCCGAAACCGCCAGGCTCCTGGTCAAATTCGCCGAAATGACCCGCAACCTGAAAGGCAACGGCCTGGACGAGGGAGCCAGCACCCGGCTTCTGGTCCACGCCGGGAAACTCATTCAGTCGGGAGTGGATCCGGTAGCGGCCTGCACCAGTGCGGTGTCGCAAGCACTGACGGATGACCCGGAGATGCTCCAGGCCGTCAACGCACTGGGGTCGTCAGTGTTCTGACGGCGCAAGCGTCATTGTGGTTATAGCGGGTCCCGGCAGAAATGGGGTCGGTTTCCCTTCCAGCCAGTCATTGTGTCCCGCGTTGTAGAACGGCGACAAGGGGTGGCCCGACTGCCCAGTAGGCATGTTCATGATTCCGCTTTCTTCTCGGCCAGGGGAAACGACCGTGCGATGCGAGGCTCCGAACGCCCGGTGCTCGACACGGGGCAGGTTCATGTCGCCGGACAAGGGGGATGGCGGCACGTCCAGCAATCCCCCAAGTAACGGCAAGGCATGGGACAGCGGGTGTCGTATCCGGGCATAGTTGTACGCTCCCCAAGTCGCTTCTGCCACGTCTCGTCCTCCCATGGTCATGTCTTCGATGGTCAGTTTCAGGGCGAGCGCTAGGAATTCATCCCAGTCCTGCATGCCCTTGGGCAGGAAATTCCGAGCCTCGCTGTCCAGGATGCGGGCCAGGGGGCCGTCCAGCTGCCACCGGAGATGCCGGACGTGCCGGTCCGGAGACAGACCCAACCGGGTCTGGAGCGCCAGCAGGAAGAGTTCGTGAGCCCGCTTCCGGAAAGTCCGGATGATCCGGTAACCGACACTGTCGGCATTGCTGTGCCCATCCCATTCGGCAAGCCATTCGCGGACACGGTGACGCGCCACCAAGGGGGCGATGCCAGCCTCATTCATTGCCCGTTCCAGCCGGGGCCGCCATTCATCCAGGTAGTCGGCCCGGTTGTCGAGCTGCAAAGCCAATAGGTCGGACTCGCTGAATGAGGTTTTTTCTCTCAGGCGGTTTCGGATCTGCCGGGCGCGCGTCCCGGCGGTGTAGCGGCCGTCACCTAGCAGTGCGTACTGTTCGCCACCGACATGGCGGCTGTTGGCGGACCAGAGGCGGTTACCGGGAGGATTGAGGACTACAGGGTATTCAGCCGGAGCCAGCCACCGGGGAGCCTGGCTCTCAAGCGTGGAACTCTTGATCGGGATCCGACCGTCGTGGCCTTCGCGTCTGGGCAAAGACCCGGCAATGGTCCAACCGACATTGCCCTCGCGGTCGGCGATAAGCACGTTCTGCCACGGGATCGCGGATTGCTGGAACAAGGTCATTGCGGAGCGTATGTCTTCGGCTGTCTCCAGCTGGCTGAAATTGATATGTGGTCCCGTCAGCCAATAAGAAGCCCAGCGCAGCGCTCGCTTCCGGTTTTGGGAGTCTCTGCCGACGACAGGCCCCCAGGCAGAGATTTCATAGGCAAACTTCTCGTCCGCGCCCAAGCGGACTTCCAGCACTTCCTCGACCATAGACAACGAAGGCTCTTCGGAATCCAGCACAATCAAGTCCTGGGTGTCGACATTGCTGTTGGTAAACCCCCAGGCGATTTGCCTATTGCTGCCGGCGACCAGCCAGGGGAGACCCGGGAGAGTCAGTCCACTGGCCATGCGGTCCTTTCCTGCATCGGCCCACTGCCAATGCATCCGGTACCAGATGTTCGGCACCAGCAGAACCAGGTGCATGTCGTTGGCAAGCAGGGCGCTGCCGTGAGAAGTCAGTTCGCCGCCGACGGCGAAGGCATTGCTGCCGGGGTTTTCCCAGGACATCCGCACATCCTTGAGATTCTCCGGGTCCAGGGGGGTCTCACGCAGGTCTATTTCCTGTGCCTCGGGCACATGCGGGGCATAAAGCGGGATCGGGGTGTCATCCAGCGGGGCATCGTAGTGACTGCCGACCGGAGCCAGGAAGTTCGCGACATTAGCCCCGAAGGTTTCGTGGAGAAATCCCACCACGGAGTCGTATTTCCAGTGCCCGCCCTGTAAAACCAGGTGCATGGCAAAGAGAGACAGGATACTGTCCTCCGGCTTCCACGGCTCAGGCCGGGTCAGAAACAGGACGTAAGGGAAAGGCAGGACGGGAAGCGCTTCCAGTCCCTGGTTGACCCCCCCGGTGTAGGCATGCAGGATGGCATGCTCGGCTTCGGAAAGCCCGGCGACGATTTTCCGGGCCTGCTCGCGAAAGCGATGAGGCCGGATTTCGCGATCCTGTTTCAGGACAAAGGGTCCCAGCAAAGCGGCCAATTCGCCGGCAGCGAACCGACGGCGAGCATCCATGGAGAGGAAGCGTTCCTGGGCATGGACGAATCCCGTTGCCCGGGCGAGGTCCAGCCGGGATCCGGCTTCAACCGTGGTATGGCCTATGGAGTCGCGGGATACGGTAACGGGAGAATGCAGGCCGGAGAGCGCCGCGGTGCCGGAAATTTGTGGGCGGCTGGCATAGAGGGCCGCCGCAAAGGCCAATGCAAGGGTGATTACAGCGGCCAGCGCAGCCCACAATGCCACGCGCAGCCACTTTCGTACTCCCATCAGTGCAAGGCGGGAGAGTTCAATTCTTCCGGATTATGGATCTCTTCCTCGGTCGCGTCCCGCACCTTCAGGATGCTGAGGAAAAACTTGAGAGTCTTGCCCGCCAGGGGATGGTTGCCATCCATGGTGAGTGTGTCGCCATCGATGGCAATAACGCGAAATCGATGGACATCCCCCATTTCGTTCTCGAAGTCCGCTTCGGCACCGATATGGCGGAATTGCTCGGGGACGTCAGATAAATCCTGCGTCAGCCGCAGGTCCGGGTCCAGATCGCCGAAGGCATCCTCGGGATGGACCAGAACTTCGACGGTGTCGCCCGCCTTTCGGTTTTCCATCGCGGATTCAATCCGCTGCCAAAGGCCGCATTCGCTGCCGTGTACGTAGGAGACGGGAAGATCGATCTGCTCCAGGACCTGCCCGCTTTCGTCCATGATGCGGTAGGTGAATTCAACCAGTTTATTTGGACGGATGGATTCGCCAGAAATATGGGAAGTCATAGGCAATGTGATCGGAAGTGGGTTTTATAGGTGGCAGAGAGCATGAAAGTATCGATTTAGTCATAAACAAGTGTTTGGCATATGGCCATTTTACCTAATTGGATATTGCATCGAAGTTTAATAGAACGTGACTTCCTTCAACATCCATTTACCTCCACTTTTATGGTGATAAAAATGTGAAAATTTACATTATTAGGGTCATAAAAGCGTAGTCTCCAAAATTAGAAATAACTTGATTCTGTGTATCCGGGAGGCTACAATCAGCCTATGGTCGAAGTCCGTAAGACGAATGTCTACGTTACATGGTTGGACAGCTTGCGAGACGCACGAGCACGAGCTCGCATCCTTGTCCGGGTTAGCGCTTGGCTGCTTGAAATCCGGGAGATGCTAGGCCTGTTGGTGAAGGCGTATCGGAACTTCGGGTCGACTACGGACCCGGCTGCCGGGTCTTTCAAGGAACAGAGGAGCAAAATTGTCATTCTATTGGCCGGCGGAAACAAGCAGACCCAAAGCCGGGATATCAAGATGGCCCTGCGTCTCGCACGAAACCTGTAGGTGGATACCATGGTCAAAACGATTACCTCACCCTACGATGTCGCGGAGCATCTGCGCACGCCAGAGGAAATGGCCGCATATCTGGAGGCTTCCATGGCGGAAGCTGATGGCGACGCTGCGTTCATCGCCAAAGCGCTTGGCGACATTGCCCGGGCTAAGGGCATGTCGCAAGTCGCCTGCGATACTGGCTTGTCCCGCGAAAGCCTTTACAAGGCGCTTTCGGGAAGCCGCAATCCCAGCCTTAACACGATCCTCAAGGTCGTCGATGCTCTGGGGTTAAAACTGCGTGTCGAGGTGGCACCTAGCCCGGAAATGGCCGAGCCGAATATTTTGGCGGATCGCTGATATCTCAGCCGGAGACTGGCTGTATCGCGTAACGAAACATTACGCACGACACCTTATTTTTGGAATTCCCAAAAAAACAGGCGCCCCGAAGGGCGCCTGCTTTGTGGGGCGTGCCTTGGCTAGACTGAATCAGTCGAACCAGTGCACGATGCCGACGGCGAACATCTCGATCTCCGCACCAGCAGTACCCAGTCCGGTCCCGGAGATGCCCTGGCCATAGGTTCCGTTGTCGTCGTTGGAGACTTCGGAGTAGGTCAGACGCAGTTCCGTGCCGGCCGGCATGGTGTAGAAGACACCTACGTTCCATGCGTCGGCCGCGGTTTCGTCCCAGTCGCCCGAGCAACTTGCACAGGAGACCTCAAGGTCATCCGCATCCATGTAGGAGAAGCGGAAGTCGATCGGGCCGCCCATCTTGATCTTGCCGGACACCATCCAGGCGTCGCGCTCGACCTTGACGTTCTGCCCTGCAGTACTCGCATCCCGGGGTATCGCATCAGCGGCCTCGACTTCAGGCGTGTCGACTTGAGGATCGAGATCGTATGCCGTCTTCGCTTCATTCGTTGCCGCAGTGACCAGCAACGTGTACTGAAGATAAGCGTCCAGGGCAGCGGTCTCCGCAGCAGTAGGATTGGCAGGGTCTGCGGGCGCTGGCGGCTTCTGTACACCCTCCGTTGCGTCATCAGCATCAGCGGCACGCATCAGAGCTTCTACCGCATCCTTCAGAGGATTCTGCTGACCGTCCTCATTGGGGTCAGTATCCGCCAAGACATTTAGGGTGAGGTCAGAACAGGTCGGGGGATCCTGTTCATCGCAACTAGCGGTAGCAGCAACGGTATCGTCCGCGGCCGTCAGAGGATTGTCAGGAGTCTCTGGCGGTAAAGGCACCCTATACACAGGCCAAGGTATCGTTGATCCACCTTCCTCGGTAAGAGCGACGATGGCCTCGTCAATCGTGGCGACTCCGTCGGTAATCGCGAGGCTTCCGTCGTCCGCTTTAGTGCCCAATGTTTCATAGACGAGTTGAAGAGTCTTCTGATCCATGATCCTCTGGACCTTATCGTCCAGAGCATCAAATGCCTTATAGGTCGCATCCGCAGCCTCCCTCGCAGGCGTCGCCATGAGGGGACCGTCAGCGTCCTGCAATGTGTAGCTGCTGGCGAAATTGCCGTACCCGAACGCAGCCATCGCCTTGTCCACGCCGGTCACGCCGTTGAACTCGTACTCGAGGGTCTCCCACATGGCGGACAACTGAACGCTCATGCCGTCGCCCAGGTCCATGATGTAGCGGCCCGCGACGCGCATGCTCT
>MKWU01007283.1_pt1 | contig 10688 bp, 8 predicted proteins | sample 809101 | NCBI WGS metagenome assembly MKWU01 (sample SAMN05860141, study PRJNA318959) | sponge metagenome | host: Aplysina aerophoba | place: Slovenia: Piran, Adriatic Sea, Gulf of Piran | collected 2013-05-07
CTGGTTGAATAATAATAATAAAACAAAGTTTAACATTAAGCAGTTAAGCAGTTGACTACTTAATTATGCGTGATAACTACCGACCGAAAGCAATACTGGGACCTTACACACCTGCTACAGCACCATTCATTGCATAGACAGCCGTTTTGTCCAAGCAGTTATCGCCAGCGCCCTTGTGGCCCATGTCCAGAACCTCGCCATTTTCGGAAGCCATTTTCGGATGAACACATAAAAACACTTTTAGCCGTGTAGATAGACGCACGTGGGCGATTGAGACAACAAACAATGATCTCGGAGATCATTCTGTTTTGGTGAGTGTTGCCTTAGGCCCTTAGTTCAAGGGTGGAGACACCAATGGGGCTTTGGGGGCTTAAGCCCCCCGCCCCGTTTTTAGCCTCACTCTAAATCTTTAGTATTATAGGCAAGGCTAACCATAGGCTAACTCTTGCTCACACCATAGATACTAGATATAGGGTCTAGTATCTATGCTCACACACACCATCCCATACATATATGTATGTTAATGGCCCCCCACCTCGTCGTCTATGTCTATGCCTCTGTAGTTGCACCGTTGTTACATTAGGCTGGTAGACAAAGCTGAGATATCAAGTGGTGTTGTTAGTTCGTGCCAATGGATACTGAATAATCTGCGTTGTCCAAGTTGGCGACATCAAGTTGAACATTCACAATAATATTTGGCTAACTTGTGCTATCTATGTATCCTGCGTATAATCACTTGCACACGTTCTGCTACGAGATCAGGTGCATTATCCGGACCATAGCCACAGCTCTAACTCTAACCATAGCTAGATAGCTACTCCAAGCTACATTTGTAGTTGAGTATCTATGCTTCACATAAACAGCTTTAGCTGTGAGTGGCCATTGTTGATGTAGCTGGTGATTGGGGTGGGGGTGCTGACATGCTTGACCAGCCACGATCATCTTGTGGTACGTATATGGAGCAAAAGTCGATCAGTGTCACTGAGGTCTAGGATGGCCATGTACATGTACATACAGTGGGATGCCATTCGTTCTGGCATTACTTGCTGTGATGCGAGGGTCTACCTGCATGTCATGAATTCACAGTATGTACATGTCCAAGTGCTTGTCACACTTCATTTGTGAAGTTGTGGTTGTGAGCGTTATGTCTTTCTCTAATCATAATTGGACACTTCTGAATCATTTTGCATATTTCTCTTTTAGTACTCTTCTTCTAAATGCGGGAGCAGTATTGAACTTTAAATTGTGAGTTAATTTTAGTGTAATTTGTATTATGCACTTAACTCTCTTTTGTGACTTTGTGAGGAAGGGACATGCATACACAACTGCAGACAGTGCCTGCCGGCTACATTTTGCTTTGTTTTGCTTGATACGTATGTGCCTTCCATGCTTGAACTCACTATATGTAAGTAAAGTGGTAATGTATCATTTGTCTCTGTGTCTGCATGGTACATGCAGAAAGAGACCAAGAGTTGAGCTGTCTTTTGGGGAAGAGGAAAGGCCTGCTGGGCTAGGAGAGAAAACACGAGAACTACTCCTGAGCTTGAGACAGTTTAGAATATTTATTGCCATGTGGAATATCTTCATTCTCTTCATGATGATCTTGTGAGTTGTACAGGGTTCCATCTAGTGGATATGGATGGGCATAAAGACAGTGTGGGAACACATCCTGCTCGCATATTCATGAAATTTCACCTACATCCATTTTATCCTTGTCCAATATTTACATCCATAAATCTGCAGGTTCTTTGGTGCTTGAAACATGGTTGTGTACAGCTGAGTGTTGTCTTACCTGCCCAAGGAGTGCATGCTACATTTATTGTCACATATACATACCCAGTGCTCACCTGCTTTTGATCCAGTGGGCATTTTTAATTATGTACACCCTATCAATGTCCTGAATTGTACACATGATTGTTTCTATTGGCCAGATACGTACACGTAGTATGTTTAATCAGACATGGGAGAGGTGATGCATATAACTTGCGTTGGAGTAGGTTTATATATAAATACAGTGCAAGTTGCAATATATCCAACTTAATTATATATTATTATGCATGTGTTGGCCACAGATGTTGCTTGGATGCTACATTATTACTATGGTTACTACACCATGGAAACAATGCAGGTATGCCTAGCTAGCCAGCTGATACATATATACGTATACGTATACACTGGTATAAAAATTATACACGAACAACAACAACTTGCATGCACTCCAGATCCTATGAATATATATATACAAGTAGGCAGGTTCTCGAATGTAAGACACGTGGTAGACACTTCACTTTGCTAAGTGAAGCTATCTACCACGTGTCTTACGCTCAAGAACCAAGGAACTGCCTATTTATAGACGTGGTAATGAATCTTTACTTTATATACAAGTAATGTGAGCTTGCATAGCAAAACTGTGGGAGCCAGAATCCTATACCAGTTATCTCCAATTCTCTTTTCCTTGTACGTACATCAACAGTTTGGTAACTGAGTTGAAGGAGAGAGAAAGTGTGGTGTGGCGAAATTGTGGTTCCTTGATTGGTGTGTGCTGATGACACAGCGCTGCTGGCTGAGAGTGCAGACAATATGAGGAAGACTCTTCAATGTTTACAAAAGGAGGTGTGAGAAATGGTCCGTTGACATAAATGTAGAGAAGAGAGCAGTAACGCACATGAGGAAAAAAGGGGTCAATAATTGTGCTGATCATTTCAGTATTGGGGGGAAGGAGCTTCCATGGGTGTCTACTTACAAGTACCTGGGCTGTGAGGTAAATGATAGATTGGACTGCTCAAGTGAAGTCACTTCCTTGTCGCTTCCAGCAGAATTTATACTAATCCCTTGCTATCAGCCAGCTGGCAACTGGCCAGTGTCAATGCGGACCCGCACAATGGCACCCCATGACGGCAAGAGCCAGCACGCACATGCACAGTGGAAGTCTTACGTTGCTCATTCCCTGCGGCTCTATGTACCTTGACAGGAAGCCAATGGAGGGCAGGAACCGTTCGGGATCCTACAGCAAGCAGGCGTTATGGCATCAACTGAAGAGGGTGGTATGGTGCGGGTGTGTCACACTGATGACCTCTGCGTACACACGGGGCTCGACAGCCCAACCATTGATGCCCACATCATCCTGCGTGAGAGACAGCGGGTGCCCAGCTACAACATGGACCATCTCCCGCACCAGATCAACGCCAGTAATGCATTCGGTGATGGGGTGCTCCACCTAGCAACAGTTGCCATGGATTGAAAGTAGATGACCAGATGCAGCCAGCACAGTACCATACACTTGCTGAACCCTCACCTGAAGACGGGTGTTCATTTCCAGGAAGTAAAAGTTCTTTTGTGCGTCTACCAGGAACTCCACTGTCCCAGCAGAGCAATACTGGACAGCTTTGGCCAGAGCCACTGCTTGCAGTCCCATTGCCTGCCGAGTCTCACTGCCAATGAAGGTGCTGCAGGGCCAGGGTAGGTCTTGTACAACGGGAGCATGGAGGTGGGAGGGGAATGGAGGGAGAGCCTACCTTGGGGCTTCCTCTATGACCTTTTCATTCCTCCGCTGGATGGAACACTCCCTCTCATTGAGGTAAATCTGCACAGCACATGGGACAGTGCCACCAGCACCACCTTGCCTGATGCGACAAGGTACTTGCTCACCACTCTGCCATGAGTGTCCCCCAAGACCTGCACTTCAATGTGTCGAGGTTTGTCAATAAACTTCTCTATCAGCAAACGGTCATCTTTGACAGCAGTCAGTGCCTCGTCCTGAGCCAGCTTGAACCCCTTTACCGTCTCACTCTCATTCCATGCTATGCGCATGCCCTTACCACCTCCTCCGGCGCTAGCCTTCAGCATCACAGGGTAGCCTGTAACCTGGAGCATCAGGTGGAAATGGGGTCTCAGGCATTAGGTGCTTGGCTGAGGAGACGTCGGGAGTTAGCTGGGGAGGTGAATAGAAGGTCGTTCATGTAGCTGATGCAGTCTCTGGTAAAATCTGCTTGTTGTATTGGGCAGAGATCTGGGGCCGCCATCAGAAGTTACAGTAGATAGGCTGAACCAGCTACAACTAAGGGCTCTGAGAATCTTCTTAGGTGTGGGTGTACGCCACCCAAAGGATGCTGTCCCTGACGATGGAGGCTGATGCTTTCCCGGTGTGTGTGGTGGAGTATACGTAGATGACGAATCTGAAAATATGCCTGGAGTCCTTCTATTGGTGTGAAATTGGTGCCAAGGAGGTACGTAGAAGGACTGTCATGTGAAGAAATTACACCACTGAAACCCAAGTTGGCCTTGTTGAAACTCTTGAAGGAGAAAGGTGGTGCATGAGTCTCGATGTTTAGATGTGGCAGATATGGGTCAGAGACGAATGGTGATAATGATCAGGGGTGGGACATCCCCACTCAGGGTTGAGTGGGGATTTGGAGAGGACGGAAGATGAGCAACATTGGCTGCTGGAGTGTGAGAGATGGAAGGATGAACGGGTGGACCATTTTCAGGCATTGTCCAGAGTGGCACTGGGGTTTGATTTGATGACTGATTGATGACAAACTGGTTGCGATTCTGGATCAAGGATGCAAGCATCACTGAATCCTCAAGATTATCTCAAAGATATGGATTGCTTATCTCAGTTGACTCACCCTGAATGATGCTTTAATGCTTTGCTGCTGAGCTGATTTCTTTCCGTTTTCAAGATGTATAATGTGTGCATGTGCCTCATAGGACAGTTTGTCCTACTGCTATGCATGTGGCATGTAAATAATAATCTATCTCAGTATTTTGTTCATCCGTTAACTTTGTGTACAATTGAGAGGGCATATATAATAATACACTACATTACACTATGATCTCAAATTCATTTCGACAAAAAGGCACTAGCTACAAGAAATTTATCAACTACACTATAGTAAAACTGCATTATATTCAAATAAATGTTGATAATACACCTGTGTTAGGTCTCTGTACTAGAACATATTACATCTGATCCTAAAACTCCTCTGCTTACGTTGAAGAAGACTTCTCCAATGCCTGGTCTAGATCCTCAATGAGATCTTCCAGAGTTTCAAGTCCCACAGACATGCGAATCTGAAGCAAGGAAGTAGGCAATTCTCATTTTACCACTGTACACTGCAATCATTTGCGCAATTACAGTGTGGGAATGGAGACTCATATGTACCGTCGGAGTTCACATGACGCTAAACTATTTCAATACTTCCATCACTTGATTGATGGCACTATGCAGTGAGCAATTGCCCTTATAAACTCTGAAGTGACTGTACAATCAGAATGAGGAGCACACACACATGGGGAGGAGAATAAGCTTGTTGGAACAATCAGGGAAACCACAAGCCAAAAGCCAAAAACTGAAGGAATTTCAGACGTTTCAGCCCAAACTAGGACTTTTATTAAAACTGACACTTAAAACTAAAATACAGGGTGGGAGTCACTGTGTTCCTAGTGAGTGACACTATACAACTGCATGACAGTAAACCTGTTTGTATAAAGAAATTATATATATATATATATATATACAGCCATAGATTACTGCTAAGTGTGTAGGGAGGTAGGATGCCAACACAATTACATTGCAATACTCTGTATAAGTGGATAGATGGGTTGTACATTGTGTAAATGGGTCTGCTGCATCTTGGTTCATTTGTAAATGGGTCTGCATCTTGGTTCATTTGTGTTACATACACTGATAAAGATTCTAGATTGGAATGCAACATTCCTTCCATGTCCGTGTACAGTGCAGTTTCCCTGATATTCCGGCGTACAAGAACCTACCCATGCGGAAGTTCTTTATCTTAAAAAGGATATGCTGCGTGGATTGGTTCAAATGGTGAGAATCTAGATAAATACTGATATCACCTGGCTTTGTAAACTATTTGTTAACTAGCAGAGAAGCTCGCCTTCGGCGGGCTTCACTGCTACGGTGCTCCTTCGACAGCGGCCCTTTGACGGCGCTCCGACGACTGTGATTCCACGACAGAGCCTTGATGGTACCACTGCTGTTAGCTAAATTCTCAGTTCTTCTTGAATTTGGTAGCTAGCTATATAGCTCTTGGCTATATACACCTAACCCATAACACCCTCCCGGCAATATGTAGCCGAAGCAAGCTGTCTGGCAGTTTGGCTTGGGCAAACCACAGCACATGCAATTTTTCTGTAGCTTATTTGTGCACAATGATCCCCCTAGGAGCCCTTTGCGTGCCAGAGAGCGCAAGCGTCTCCTCTTGGGCATTGAACTGTCTTTTTTTACACACAACAACGTGTCTGGAATCTCGCATTCGCCATCTGTAAACGCACGAAAAACATGGCGTCTATTTCCGCAAGAGAATCTGTGTGGCGCTCTTCTCGGCCGTAACTAATCGTCTTCTGCCTACCTCCTTATGACACTCCCCGTGCGGCGCTCTGTAATAAGGCCGAGTTTTGCGTCCATCGCAGACACACTGCGGGAGGAGTTTGTGAACAACGGATGACGGCTCTACGAAAATACATATATAGATATAAAATGTTTCGTTTAGGGATATTATGAACTCCATAAAACCATGCCAGTATGCATGTGAATATTTGTAAGCACGTAAATTATCAATTATAACTTGCTGTGAGGTACTCAGTTCTTACCAGCGTGTCAGTGATACCAAGTAGTTCTCTCTGTTCTGGTGGAACAGAGGCATGGGTCATGATGGACCTGCAAATGCAGATGTACACATGAACTACAGGCATGCATGACACACGAAGCATTGGAAGTAGTACTAGACAAATATTATTGTCTTACGGCAATTCCACTAGACTCTCATATCCACCCAGGCTTTCTGCTAGAGTGAATACCTGCAGGAATGGGTATGGTACGTATGATAATGCAGCCTGTACTATCTATGTGAGGCCAAAGAAATCCTTGATCTTAACTTACAAGGAGAAGTTGGCCATACTATGATGAAAACAATTTGTAGTCAATGTTTACTTCATTGCGTGATTAAAAATTATCATAAATCCTCATGTAGGTGCATGGCGTGCAATGAAATGATGTGGCCAGGGTCAGAAAGCTTATGGAGCCTATCTTAAAATACAGTTGAATAAGACGTAATAAACAAATATCCACTAAAGTCTCATTTAACAACAATAATTACAGAATAATGCAGTTGTTATTGTGATGAGGATGTGACAACATAGGAAGCTACTTTGGTTGTTATTGCATCATCACTGATAGCACGTGGCTCACAAATTTGTTGCTTGCTGGTGTGTCTTGGCAAGGCGAGCTCTGGGAGGATTGCCATCTTGCAAAACCAAACAAGCTTTGTTCTCCCAGAACTTGGAAATCAAAATTTACCCATTCAACTGAGAAGGTTGCGGGTGTCCAGACAACAAAATCGCCTCGTCATGGTAAGCTTTACATGGATTTGGTAGAAGTAGTCATGGTTTCTTCTTAGTTCAATGGCACCGCTCTTACAGAAGAATCCTTTCCTGGATATGGAGGCTGCCTGGGGTGTCATTGACTGACTGTCATGGATATGTGGGCACTTCATTTTGTAAATGTTCTGCGGATTGGCCAATCCTGGTATATCCATGAGACCGACTGGACTGCAAGCCAAACAAGGTTCGTCCCAGTCAATTACTGGGACAGAGGAAGAGGTAGTGATAGTCAAATGTACCTATTCATGGAGATACTAGATAGAGGCGGCCCGTCAATCTTCTTCGTGAGTGACACCCCACCGAGTTGCTGCCGTAATGAACACCTTTCTGTAAAGCAACGTTTTAATGAGGTTGGCAACAGGAGTAGTGTCACATCATTTAAGATGTTCAGGCGCCATTGCTAGAACCAAAGACTCTCCTCTGACTGTTGTCCGTGGTGGTGCGCTTTGAAGCATCACGTTGCAATTTGTACTGTACGGACTGCTTTCATGTGTGATCCGTCTCCAACTGCTTTTCCCATGACTTCATGTAGGCAGTCATCACTGACCCAGGGGCTGATCCTGTTGTCTCTTGTCAAAGGAAAGGGGCCGCTGTGAGTCATGCTGAAATTGCAGACCTGACGCGTTGCACCTGTGTTGGAAAGCACCACCTTGTACACGATTGTATTGTTTACCTCATCAAAGTTACAGCGCATGGACATGTAACACTCAGCCAGGTTGCTAGCTTCGTTTGATACCAACAGTGGTGCTAGAATAACAGGACGATCTCCACAGGCAATTACAATACATGACACAGAAAACTTACGCGGATCTGTAGAATTCTGTGTTTTTCCGTTGCGGGCGTCCGCAAACAGCTGCGCAGTCAGCCGCGGAAAGCGCTGGAATCCAGTACTTGACTGCACACTGCTGAAAGTTCGCACGCACACGTAGAAATCTATCGTAGAGTTGTACGCACCACTGAATTCGATCACTAGTCTATTCTATTCTTCTGGTTACGTCTGCGAGCGAATGCTTGAATCTAAGTCTTACTTGCAAGTCGTCATCTTGAACTCGACTTCTCGTGCCGAAAATATCTTGTTGGCTAGATGAGCCGCAAGGTTCCTTCGCGATCTGCACGCGGCAAGGCACTGGTTGACGTCTTCTTGGGCTATCGCGTGTTCATAGCTGGCGACAGACTCACCACGTCCAGTAGGGCACGATGTTGATTCAGCAGTTGACGCCCGCGTTCTTCCGAGGTGCGGATAGTCCGCGCATTGCCGCGCGGCTATCCGTGGAAAACCAACGCGGGACGTCCGCGGAAAAATGTAAGTCTTCCGTGTCACGTACTGTACTTTGCTAAATAGTCCTGGTGGAAGTTGACCAACTGATGTGCTACCTCCCAGTCGTGCATCATGCTCATCCTTCGTTTACTGCCTCCACTTCTTCTTCAATGCTGTCATCTAATGGTCAGCAAAGGTGGTGGGCTGTGAAGAAGTGTGTCGTCTACTGGATCATTGGAGTCTTCTTGCATGGTTCATACAACTGTGGTGCTGTAAGCACAGAACTGGGAAGTGCAGTAACTGTGATCTCCAAACACATGCGAAGGTTCATTGTGGAGATCATACCGCAGTTGATTGATGTCCTGCGTTGCACTGTGCATTTTGATGGCCATTCTATATTGCACAGATGGTGAGAAGTTGTAAAGTTTTCTTCGTCAGCCCTCCTTTCCCTCAAAACATTCCATGCAAGAGCTTTAATCCTGTTTCTGTAGGCCTTGCACGCATGGTTGGCACATTCAGTTTCGTCCATGTATACTTCATAAAGGACAGATTGACTTATGGTAGACATGACAGAGCCGTCACCATTGCCAGTATGTAATGCAAGCAATACAACTGCTCAGAAAGCCTATCTTCCGCAATAATATCACTCTCCATCGCTGCTGATCTCCCAATCCAGTTTTGTAGCACACGTGAGTTGGAATTGCAAAGGCCTTGTTAATCAAAAATTGCACACATTGAGAAGAATTAATTTTGTACTTCAAAGTGTAGCAGCCTTTCGCGTGCATACCAGGCCTATTATGCGTATACGCCCCTTTCGTAGACTACCTTCCTGGTCATTCTTGGCGCCTGAACATGTGGTTTCAAGACGACTCTAGTGGGATATCAAGTCCCTTTCACAGGCGGCCAATTGTGCTATATATTGTATATGCATAGTACTTCTGTGTTATATTATGAATATGAGTAACAGGTCATGAGTAATAAGTGCGATCATTAGGAGCAACCGTCATCTTAACTATTAACCCTTTACTTACCAATGACGCATATATGAATTAAGGACGAAGGTGCACACTTTCATAGCATTTTTGGCTGTTACGGTAGGACAATAGCTTTGACTGTTTCGTGGCAAATTCAGTAGTCTTCTGGCTATCCTTAGGCTGGCATTTCACCTCTTCCAAATGCACGAGCGAAGTGAAATCAAGTGCCAAACTTCACCACAAGTTATGCAAAGTCTGCCTATGCGCAAGGTAAGTAAACGCACGTATATACTGTCTTGCGAAAAGCCAAAACTCTTGTCAGGAACGTCCTTTGATCTTTGTCGGGGACAGCTTGATGAAGTCCATCATACAACTTTAGTGTATTCGTACAAAGAGAGCTTTGCCAGCTGTCAACACATGGTGCACGAGATTACTACGTAAGGAGCCAATTTAATTTGGCAACACGGTGCGCAGATGCCATATTTAAATTCACCTGTAAAGGGTTAAACTTCAAGTAAGCAAAGTCATTAATTTACTAAATACTATTGACCAATGCATGATTACGTGTGGGTGATCAATACAGCTACTCCAAGAAACCTCAAGTCATTATTTGTCACTTTTTTACTCACAAGTAGTATTCGAACCCACGCCATTGGTCATCAACAATGAGTTATCAATGGGCATTTAGCCATGTTTACCTCATTACAGCAGCATAGTACAATGCAGGAAATGATTTACTTACTAAAGCCGTCCTTGGATGTATTTTATCCTAAGGTGATAACATTATCAATTTCTGACAGAATGTGGCTATGGATGCGACTGCATGTATATGCAAGTGACTTTATTGAACAAAGATTAGACAAGTGCAGCACTAGCATAGTAATTTACACCAGTCAAGAAGAAATAAAATGCATGAAGATTTCAGCACGCGGAATCACAGATGTTAAAATGTCATTATCTGCAGCTATGCACATATGCATGAAACTAGAACTTTCGAACTTTTATGTGAACAGAGAACTTGTGAGCTCTAGACATGAACAGAAGTTTACAAA
>MKWU01007284.1_pt1 | contig 10688 bp, 9 predicted proteins | sample 809101 | NCBI WGS metagenome assembly MKWU01 (sample SAMN05860141, study PRJNA318959) | sponge metagenome | host: Aplysina aerophoba | place: Slovenia: Piran, Adriatic Sea, Gulf of Piran | collected 2013-05-07
CCCCCCTTTCCTCATGATATGATACAAATACAGGTTGCAGACACACCATATAGTAGATATACTAATATCCACTTTATATACATACTTGCATAGTGACAATTTAGGCTTCAAGCAGCACAATTTTCACAGTGACATTTCCTGTAAATTCGTAGAAACTTGTTTGCAGAGCAAGCGGTGCACTGTTCTTTTTATTTTGTAGTTTGAAGTCGTCAGGGTTGTAGGCCTGGTGATTCATCTCCTTTTAGAAGGAGTAATATTTTTTCGGAATTACTTTTAACTACATAATGACATGTAAATGTGAAACAGTATGTCACTGTAAAGCTAGCCTTTAAGGTGTAGTTGGGAACTACTTGGGTTCTATCTGGCCATACACGTACGTATAGCTACTGTAGATAATATGGCCGACTTCAATACAGCTTTGCCCACTGCTATACTGAATTACAGCTGTTGCTCCTGCTCAGATACGTAGTCGTCTACGTCATTTAAGGTTACTGCACCACTTCCAGCAAGTGCATGGATGTGGCATTTAGCGTAGGTGAGAACAGTGAACACCGCTTGTCAAATCAGGCGAAGTTCGGAGGGAGATTGTGGCATTCTAAGGGTGCTAGTGCATGCCTTACCTTTCAAGCATGGCCAGAAATTGGTTCACGAGTGCATATTGAAAATGGACTGCCACCACCGCCCATGCCCCCACGACTTCCCCGCGAGACAGAAAGGAAGAATTTCGAATCACGGTAGGACTGCCCCAATCCAAAATTACCACTTGTTCTAGGCTTCGCGGGCAACTGGAGCTCAGCTGGTCACCATGGCCGCGAGGTATAAAAATGGCGACAGAGCGGCTGCAATCCTCGAGTACAGATCGGATCGCATCAGAGCTCGTTTCAACCTTCGAGAACGGATGAGGTGGACCGTACTGCTTCTGCTGTGCCTTGACTGCTGCATGGTGCAAGCTGTCCGTGTTGGAAACGATCCCATTGGGCGTAAGTGTCACCAGGCAGCGTCCCTTCCTTGGTAGCTAGCAAGCGAGCTGGCTCAAGGCGGACAGTCACATACCTACTTGGCTGTAACCTTCCACTTGCAGCCTCCAGAACGGACCATCATCGTCGAGTCAAGCGCGGATGGTGGGACGGCAGAACTCGTGGGTTCAGCACGAACGATTACCCTGCTAATTGCATGCCTTATTTGGTACAGCTAAATTTTCAACTGACGCGTGCAGTGAGCAGTAAACCATCCGGTGGAATCTCTTCATAGCAGACAATTACTCACTTTGGGCCGGCTGTATGCCCTTTATGGGTATACGAACGTTCGTACGTGGCTGTAGCAGCAGTCTAGAGATATTCCATTGGTGACCAGTGAGAGCTTCATCCACTAACTGACCTGATCCACCGTAACTATCACAATTATTGACACTCATCCCCTTTACTTTGAATCTAACTTCAAGTACTACATATAGCTTGTAGGCTGTGCTTTCCCTGATGTGTATATATTATATTTATTATTGCGTCCACTGATCGCGTGGCATAGAACCGCACGCACGCAGTAAATTTATATGGAATGTACAGGCGAAAAAAAAAATAAATTGCATAGTACCATAGCATTGACAACTGCAACGTCCACCATGTGGTAAGATATGGTCTTCCAATAACGGGTTGTATGTTGGAGGCTGCTGTGGTACTGAAGGTACTGGTCGCTCTTGTCTACACCTCCCATGAACTTGTTGTAGTTCTCAATGATGATGGGGACTGGCACATCGAGTTCTTCATTGCGACCTGTTGATGGATTCTTACCCTTACGCTTGATGGAATGCTTGGGAAAGCAAGTTGAAAGGGGAGATACAACGGAGTTGTCATTCCAGCAGCAACATACCATTGCTGAGTGTTTCTCTCAAATACTACCCTTTTTGTGGAGTATTTTTCCTCTTCAAACAGGTCTTGATAGCGATGACATCTTTTGGGGTGCCCTTGCGGTTTGTCCCGAGAGTGCCTGTGGCTCTTATCCCATTCTCTAACAGTTTATGGAAAAGGGCTGGTTAACTATAAAAATTATCGCAATACACTTGGTAGTTCTGGTTGTGGTAGTTCTCTACCAGATTGGCAACAGTCTCAATGCCCAGCCTTGATCACTCGTCTCACTTTGAGCTGCCCTGTAGTAAAGATTGAAATCAATGGTGTATGCAGTGGGGTCAGAGAGCTGGTTTCCTCTTCAGGAGGTACAAGGTGAAAAAATGAAGCAATGGCTTCATACCTATTCCTAGTCATGAGCTCATTCAACCGGAGTATGTACTGGGCATTTCTGGAGTTTCTGCCTTTGTGTACCTTTGTACCCCAATGATACCCGGCAGCGGCAAGACGGTTACAAATCTTTTCATTTCATCATTTGTCAGCTGATTGTATTTGAACCGCTTGTACATTGCCTTTTTTGTGTGCTTTTTCTCTTCAGCATATGCACTTGTCGCTTCTATGAAATGTGCTATAGTGGTGTCATCAAAGTATAATTCAAATAGAGAAATGGCGGATGTATCAGTATTGGGTAAAAGATGGGGCCCTGGGATATGATTAGGATTGAACATCAGTCCACTCGTGAACTGATCATCAACAACGGAAATGTCCATGACGGCACGTGGAAGCTGATCCTTGGAAGTCAATGTTGATAAAGCGCTCGAAATTTAATTTCCTACTACACATCCTCTGCCTCACCGACGACCTCTGCTAAGCCCACGCCCACGACCTCCGCTAAGTACACGTCCACATCCACTAGCAGCGGTAGAATTGGTAGGGTGTTCCACTTCGTACACAGACTCAGAAATGGCATCAGAAACTGAATCATCAGAACTTGCAGATGAACGACTTGAAATGTCTTCAGCACTGTGAATCATAAAACCCGGCACGGTTAGAGCCCTCAGATTCTGAGTCAACAACAACAACGGCATACAGTTGGACTCATCTGGCTGGTGTTGAACAACTGAGGTCTCTTTGGTAGTGTCTTGGTACTCATTCTAGAATGATGTATTGACTTCATTGACTTCTACATCTTTAATAAACGATAGGTCGTCCGATGGTGCTTAAAATCAAAACAGCTCAGAAGCTGCTGTGCAGCTTTGGTGATTGAAGTTTGCGGAGACAGAATTTCTAACAGCTCAGATTCTCCATCCAGATCACTTTTATTCTCATTCTCAGAAGTAAGAAAAATCATAACTTTATCTGCAGTGAAAACTTGCTTCGAAACTATAAAGCTATTTCCCAACGACGCCTTTTTTGCTACACAACAGAGACGTGTACAACTACGTACGGAGATAAATGTACTTTACACCTACTTTTATAGCTATTAATTGCTGGGGTATCCCCTATCAATCAATGGCCCTATCCTTTTGCTACATTCAGTTACAAACACCGAATTTGCTAGCCTATTCCTGAGGTGAGATAAATATTCTGGAAGTTTGTTACATATATGTAATGTATGAGGGTACGAGGGCTAAAAATGTAAATGGTAAAAATTTCTACATATATACATTATATTATATCTATGGCATAGTTATGTACATTGAGCAGCATGCACCCACATGCAAACATGCACACACACATGCCTCGGTTGTCAGGTGCGTAGGCAGGAATTTTCAAATGGGGGTTTCCAATTTTGTTTTATCACATTACAGTTCTGCATGCAGGCATGGCCTTCACATGATCATTGTCCCTTCAGCAGCCATACTTACAGCTGGCTCTGCACCACATTGCCCGCCTGGCATTGCACATTAAATGAAACAGTTGGGCTGCCAGGGTGGAGGAGCATGATGGAGTGGGTATCCAACTGAAGTAGAAGATGGACAAGAAGCTGTTCTGAAAGTACACCAGAAATGCTGAACAGAGAGCTGGTGCTGAGAGTGTAGTCTCGGAATATCAACCAATTGGTAAAAGCTGTTCAACACATTTTTGTACTACTTACGTAAGCACGTCATGTACACTTGCATGTGTCCAAGTAAATAGAAATAAATTGTTATTCAAGACTTTGGTCGTCTTATTATGCAGTGCTGTAGTGGCAATGATTGACAATGAGCATACGTAATGATATATAAAGGACAGAATAGTAAAGAATGGCCAAAGACTTGCGATAGTACACCTCTGTTGTGTCCCCTGGATGGTTGTCATGCCTTTTTTTGCAAGGAACACCTTAGTGTCGTCACAAGCACATCATACTCAAGTGCACGCCTTGATACCCTGTCAAAGATGGCATGGAAGTGGGTGTCTATGTTTCATTATACTATGTGCTGGACTACTTGTAGTATGTCCAGAACTCTTGCTTCCATAGCTCTGGTCAAGTTCTCAGTGTAGGACATGTACCACTCAATGTGCAGTGTGATAATGAACTCAAAATTGAGGATAGCCTTGGATAGTGCTTCAGCATCCACTATGGCATCTCTAGACCAAGTTGAAGGATTGTTGGTGGCATCATCAAATGACTTAATGATATATGATGCACATATGTAGCAGGTCCTTGCAGCTGAGGTGGAGCAGAAGAAACGACACTGCTGAAGCCTCTGCACCCACTTCACCTCAACATAGCATTCAGGGCACTGGCAGGTGGCAAGCATCGCACAGTACTCCTCTACCTGCTTCCTCTCTGCCACATTACAAATCTGAACAATTGCATCTACCTTCTGCTGTGTGCTGGCAGCAAGAGCATTGATGTAGCTCCGATGCAATAGGAAGCTAGTATGTCTAGCCGGCTTGGCAACTCTAGAATGCTTTGCAGGTGATGCAAATGCTCTGTGCAATCTCAGTCCTCCTGCACATATGCAGGTCCTTGCAGCTTAGGTGGAGCAGAGGAAATGATACTGCGTAGCAGGGTGTTCAGATTCTCTCTGTTTCAAATGCTTCCACGTGGAGGACAGCTCGGGCTAGCTGTACGTAATGGTCGCAGTTTTCCACAGTCAAGCAGCTTGGTAATAGCCTGAGAGATGTGGCTGAGTGGGCACACCCCTGCCTGGTCATACTGCACCGGTAGGATCGATCGCATCACCCAACCCCTCTGGCGAGGTTGCTCTTGCGAGGTTGGCTCATCTGCACCATGTGGAACTGCAGACGTGTTGCTGTCAGAATGAGTAAGAGATCGATCGAGACTGCCACCACCAGTCTGATTAGGGCCAGTGTCAGATTGATCCAAGATCGGGTCGGACTGATGAGGTGTATTGGGTTGCTCATGATCCCTGTAAGATTGATCTAGAGGGCTGCACGACAGATCAGAGATGCTTGAAGAGTGATTTGGAGGGCTCTGATAGCAGGCCTGCCAACCTGAATTTTCCAAAAATCTTGAGACACAGCATGCGAGTCAGGAAAGCCAACAAAAATTAATGTTCGCTTCACCCGGCTTTACATTTGTATTTTTTCTCACAATACACTCAACATTCATGCAATTTCATGCTTGCGTGCCGTGGTGAGCCATAAATACGTTGTAGCTACCATTCCATGCATGCACTTCATTATAAAACAAGAAGACTACTTTGCATTGTTTTAGCATGCTGTACAAAAAGTATTGGGGAAAATGCTTAAGCTTGTTGCGGAGATACTACTATAGTCACTTTTTATGCATATCATTATACTGTTTTGTTGCGCCTTTTGCAGCCTTTAGCAGATCTTTTGATGGTTCCCATTTTGTGCACGGATCACTGTTTGCCAGCTTGATCTGAATCATCGATGACAGAGTTCCGTTGGCATCAAGACTAGATCGGCCTGGGGTTTTATTCTGCCTAATCAATGAAAATACCCTCTCTTCTCCTGCATTGCTGTGAGGGATGACCAAAACTAGTCTGCCCACTTCTGATAGCAGTTGAAATCTCGGTGAGCTGTCCACATTCTTCATGCCCCACAGGTGAGCCCATATCATGTCCATTCTGTGGTGTTCCTTCCTGGCGTCTTCTGTCTCTTCCTCACATATCAGGGCTTCTTTCCAAACTGCCTCGGGAATGTCAGACTTGTCAAGAAGTTGATAGTCTGTAAACTCCTCCTGCAGCAAATCCATTTGTACAGGCGTCAGCTGCAGCAAGTTTGAGTATCTTGCACAAAAGAATTCTACAGAGTCAAAGGTGCACTCTTCTCTCTTCTCAAAATTTAAAAACCTTGCATTGCTGAGGAAGCAGTCATCAAATGGCAGTTTCTTCACAGCCTGTGAAGCAGCATCAACATAGAAAGCTCGAACTGCTGCATAAAATTTCTTCTGCTCATAGGCACTAATATCACCTTCGTTGAGAAGCTTCTGCAAGCACTGCTTTGTTACGATGCCAATGGTTATAGCGGAGTCACCAAGATGGTTTGCAGGATTTTCAAAGTCCACCTTCGTGACATCATCTTCCGCTCTGATTGCCTGCAAGGTTACAAATTTGCTGAGGAGTTTTTTGAGGAAAACGCGGATGGAATCTGCTACCAGATAGATATTGGGATCTTCCCGTTGCAGAAGGAGATTCACCTGAGTGAATGTAGGCAGGACTGACTGATAGAAGAGTAAATACACTTCTGTCAGTGGCTTTTCAAAGGCAGTAGCCAACCTTTTGAACCTAGCTTGCGATTCTGCTTCTGATTTAAAGTAGCTTTGTAGTGAGCTATATAGCTGTAAAATTCTGTATACAGCCTTCTCCAAGCTAAGCCACCGCACGCTGACATACCTGACTACCTCACGGTAGTCACTGTCACAGAAACTGCAGAACTCCCTCAGAATTCCCTTTCGCTTCGTGCTTTTGTCGAACCAGTAGAAGACATCCACACAGAGATCTTCCACATCGAAGCCTGCCGATTTTTGGAGAGCCTCCGAGGCATGACCAGCAATATTGTGTACAAGGTGGCATGGACAGCCCATAAAGTAGCATTCGGCATTCTTTTGCTGCACATGGGTCATGATTGAATGCCGCAGACCGATGTTGACGCTGGTGTTATCAACACCAAACCCGACGCAATTACGCCATGGAATATCGTACCTGTTCAGGGCGGAGTCTATCTTGCCGAATATAGCCACAGAGGTGCCACAGTCACGGCCTGACGTTGTACACATATCCAGCAAGTGAGTCACTACTTGCTGTCTGGTGATGTCAAAAATCTTCACCGTCAAGGGATTCAACTTCTCCACACCCGTGTCATTCGATCCATCAACTAGAAGGCTGAAAGGGTTCCCCTTCATCTCTTCCACCAGGGCAGCTATAAGAGAAGAAAACTTGCAATTATACTGGGCTGAGCAATGTGTGTACTGTATAAACAGTGGACCTCCACTAGGGTGACAAACAGTACGTTGCAGAAACCACAATAGGACAAATGACCTGGAGCTCCATTATACATAAAATTAAGCAAGAAAAAGTGTCATTATGTGCGCTGGTGTTTATGAACAACTTCAACATGAGTCTTCCCAGCCACTCTGGACTTCACAGCAAATTAAGTATTTAATTAAGACAACCTCTAAGGTAGCTCATGAACAACCTGGTACTTACCCTGGAAATGAGGAGCAATGGCCAGGTTCAGCATGCTTGTTGTCTTTGTCCTGGCGCTCGAATACCGCTTTGCTATCTGGCTGTCTGGGAAAACATCACGGAGTAGAGGACTTAGGTGGTCTGCCACAGCGAAAGGTACATTGTGCTCCACCATGAAGTTGGCGATCTTTACCTCAGCTCTAGTTACCTGGCACAGAAAGCAAATTTCCTGCATGTGATGTGAGCTTACGGGTGAGCCATAAAATAAGAATTTAGAACTCACTTTGTCTTGTAGGGGGTCGGCAGACGTAAAGGAGAGTCTGGGCTGGGTAGCCAGTGTCTTTGCTAACTTCTGGTGGCTTTGGCTAGCAATATGATCCTTGACATCAGCAGCACCTTGATGGCCACAGCTTAAATTCTTCGCACATACGTTGCATCTAAAACTGTGGGGGCTGCCAGGCACAGCTGTCACAAATGGCCACGTTTTCTTCCACTCCTCTGAAAACTTGGTTTTATATAGGAAGCTCCCTGTAAACTTTGTTTTCTTCTTCTTTGCAGCAGGCTCAGCCGATTCACAGCCCGTGTCACGATCGCCTAATTCTTCACTCGATTCCGCCATTCTCACAATGCGTAGCCTGACCAACTGCCCTCACAAACGTTAACACGTGGACAGGCTAATGATATCACCTTGTGGAGAGCAACTGTCATCCACAAGATGATATCAGCACAGAGCGATCGATGGTAGTCGAAGCATTCTCCTTATCGACGGTCGACATCGATTTCCAATCTCGGTGATCGACAGTCGACATCCGCGTCGAATGATTGCGGTGATCGACAGTCGACATCCGCGTCGAATGATTGCGGTGATCGACAGTCGACATCCGTGTCGAATGATTGCGGTGATCGACAGTCGAATCTTCGTTCGTGATCGACCGACGACGTCGGCAACTCTATCGATCTTCGAGTCGTCACGTCATTTTGTGTGTGTACAGGGCTAAGGGCTTGTACTTAAAGTCGCATATTATAGTATGTAATATATAACATGTATATAATAATAATTTATATTATATATGATACGAATTGACGTCATCTAGCGATTGCATCATCTGCGGATAATATGGTGGCTAGACTATAGCTGTATAGCTTTGCCTTTTAATGGGGCTCATGCAGAAATCCTTGGCTTCTTCATAACCAAAATCCGTGAGTTTGAATACCTAACCCGTGAGAACGTGAGATTAGTCCTGAAACCGTGAGACTCCCGGAAAATCCGGGAGAGTTGGCAGGCCTGTGATAGTGTTCAGGGGAAGAAGTTGTATCACCATCACCTGCACAATTGTAAACAAACAGTGCTCTAAATATTTTAATGTAAGCTTTGTCTCGTTGCCATTCCACCCACACAACAACAAAACACATGCTACACAGCTATGCCAGTGCTGTACTGATGGCACTTTGGTTCAAACTGATTTTATTACTTTTGGTGCAATATGTTGAAATGGATAACAGGCTATGATACAGATATCAGCTTATGATATGGATATCAAGCTATGATATGGATATCAGGCTATATGTCTCGTATCAGGTGATGATATCCCTACCATGCATAACACACCAATTATGACACAAACGGCACCCGATAGGAATCCACGGTGACTTTGTTGTTTAACTTAGTCCAGTTAGAAAATGGATTTCATACAAAATTTTGAGTGTCTGAGGCAAATAGGCAACATGGAAGCATAGACCGAGGAGAAAACGGGATAGGAAACGCGTGACGTCACCGAGCAGAGCTCGCAATCCGATGATGTAATGCATAGTTACACGGAAAATGGCCGACTCGCTCTCCGTATCTTCCGTACGCGACCCTTATTCGTTCGTCACGCGCTTTGTGAAGTCGCTCGAAGGCGGAATTCACTCTAATTCGTTCTCTAAGCGTGGTAAGAGACAGAATGAGGAAGTAAAATGCTTCATTGACGCTGCAGCCACGAAGGATCTCAAGCCATTGGTGTCAATCTTTGCCACCAGCCTCCTCGAAATCCTGCAACAGTGTGTTCAGGGAACGCATGCTTCAGATGCACGGTGTCGAGAGAGGTCATATGTGGCATTCTATCAGGCCCAACTAAGAAGCATTCCTGATCTGTGGATTAAGGTTCACAGTGACATGTCCTTGCCACCTCCTGACCCAATTTGGCCTCAGACTGCTAGTCGCCTCATGTTTGAAGACATGCTTGTAGAGATGTTGAAGGGCAAGAATTTGCAAGGAAGAGCTGCAGCCCCTGAGAAGCAAGTACACACAGAAGCTGACCAAGAGAATGTCTTGCGTTATGCGGCAGGCTTTGTACCCTTCAAGCTACTACAAAAGTATAGACAAAAGGACACAGAAGAGGCTGCTGCCATTGTAGATAGCCTGTCAGAGATGGCAGTCTCTGGAGAGGACAGCAGTTTCCTGGCATATACTGCTGAATGGACCAAAGCCATCAACAGGGGTGGACGTTTGAGGTAAGCAATGCAGCTTATCTTTTCTTTTGTGCTATGGAGGGCCAAGTGCGTACCCTGCTCAGGGCACATACAATCAGTGGCACTGTATCAGAAGCAGAGGTTCTGGCTTCAGTTTGTGGCAATGACGATGTCCTCTTTCATTGGGACCTCTTAACTGGTGTCCTCAATATAGAGACAAAGAGTACATTGCTGCAAGAGTTTGTCCAATTGTGGCTTACAATTCGGGTGCATGCATTTACCAAAATGGTTTTAGAAGAGCACAAGCATGACAAACAAGTTACCACAGCCAAAGCAAAGGCACTCAGGGCTGCTTTGCAGTTAGATGACCAACCAAAGACTGATTAGGCTGTGTGGTGTGTGTGTGTGTGTGTGTGTGTGTGTACGTGTTGGGATTCACCATGTATGAAGGAACTACCGTGTACACTACTGAGCGCCGAGATTTCTGTGCATTCAAGAGCTCTTACACAAAAAGAGTTTCATAAGTGTGAGCGAGATCAGATTAGGCAGTGCTCTTGCACTCAGACCAGTGAGTCTGTGTGACGGTCAGCACCATCGCTAGAATGTGGCACTGCTTCGCTGATCCTCCACCCTACCACCCTCTCACACTCATGAAAACCATTATAATATTATGTGGAATATATATATTTTTTGGAAGAGACAAGAGAAGAACCAAGAAGAGCAACTTGCATGGTAAATATATGTGAGCAGTCACCCATGGCCATGCCCAATCACACATGGGTACAGAGCCAAT
>MKWU01007285.1_pt1 | contig 10688 bp, 11 predicted proteins | sample 809101 | NCBI WGS metagenome assembly MKWU01 (sample SAMN05860141, study PRJNA318959) | sponge metagenome | host: Aplysina aerophoba | place: Slovenia: Piran, Adriatic Sea, Gulf of Piran | collected 2013-05-07
CGCCTCCCGTCGCTGGACAGGCGAGATCAACTTGCGACGCTGTGCGACGAGCAGGCCATTGGAAACTTCAAGGAACCACAAGGGCGGGACGACGGCGACCGTACCCGACTCGACAAGCTTGAGCAGGGTCTCCGATGCGGGAGTTGCCTGACCGGGATAGACCCAAGCGAACGCTATCGATGCGTCGAGAACGAACTCCGATGTCACCGGCGCCCCTGCTCGATCATGGACTTAACCTCTTCGTCATCAAGGCCCTCGCCAGAACCTCTCCACTCCGCAATCGCGCTGCGGAGGGCTATGAGCGAGTTTACGGCTTGGCGCACATCCCTCAGGTCACGACCGCCTGCAGGAATGATGCGTGCGACCGGCTTGTCGTACCTAGTAACGACAATCTCCTCACCCTTGGCCACGCGCTGGAGGAGCATGCCGAATCGAATCTTTGCCTCTAAGGCGGTTACTCTGGCGCTCATGATGCCCTCTTGGACTACTGACTAGTCAGTGACTAGAATAGTACGCGGGCAGACGGTGTCTGTAGCTCGGCTCAGTCCTTATCGGTATACCGAGCAAGACACCAATGCAAGGCTGCGAACAGCCCCTCTATCGACGGCTGTTACCGGTCTACCCGTTTTCCGTGCGCCAACTACGCCAGCGAGGCAGTCGCGCTGACCACGAGGCGCCAGCCTACACGCGATGCTGAGAACGACTCTGTCCAACGGCCCCATGTGCTATAAAGAGAATCTAGGCACGCGCTCGTAGCTCAGCTGGATAGAGCGTCTGGCTACGGACCAGAAGGCCGGGGGTTCGAATCCTCCCGAGCGCGCCACCCCATTCATCTAATTGGTAATAAGGAACTTACCGAAACAGATACGCCGAACGTCCAACCACCTGTCCCACAATTCACGTGCTGAAGGCGCCATGGTGGAAGGGACTACGTCGCATCTCAGCGCTGACGCGCACGTGGCACGAGCCGCCACGGCCTCAATTCATGGGAGTTAGGACATTGACAGTTGTAGCGGTCTGTGCTTCCCGTGCTTCGTGGATGGCACTGCGATGCTGAGGAGCAGAATTTCCCCCGATACAGGCGTGCGCGCTGGAATCGTTGCCGGAGGCGCCGGAAACGTAGGAGGACGGGCAACCGAGCATCAATGTGGGACGCCGATGAGGGATAGATCGCTCATCTATCCCTCTAACATACTGAAATAAAGTTGCTTAAGCCAGAAGAATGGCGTCCCCAGCGCATCGGTTGCCCGTACTGGGGTCACGACGGTCGATCTCCGCCGTGGTCGCGCCGCCGGACCCGATTCTTCAGAATCCGCCCATGACCGCACCGCCACAGCCGCCTAGAGGGCTCGACCAATCGCCGACCGGTCGGGTGGCCAGCCCACTGCCCCGGACACGCGGGCCGGTGGCCACCCGCCTGCTGCTCCGTGATGGCCCCTATGCCGCGCTCATCACCGCCCGGTGATTCGCCGGCTGCCCTGAAGGCCCAGGGATCTGGCCCGACCCCGTGACCGTGCCGGGCATCCAGCGATGAGGACCGCACTGAACGAACCAGCTGTCCAGCTTGGGTGTGTTATATTACGTATATGGCAAAACACACATTTCGCCATTCCGTCTACCTGTCCGAACGCCAGGAGGCCGCCCTGCAGAAAGAGGCTGACCGGCGCGGGCTGGACCCCGGCACCGTCATTCGCCAATGCGTTGTCCGCAACCTGGTGGCCGACGAGCAGCCCGACCTGGTCCGGCTTGACCTCCCCGGGCTGGACAAGATCAAGCTGCCCCGAAACGCAGTTGTCGGGGTGATCGAGGTCTGGAGCCCGACAGCCGACAAACCTGCTCCCCGGACCGTTGGCGTCACGCTGCTCGTGCGCGAAATCGGCCCGGTCGCACTCGGCGAGGTTGACGAGGCTTGCATCTACGACCTACTGGAAGAATTCGGGCTGTCCGCTGAGGCCGTACAGAAGGCGTTGCCTCTACGAAATTGACTCCCTTGCGGACGTTCTGCTCGTACGGCCCGCGCTCCCGGTTCCGTTCGACGTACTTCCGGCCGAACGGAACTCGGAGGGCCGCTTCAGCAACGCCATACGAATCCGCTGATCGGTTCGGTCCCCCATCTGGTCCCACCACAAACGACGGCGCAGGCCCAATTAGCGTCTGGAAGCGGATCTAGCGCGTGACCGAGCCCTTACGCGTTCGAGGCGTCGACCAAGGCAGCGAGCACGTTGTCGAATACGAGATGGTGCGTCGTCGCCTGCCCGGGCTCGAAGACGACGTATCGCCAGTTGACGAAATCGTTGCGGTGCGCCTTGAGGTATTCGGGAAGCTTCGTTTCGATTTCCGATACCACTACCACATCCAGGCGGTCCCTAGTTGTCTGTCCCAAATCCGTGTACAAGCAATGCAGGTCGTGAGTCTTGATGTAGCTTTCCTTGTCCCGGGCGGCCAGTCCCTTCAGCAGATATTCGGCTGCGAGGGCCTGCAGGACCGGCACCAAGATCAGGTAGCCTAGCAGCCTCATCCGCTCGCGGCCCCACGTATTCCGCCTCTTCTCCAGTTCGCCCTCGTGGTACAGCTTCATGGCGGTCGTTTTCAGCTGCTCCCCACAGGCGAACAGTTTCTCTGCCGGGTCATTCATCCCTGCGAATGCGTCGTTCCTCGGTGCGTCGGACCGCTGCTTCTCCTTGTGCTGCATGGCGTCTATATCTACAAGCTATCAAGGCTCTGATATCTTTCGGCATTCGGGAGGGCCGATGTACAGGCTGAAGGAAATACCGCTGTCTCCGACGGACTTCGGCAAATTGATGCTGAAGCTGTCTCATGTACTGGGCGGACACTGTCGCGCAAGGATCTCATTCGGGCGGTCGAGTCCGAGCACGTAAATCAGGGCGGGATGCCGACGCAAGGCAACGGTGCCGGCGTGTTCTAGAAAGCCCGGCGTTCGAGTTCGAGAAAGCGGCCGGGAAGGTGCTTCATGAGGGAGTCTCCTTGTCAGACAGACTCATCAGCGAGAAGAGGTTACAGGTGCGCATGGAGGGTCCTTCGAGAGTGACGCTGCGACCACGCTTGAGTATGCGATCAAGAATGGCTTTGTCGAGGTCGGGATCGTGCAGGACGCGCGCCCACAGATCGAGAGGCTTGTTGGCGGTGAAGACCATGGAGCGACAACGGCGGTGGCGCTAGTCGACGATGTGGAAGAGGACGTTGGCGGCGTAGGGGCCGCGGGGCGAGATAGCCGACGAATACGGTCAAGGCCTGCCGCGAAGTGCCCATAGAATCGCCGACACCTATTCGGGTCTGTACGCTGGCCGTGATTGAGCTGTGGCCGTGAGGTACTCCGCCCAAGCCTTCATCGGCTTCCGCCGCCGATTAAGCAAGTCGGATCGCGCATAGGCGGCCTCGACTTGGTACTGTCAAGTTGACGAACGACAGTTCGAGATTGGGTTGCTGAGCACGCTGTTCACAGGGTCCAACTCATCAGCTCGGCCACTTTTGGGGTCCTACGACGGAGAAAAACAGGATTTATCGACCACATCCTCCGTTGGCGTTCGGATTCCCCGTCTTAACTTGACAGCACCTCACGGCAAGATGGACTGTGATATGGAGCGCTGCCGCTCTGACCCGGTAAGGTCGGTCTCAACCTGCGCGGCCAGATACGGGGTGCTCCGGCACGTCCTGCATAAGCACCCGCAAGCCCTCCTGTGAAATTCACGCGCCGCCCGATTCCGAAATCGGCGTAGCTCCAACCGTCCAAGCAGGTTCCTACGACTGCGATGGAAGTTCTCTCCTCCCAATCCGTGTGAGCAGCTTGGCTCGAAACGGCGAAGGCTGAAATCCGAGTGTGTTTGCTAGCATCGCCCTGTGGGGAATAGCTCTAGACCATCCGATCAGGTGGATGAGGACTCTCCGCCGGCTGCGCAACGTACTTGGCTAGTACATCCTTCAGTCCTTCGATGGAGTCGCGTTCTGCTGCTCACCCTAGTTGGGGCACTGGCTTTCGATCTGGTTCTACCGCAGGCTTGGCGTTTGGCGAGGGACCTTCGGACACCGTACACAGCAACCTATCAGGAATGGCTTTTTTGGCTTTGCGTGTTCCTCTTGTTCTATATCGCTGCTGAACCGATACGTCTTCCAAAGGGTCAGTTCCGCCAATGGCACCGCTATCCGCCCATTTGGTTTGCGGTGCCCTTAGGCTTTTTCGTGGTTGGCGTCAGGGAACTTTGGCTCCCTTACTTGGGTTTGGGGGGCTGGGCCGTGGAGCCGCATCGTTCGCACTCGTTCCCTATCGCATGGATTGCAACTGTTCTTGCCTTAGGGGCAGTTCTCATTCGCTATTCGAAGTGTCGCCAGCCAGCCGAACCGACGGTGTCCTCGGAGGCTCCTTCGCTGAACAATATCACGCCGGCCTCCGTCGAACAGTGGATTGTTGCGGATGAGCGACCGCTCGAGAATCACGAGGCGGATTTTTTTGGGCATCGGTCCGTGGCAAGGAAGATCGTCCACTTAGTTGGCCATGAGAGGCGTGCCGTCGCACTAGTGGGAGCATTTGGAACCGGGAAGAGCAGCATTCTAAACACTGTCTGTGCTGACCTCAACGATTGCTCACCCCGGATAGTCTGCGCATGGCTTGACGTTTGGACAGTACCGAAGGCAGAAGATGTACCTCGTCTAGCACTGAGTCAGATGATTCGCGCACTGGATGACCTAGTTGACACCATTGAACTCCGTGGGCTGCCGGACTCTTACAAACGGCTCGCGGCAGCGGAACCCACGGGATGGCTTGCTCGGATTCTCAGGGGTGAGTCGGTAGACTCCCTTCAAGCGCTTGAGCGTCTCTCCCCGATTCTTGATGCCATCGATGCACAGGTCGTATTGATGGTAGAGGACGTTGAACGGACAGGTGAGAGATTCGACACCCGACATCTAGAGCGGTTTCTGTGGGCGCTGCGACGACTGGAGAGGTGCACGTTTGTCGTTGCCGTCGATGCTGGGTCTCGCCTCGATTTCTTGAAGCTTTGCGACACGGTCGAACTCGTACCAGTAGTCAGGGTCGAGCACTTGGAGAGTATCTTTATAACCGCATACAACCATTGGACAACAAAGTACTCCGACATCGATCCGATTTCTCATCGAAATGACAGCGACCCGTTCCAGTTCCGAATGACGGCTCCAGACGGTCTGCTGCCGTCTCAATTGCAGGCAACGGACTGGGTACAACCGCAGCACGCACTGGTGTCGCTGTTACAGACGCCACGGGAACTCAAGCACATGATTCGTCGAGTAAACCGAACCTGGAGCAACCTGCACGGAGAGGCGGAACTCGATCACATTGTCATCCTTTCGGCGCTAAGGCATGGAGCGCCGAAAGCCTACAAGTTTCTGCTCGCGAACATTGACGTAGCGCGCGGCGAGTCCACTGGGATGGGGGCGAACGTAGAGACCGTCAAGAAAGATTGGGGGAAACTGATAAGCGAACTGCCGAACGGTCCTGCCGTGCAACGACTCGTCAATCTGTTGGGAGTCAAACAGCTCACAAACGGTCCTCCCCAGGTCGCAACCCTCTCACGGCAGGGAATTCACATCCAGGATCCTGTCGACTACTTCGCGCGTATAACCGCCGAAGCACTTGACCCCAACGAACTTCGCGATCAAGAGGTCTTGCAGCATATCGAGCAGTGGAAGAACGGTCAAACCACGAATCTCGTCGAGAGACTCGTCCCAACGGCAGACGTCGATGACCACTATGCTCGGGTCTGGAACCACCTTGCGGTTCAATCCGACGAGACGGACCTGATCAAGTTGACCGAGTTGGTTGTGGACCGACTACTCATGTTCCACGGGGCCTCGGCTTCCGGTGGACACCCTGCACTCTCCGCTCTGTGGGGCAAATGTGGACGCTTGCTTCCCAAGAACAAACACACCCAATGGCTCATCGATCTGATCGAGCGGGCTGTTCCAAGAAGTCTGCCGCTCGTGACGGGCCTCTACTACTATTGGACTGGCAAATATGGCATTGTCGACGAAGCAAACAAGGACGCCATTCGTTACGCAGTTTCGAACGCAGTGCGAACCACCTTGAAGCGCCCGGACGATCTCGTTCAAGTGCTCGCGGAAGAGCATCCTGCCTCGATTCTCGATTTCATCACGACGCTGAACGGTCCTCGAGGGTATGAGGAATGGCGCAAGTGCTTTGCACCTCTCCTGATCGGAGCAGCAAAGGACCATGGGGACTTGATCCTGCCAGAACTAGCAAACCTAGTGGGCGACCAGGAGAGCCACGCAAGGCAGGTCTGGCCAGGGCCCCCGGTGTTCTTAGATCGATACAAGATAGACCGCGAGCGGATGGCGGTCCTATTTCAGGGGCAAATTGACGAGGCCCTCATCCTACTCTCCGGCTACGATGGTGCCAACGCTTACGCCTTACGGGCAAAGGATGATGCGGCGGCGTGGTTTTCCGAACGGGATTCACGTGGGTCGAAACCGTAGCTGAGACGGGGCGCGTGTGGGGCGGCACCGGGAGCTGGGACGAGACCGTCGGAGGATACCTGCTAGTTCTGCGAGGAGTAGTTGAGGAAGCATGCGATCGAGCCGGGGCCTTGCCGGGTGGCTCGCGCCGTGGGGGCGTCAATGCAGCCGACGCTCCCGGACGCCTGCTCGATTCTGGTGGACCTCGACAGGAAGGAGTTCCACGACGGTGCGGTCCTCGTCGCGCGTGCCAATGATGGCGTTGTTGCCAGGCGAGTTGCCCACCTCACCGATGGTCGGCAGTAGGTCAGCGATGACGGTCAGCTGGCGCCGGTTCGATGGGAGGGTGCCAGCGTTATTGGCGAGGTCCGCTGGATGGCGAGAACCCTGCAGAGCATGGGGGCATGGCTCCCTTCGTAAATCCTGCGTCCGGGACACGGACTTGAGACCTCGCCAGGCGAAACCTTGGACTGCCCTCCACACAGCCAGAGGATCACACCTTGTTCTCCCATGGATTCAAAGTCGAGAGAATGGTTCTGTATGGGATATCGGATACAACCAAGAGAAATTGACGTGCCTGAAGGTGATCCGTTCGAGAATGACCTTCTAGGGCGGGAGGAGCCGGCGAATACTCTCTCCAACCTCGTCGCCTCGATCGAGGGGCCATGCGTCATCTCGGTCGATTCCTCATGGGGGACAGGCAAGACTACCTTTCTCAGGCTCTGGGCACAGCTCCTTCGTAATCAAGGATTTTCTGTTGTCGAGTTCAATGCCTGGGAAACTGACTTTTCGGGTGATCCATTCGTCGCTCTGTCCACCGAAGTGACGGAAAGCCTTAGCAGCTTCGAGAACGAGACGATTAAGAACACGATTGAACAAACAAAGGAGCTTGCCAAGGAAGTTGTCCGGGCAAGCGTCCCCGGTGCAGTTCGGCTCTTGACGTCAGGCGTTGTGGATGTTCAGTCGGTGGTCGAGAAGAAGGACGAAATGGCTGATTACCGAAAGGCTCGACAGGCGCGCAACAAGTTCAGGGAGTCGTTGCAGGAGATGGCAGGTGCACTGGCCGCAGCCAACGAACAGCGCCCCTTGGTCGTAGTTATTGACGAACTGGACAGATGCCGTCCCTCGTATGCTGTCGAGTTGCTCGAGGCTGCGAAACATCTCTTTGCCGGTGACGGCATTGTCTTCGTGCTTGCGCTGAACCGTTCCGAACTCGCCCATTCGGTCAGGACTCTTTATGGTGTTGACTTTGACGCGATAGGTTACCTTCGGCGATTTATTGACGTAGACTTCCGGCTGCCCGACCCGGATCGAACGGAATTCATAGATGACGCCCTGGATGCGGTTCGGATCTCGGACTACTTTGAGCGCACGGTGGATCGGAACGCCAAGGTCGATCGCGAAGAGGAAGTCAGCCGAGAATGGCTGAAACGCTATTTCGGATCTCCCGACTTCAGCCTTCGGCGTATTGCAAAGGCCATACACCACCTGGGACTAGTGTTCGCTACGCTGCCGAGCGACCGGAGATCGTACGCGATAACTGCTGTCGTTGCCCTTACCTTGCGAACCGCCAACCCGGAGCTCTACCACCAGTTTTGGCGCGGCGAGGCGAGTGACCTAGATGTAGTGGATCAGGTCTTCAAAGAGAATCCTGGGCTATCCGCGTGCCGGCAGGAACACGCTGGCCGCATGTTTGAAGCGCTGATCATTCTTGCCGCCGTCGAGATTGCGGGCACTAACGAAGAATCGATCAACACTGAGTTAGTTCGAAGATACCGGAAGGCAGTTGATGACGAAGGGGCCGATCCAACGGCCAAGAAGCATGCGAGCGCTGTTATATCGATTCTCGAGAGACTCGCTGACAGAGCAGTCGAGGGCTATGGGACCGTCGGTCAGCGCTTCGGATTTAAGGAGACCGTCCGACGCCTCGAACTGCTCTCCCCCAGTCTCATCGCCGAAACGAGCGAAGCAGATTTCCGGCACCCCTGAGGTGTGTTAGGCGTCAAGAGGTTTGGGGTAAGCCAAGCCGCCTTGATCCGGTTCTCACGAACGAGCTTGCTGACCGTCGAATCGGTGAGCGGCCGGCCCGTCACCAACGGGAAAACCAGCCCCGTGCCGTCTCGGAGTTGTTGCGCTTCTCCCAAAACTGCCAACGCCCGGGCTGATAGCGGGACACGGTGCTCTCGCTTCATCTTCGTCCGCTCGGCCGGAATCGTCCAAGTGGCGGCCTCCATGTCAATCTCGCGCCACTTTGCGAGCCGAACCTCGCCTGAGCGGGCCGCTGTGAGTACCAAGAATTCAAGAGCAAGCACGGTGGCACGGTAAGCGTCTGTTCCCCGAATCGTGGTTATCGCGGCTAATACCTCGGAATGCGGCAAGGCCCTCAGGTGCTGCTTCACGCTGTTCGTCTTCGGAAGCGCAACACAAATTACATCGCCGGCAAGATTGTCTTGGCGGAAGCCCTGTGCAATCGCCCACTTCATGACCGCCGCAATGCGCTGCCGAACTCTCCTAGCGGTCACGGACTTGGTCGTCCAAATCGGCAGCAGGACGGACTTGAAATCCGCCGCGGTGATCTCGGACACTCGCTTGCGGCCCGGCTGGCGCAGCGCATAGTCTCGGAGTGTCCCGCGCCAATGCTTGGCGGTTTTCCCTCCATCCCCCCGGTTCATGGATCTCGATGACTGTCTCGAGGGCCTCTGCGAACGTCGGGACCGCTGCACAGTGGTTAAGCGCCAACGGGTCCCCTCCAGCGCTAGCCAGCTCTCGGTTTTCGAATGCCTCTTGCCTAGCCTCCTTGATCGAAACGAGCGGCCACGAACCAAGGCCAAGGTCGCGACGCTCGCCTAGAATGACGATGCGCTGGACCCAGCGCCGCGAACCGCCAGACTCAACGTCTAGGAAGAGCCCATTCTCGTCGTAGAATTTTCCTGCCGGCGCATTCTTGAGAAATGCGGCCCTCAACAACTTTCGCCTTTTGTTGGGGTATCGCGGATACATTAGATTCGCCCTCATTCTGTCCCACACAAGGCGCGCGATACAACGAGCCTGCATGAAAACTAACGAAACATCATGATACCGCGAACTAATTTATTATCAGTAACTTATGGCCATACGAGGCCAGTTGAAACCACAGAAAACCTCGTATTGGCAAATCCCGAGCGCGCCATTGCTTTTGGGTCTAAGTAATTGAAAAACCTGATTATGATACTACTCAAGGCCCTCGTCCTGCTGTTTTGTCCCACATTGAAGCCCGGATGGGCGTGGCGAGTGCGTTTGGCATCTGGAGATTCGAGTTCCGAGCCAGCGAAGCCGCGGTCGGCGTCGGAGTCGCGAGCTTGATTGCGGTTTCTTGGGGTGGGCCGCCATAGTGGGACTCCAGCCCGCCGCCGCACATCACGGGGAGCGGGCGGGCCTCGTCAATGGGCAGGTCGGAAAGGACATCCAACCACGTGGCGTGTTGGACGCCGCCTGAACCATTGTGAAGGGCTGTTCGATTGCCCAGGTAGGTCTTGTCGAAGGGTTGCCGGAGTGATCAACACCGCCCTCCAGACCACCGCGCCCAATACCACGCACTGGAGCGTGCGCGCCATGGCTGCTCACGGAGGGTTCAGGAAGCTCACCCACGCCGGTAGCTGCCCCGAAGATGTCGAGCACACAGGCGATGTGGGCGGAAGGCGGGGTGCTGGGACCGGGTTGGGAGTCGGCACGGGAACCTGGACCGGAGACACGCCGGCACACCCCAGTGCCAGTCCGAGCGCTAGCGCTGCCAGTAGCGATGTCGGTCTTGCGGCCATCACGAGTCTTGGATGCTCTTGATCATAGTCTTCCAAGTTGCCGACACCGAAGTTCGAACCGTTCCATCTTTGAGAGGCCGGCCGGTCCCTCACCAGCCCAAAGGAAGACGCATGAGAGCTAGCACGATCGCGTCCGCGATGCAGCTGGCTTCTATCTCTCCGAGCGTACGGCAAGCGCGGGCACGCATAGCGTGGGAAGACGAAAACGGCCGTTCGCAGGAATCCAACGAGCGGCCGGCAGGTGGAGGAATTCAGGGGCTTGCTGGACAATCTGCCAGTGCCGACTGCGAACACCGTCTAGGTTCCTTGAGAGCCGGGAACGATTGACCATCGAAGCCTTCCAACCGATTTACAGCGAAGGGCCTTCGACCTGTTGCAGATCAAGCTCACGGCGCAGGCAGAATGCTAGCGGGTTGAGAACGCTTGCGA
>MKWU01007286.1_pt1 | contig 10687 bp, 9 predicted proteins | sample 809101 | NCBI WGS metagenome assembly MKWU01 (sample SAMN05860141, study PRJNA318959) | sponge metagenome | host: Aplysina aerophoba | place: Slovenia: Piran, Adriatic Sea, Gulf of Piran | collected 2013-05-07
GACAAGACGATCCTGGAGAGCCTGGAGCGCGACCTGAAGACCGTCGTCTTCGGCCAGGACACGGCGATCGCCGCGGTGGCGACCGCGATCAAGATGGCCCGGGCTGGCCTGCGCCAGCCCGGCAAGCCGGTCGGCTGCTACCTGTTCTCGGGCCCCACCGGGGTCGGCAAGACCGAGGTCGCGCGCCAGCTCGCCCACGTGATGGGCGTCGAGCTCGTCCGCTTCGACATGAGCGAGTACATGGAGCGGCACTCGGTCTCGCGACTGATTGGCGCGCCGCCCGGCTATGTCGGCTTCGATCAGGGCGGCCTGCTCACCGACGCGGCCGACCAGAACCCGCACATGGTCCTGTTGCTGGACGAGATCGAGAAGGCGCATCCCGACCTCTTCAACATCCTCCTGCAGATCATGGATTACGGGAAGCTCACCGATCACAACGGCAAGTCGGTCGATTTCGGCAACGTCATCCTCATCATGACCACCAACGCAGGCGCCGCCGAGCTCGCCAGGCCGCCCATCGGCTTCGCCCGGACGGAGCGCGAGGGCGACGACGAAGAGGCGATCAAGCGGATGTTCGCGCCGGAGTTCCGCAACCGCCTCGATGCGGTGATCCGCTTCGCCGCGCTCTCGCCGGAGGTGATCGTGCGCGTGGTGGACAAGTTCATCATCCAGCTGGAAGAGCAGCTCGCCGACCGCAACGTCACGATCGAGCTGAGCGCGGCCGCGCGGACCTGGCTTGCCGAGAAGGGTTACGATCCCACCTACGGCGCCCGGCCGCTCGCGCGGCTGATCCAGGAGGAAATCAAGAAGCCGCTCGCCGACGAGCTCCTCTTCGGCAAGCTGGCCAAGGGCGGGCACGTGCAGGTCGGCCTCAAGGACGGCAAGCTCACATTCAGCTTCCCGGCACCCGATGCATCGGGCCGCAAGGGCGGCGGCGGTTCCGGCCGGCGCGGCGGCTCCGGCAAGCGCCCCCGCGTGCCCGAATACGCGTCCTGACCGGCTGCACTCGGCGCAGTGCCTATCCCCTTCCTTACCGGGCTGAGGGTCCTCGACCTCAGCCAGTACATTCCTGGGCCCTACGGGACGCTGATCCTGGCCGACCTCGGCGCGGAGGTAGTCAAGGTCGAGCCGCCGGGCGGGGAACCGATGCGGGGCGTCGGGCCCAAGGACGGGTCCGGCGTCTCGATCTGGTACCGGATGGTGAACGGCGGCAAGACCGTGGTGGAGATCGACCTCAAGTCGGACGCGGGCAAGCACGAATTCCGCGCCCTGGTGGAACAGTCCGACGCCTTCCTCGAATCCTATCGGCCCGGCGTGCTGGACCGCCTCGGCTTCGGCCACGAGGCGCTGCACGAGATGAACCCCGGCATCGTCTCCTGCTCGCTCTCGGGTTGGGGCCTGGAAGGGCCCTATCGCCTGCGCGGCGGGCACGACATCAACTACATGGGGCTCATGGGTGGGCTGGAGCGCTCCGGCGTGCCCGAGCGGCCGATCGTCTCTTTCCCGCCCACCGCCGACTTCGCGAGCGGGATGCAGGCTGCGCTCAGCATCATGGGCGGGCTGCTCGGCCGCAGCCGGAACGATGATGGGCGCGGTGCCACCATCGACGTCAGCATCGCCGAGACCGTGCTGCCCTGGCAGGTGTGGGCGCTGAACGGGCTCTTCCACAAGGAATGGGATGCCGCGCGAGGCGCGCAGTTCCCGAACGGCGGCGCGGCCTTCTACAACATCTACGAGACCGGCGACGGCCGCTTCATCACGCTTGGCGCGCTCGAGGACAAGTTCTGGGCCGACTTCTGCACCGCCTGCGGCCGGCCCGAGTGGATCGGGCGCCAGTGGGAGCCCCGGCCGCAGGAGGCGCTGATCGGCGAAGTCGCCGCCTTCGTGGGCGGCAAGACCCTCGACGAGATGAACGAGATGATGGAGGGCGTCGACTGCTGCTACGAGCCGGTTCATCGGCTGGAAGACGTGCCCGAGCATCCGCAGATCAAGGCGCGGCAGATGCTGCGCCGGCACGATGACCCGATGCCGGCTTACGAGATTCTCTTCCCCGGCTGGATCGACGGCAAGCCGCCGCCGCCGCGCCCGCCCGTGGACTACATGAACGCGCCCGAGGTGCTCGCCCGCTGGCAGGAGCAGGGCCGGCAATGAGTATCGACAAGGATACCGTCTTGCGCATCGCCCGCCTCTCGCGCATCGCGATGGAGGAGGACGCGCTGGAGCCCATGGCGCAGGAGCTGAACGGTATCCTCGCCTGGGTCGAACAGCTGGGCGAGGTGGACACCGAGGGCGTCGAGCCGATGACCGGCGCCATTGCCTCGACGCTCCCGCAACGGGACGACGACGCCTCGGCCGGCGCACCGACCGACGACTTGCTGGCCAACGCGCCGGAGGCGGACGACGGCTTCTTCGTCGTGCCCAAGGTGGTCGAGTGAGCGATCTCACCGCGCTCACCATCGCCGATGCTCGCGCCGGGCTCGCAGCGCGCGAGTTCTCGGCACGCGAGCTGACCGACGCGCATATCGCGGCCGTCGAGGCCGGGCGCGATCTCAACGCCTTCGTCGCCGAGACCTTCGACGCCGCGCGCGCCAACGCGGATGCCGCCGATGCGCGGCTCGCGGCGGGGGAAGGTCGTCTGCTGGAAGGCATCCCGCTCGCGGTGAAGGACCTCTTCTGCACCCGCGGGGTGCGCAGCCAAGCCTGCTCGAAGATCCTGGACGGCTTCGAGCCGCCCTACGAATCGACCGTCACCGCCAATCTCTGGGACGCGGGCGCGCTCATGCTGGGCAAGACCAACATGGACGAGTTCGCCATGGGCTCGGCCAACGTGACCAGCGCCGACGGCCCGGTCATCAACCCCTGGCGCCGGCGGGGCGAGGACAAGCCGCTGGTGCCGGGAGGAAGCTCGGGCGGCTCGGCGGCGGCCGTGGCTGCGGGTCTTTGCCTGGGCGCCACGGGCACCGATACCGGCGGCTCGATCCGGCAGCCGGGGGCCTTCTGCGGCATTGTCGGCATGAAGCCCACCTATGGCCGCTGCTCGCGCTGGGGCGTGATCGCCTTCGCCTCCTCGCTGGACCAGGCCGGGCCGCTGGCGCGCACGGTCGAGGACGCGGCGCTCATGCTGCAGGCGATGGCGGGTCACGATCCCAAGGATTCGACCTCCATCGACCGCCCGGTCCCCGACTACGCGGCGAGCCTCACCGGCGACGTGCGCGACCTCACCATCGGCGTGCCGGCGGAATACCGGATGGAGGGCATGCCGGCGGAGATCGAGGCGCTCTGGGCCGAGGGCGTAGACTGGTTTCGCGACGCAGGCGCGAGGGTCGTCGACATCTCGCTGCCGCTCACCAAGTACGCGCTCCCCACCTATTACATCGTGGCGCCGGCGGAGGCCTCCTCCAACCTCGCGCGCTACGACGGGGTCCGGTACGGGCTGCGCGTCGAGGGCGACGACCCCACCGAGATGTACGCGCGCACGCGGGCGGCGGGCTTCGGGCGCGAGGTCAGGCGGCGCATCCTGATCGGCACCTACGTGCTCTCGGCCGGCTACTACGACGCCTACTACCTGAAGGCGCAGAAGGTGCGGACGCTGATCGCGCGCGACTTCGAGAGCGCCTTCGAGACCGTGGACGCGGTGCTGACGCCGACCGCGCCCTTCGCCGCCTTCGCCATCGGCGAGAAGATGGACGACCCCATCGCCATGTATCTCAACGACGTGTTCACGGTGCCGGCGAGCCTCGCGGGCCTGCCCGCGATCTCGGTGCCGGCCGGGCTCACGGGCGACGGGCTGCCGCTCGGCCTCCACCTGATCGCGCGGCCCTTCGACGAGCCCACGCTTTTCCGCGCCGCAGGGGTGCTGGAGAGCGCCGCCGGCTTCAGCCATCGCCCCGACCGGAGCGGGGCCGGAGGGGCGGCGTGAGCGCGGGCGGCTATCGCATCAAGGGACGGGACGGCGATTGGGAGATCGCGGTCGGGCTGGAGGTCCACGCCCAGGTGGTCTCGGAGGCCAAGCTCTTCTCCACCGCGCCCACCGCCTTCGGCGCCGAGCCCAACACGCAAGTCTCGCTCGTCGATGCCGCGATGCCCGGCATGCTGCCGGTGATCAACAGCCATTGCGTGACGCAGGCCGTGCGCACCGGGCTCGCGCTGGAGGCCGAAATCAACCTGACCTCGGTGTTCGACCGCAAGAACTATTTCTATCCCGACCTGCCGCCGGGCTATCAGATCTCGCAGTATTCCCGGCCCATCGTGGGCGAGGGCCGGGTCACGCTCGACCTGGAGGATGGGTCGCAGCGGACCATCGGAATCACCCGGCTGCACCTGGAGATGGACGCCGGCAAGAGCATCCACGACCGCCGCGCGGACGCCACCTGCGTGGACCTCAACCGCGCCGGCGTCGCGCTGATGGAGATTGTCTCCGAGCCCGACATCAGGAGCCCGGAGGAAGCCGGCCTCTACCTGCGCAAACTGCGCTCCATCCTGCGCTACATCGGCACCTGTGACGGCAACATGGAGCAGGGCTCGATGCGCGCCGACGTCAACGTCTCGGTGCGCCGGCCGGGTGCGGAGCTTGGGACGCGCTGCGAGGTCAAGAACCTGAACTCGGTCCGCTTCGTCATGAGGGCGATCGAAGTGGAGGCCGAGCGCCAGGTCGGGGTGCTGGAAGAGGGCGGCGCGATCGAGCTGGAGACCCGCCTCTTCGATGCCGAGCGCGGCGAGACGCGCTCCATGCGCTCCAAGGAAGAGGCCCACGACTACCGCTACTTCCCCGATCCCGACCTGCTGCCGCTTACCCTCGACCCCGCCTGGGTGGAGACCGAGCGTGCCCGACTGCCGGAGCTGCCCGACGCCAGGAAGGCGCGATTCATGGCGGACCTGGGCCTCTCGGCCTACGACGCCGGCGTGCTCGTGGCGGAACGCGAGATCGCGGAGTACTTCGAGGAAGTGGCTGCGGGGCGCGACGGCAAGCAGGCCGCCAACTGGGTCACGGGCACGCTCTTCGGCGCGCTCAACCGGGCCGGAATCGGAATCGAGCAGAGCCCCGTCTCCGCCGCCACCCTCGGCGCGTTGATCGACCGGGTGGCGGACGGCACCGTTTCGAACCGGGCAGCCAAGGACGTATTCGAGTCCATGGTCTCAACCGGCAAGAACGCCGACACCATCATCGAGGAGCAGGGCCTCAGGCAGGTGAGCGACACGGGCGCGATCGAGGCGCTGGTGGAGCAGGTGATCGCCGAGAACCCGGACAAGGTCGCCGACTACCGGGGCGGCAAGACGAAGCTCGCAGGCTGGTTCGTCGGCCAGGTGATGAAGGTGTCCGGCGGCAAGGCCAACCCGAAGGCGGTGAACGAGGCGCTGCGCGCGAAGCTCGACGGCTGAGCGCCGAGCGCTGGTCCTGCGGCCCTGACGCCATAATGCTGTAGACTCTGACGCGGCCCCGGCGCGACCGCCGGCCCCGCTGCCGGGGCAGGAGCTGACCGATGTTTCTGCCGCTCAGAGACGACAATCCGCTCCACCGGATCGGCTTCCAGTTCGTGACGGTGGCGCTGATGCTCGCCTGCACCATCGTCTGGGTGATCCAGTGGCTGGGCGGGGATCAGTTCGATGCCGAGCTGGTTTTCCGCCTCGGCATGATCCCCGTGACCGTGCTTGGCGAGCTCCGGCGCGAGCCCGACATGGTGACCATCACCCCCTGGCTCACCATCGTGACCTCGATGTTCCTGCACGGGGGCTTCATGCACCTGTTCGGCAACATGCTCTATCTCTGGATCTTCGGGGACAATGTCGAAGACGCGATGGGCCACTGGCGCTTCGCGATCTTCTATCTGCTCTGCGGCGCGGTGGCGGGGCTCACCCATGCAGCCGTGGAGCCTGCCTCGCAGGTCCCCACCATCGGCGCGAGCGGCGCGGTCTCCGGCGTGCTCGGGGCCTACTTCATGCTTCACCCGAAGCGGGGCGTGTGGATTCTGGTCTTCTTCATGCCGATCCGCTTCCCCGCCTGGGCGGTGCTCGGGCTCTGGATCGGCTATCAGGTCTTCAACGCGCTGGTCGCCGGCCCGGCCGGGGGTGGGGTCGCCTGGTACGCCCATATCGGCGGTTTCGCCGCCGGGGCGCTGCTGGTGGTGCCGCTGCGCAAGCGCGGCGTGCCGCTCTTCGACCGGGGTTACTCCCGCTCCCGGAGGCGGACGCCCTACCAGCCGCCGCCTGAGGCCGAGAGCCCCGGAATGGGGCCCTGGGAGGAGCCGCCTGCCGACGAGGTCGCCGATCCCGAAGCCGACGGCGACGCGCCGTGGCAGGAGCCGCCCCCCGCTCGGCCCAACGGCGGCGATCCGCAGGACCACGGCAGCTCACGCGGCCCCTGGGGACGGCGGCCTCGGGGCCCCTGGTCGCGGGGGGAATAGGACGTGAGTAGGGGCAGAAAGAGCGACTACTTCTCCGAACGCATCCGCGCCGAGCTTGCGTTCGCGCGCTCACGCGGCGCGCGCGACCCGGAGGCCCTGGCCCAGCACCTCAACGCCCGCGGCTTCCTCACCCGCGACGGGCGGCGCTGGACCGCCGAGGATGTCGAGGCCGCGACCCGCCGGCCTTCCAGGGCTAAGTCGGAAGCTTAGCTCCTTGTCGCTCACGGCAGCCGGCCTGCGGCCGGCGCCCGCGCGGGCGCGCCGCATTTGCGGCGGGCCGCGGGCGCGGGCCCTTGCGCGGCCGGCGCAGGACGCGCCGCTCCCCGCGCACTCCCCCGCCCCGGGGGCGGGGGGCCGACGCCGCGGCCAGTTGCGAGGCCGTCGATGACGGCCTCGCTCCCCGGCTACTCCGCGGCCTGGGCGGCGTGGCCATAGCGCTCGGCCGCGGCGGTTGACGAGACGAAACCCTCGGCCACGTCTTCGTCCACCATCTCCTGCGATCGCTCCACCACGGGGCCGTAACCGCCGCCGCCGCCCGAGAGCAGGCGGACCCGGTCGCCCCGGCGGACCGAGACGTTGCCGAACTTGCTGGGCGAGACCTTGTCGTGGCCCTCGCAGACGTCCTTCCAGGCGTTCTCGTTCGCCTTCTTGATGAGTAGCGCGGCAGATCCTCCGGAATTACCGCCGAGCAGGCCCCAAGGGGCGTTCCTGTGGCGGTCGGCCATGTAGCTGATGATGATTTCGTCGGCCGTGCACTCCAGTGTCTTGGTCGAGCCGAGCCCGCCCCGGTATTTGCCGGCGCCGCCGGAATCCTCGGTGAGAGAGAGGTTCTCGACGAGCCAGGGGTAGCGGCTCTCGTAGACCTCGACCGGGACGGTGCGGCAGTTGCCGTTGATGCAGTTGCAGGTGTCGTTGCCGTCGGCGAAGGGGCGCCCGCCCCAGCCGGCGACCATGAAGTCGTAGCAGACGTAGAACTCGTCGTTCTCCGGATCGTGGCCGCCGAAGAGGAAGTTGCCGTGGGTGCCGGCGTCGGTGGCGAACGCGCGCTCCGGCAGGCAGCGGGACATCGCCCCGATCACCGTGAAGCAGATGCGGACGTGGGTTTCCGTGTTGCCGCCCACCTCGGGCGCCGGGTAATCCACGTTGACCATGGTCGCCGGCCGCGCCAGCACGCGGATCGGCCGGTAGCAGCCCGCGTTGCGCGGGATCGACGGGTCGGTCAGGTGCAGCATGGCGTTGTAGGTGGCGGAGCAGGTGACGCCGAGGGTCGCGTTGATCGCACCCTTCGCCTGCGCGTCCGAGCGGCCGAAGTCGGCGATGATCTCGTCGCCCTGCACCACCATGTCGACGGCAATCTTGTAGGGCCGGGCATCGATCCCGTCGTCCTCCATGTAGTCCTCGAAGGAGTACTGGCCGTCGGGGATCGCAGCGATCTCGGCCCGCATCCGGGCCTCGGAGTAGTCCATGAGATCGGCGGTGATCTGGCGGAAGAGCGGCAGGCCGTACTTCCGGATCAGCCCGGCCATACGCTCGGCACCGAGCTCGCAGGCGCTGATCATGGCCCGGTAGTCGCCGTAGTTGTAGCGAGGGGTGCGGACGTTCGCGAGCAGCAGCTTCCAGACCTCGTCCACGTCCTTGCCCTGCTTCTTGATCCTGACCGGGGGGACGCGCAGGCCCTCGTGGAAAATCTCCGTGGCCTCGCTGGCGAAGCCGCCCGGCACCATGCCGCCGACCTCGGCGACATGGCCGATCGCCGCCGCATAGCCCATGAACTCGCCATCGACGTAGATGGGCGTGAAGAAGGTGTGCTCCGGCGTGTGCAGCCCGCCCCGGTAGGGGTCGTTGTGCAGGATGACGTCGCCCTCGTGCATCGGCTCGTCCGCCATCTCGCGGATGCAGGACTTGATCAGGAGCGACATGCCGCCGATCTGCGCCGGGCAATAGTCGGCGACCGCGATCATGTCTCCGTTGGCGTCGGCGATGGCGCAGCTGAAGTCGAGCGATTCGTTGAAGATCGTCGAATAGGACGTCTTCATCATGGTGATGCCCATCTCGCGGCAGATGGAGAGCATCGTCGATTCGACGATGTTCATCGTGACGACGTCCATGGTTCCCTCCTTGTCCAGCCAAATATAGTAGCCCACGCGCCGGGCAGCGCATACGGAGGGGTGCACCAACAACTTGTTGCCCGCCTCTTGGTCATGGGCGTATACAGGGCCCGCCACAGGCCGTGCGAGGGGTGGCCATGTCAGACCAGCGATTTGCCATCGCCTCCGACCATGCGGGCGTCAGCCTCAAGGCGACACTGCGCGCCGAGCTGGAGGCGACAGGACTTGAGGTCGTCGATTTGGGGCCGGAGGGCGACGGATCGGTCGACTACCCCGACTATGCGCAGGCGCTGGCGCGGGCGATCGAGAGCGGGGCCGCCGACCGGGGCGTCCTGATCTGCGGGAGCGGCATCGGCATGAGCATCGCGGTCAACCGCAGCCGGGCGGTGCGCGGCGCGCTCTGCCACGATGCGGAGGAGGCGCGGCTCGCGCGCGCCCATAACGACGCCAACGTCCTCGCCCTGGGCGCTCGCCGCGTGTCGGAGGAGACCGCGCGGCGCTGCTTGCAGGCGTTTCTGGACACCGAATTCGAGGGCGGCCGCCACCAGGCGCGTGTCGCCAAGCTCTCCTGACCGACAGAGAAAGGGAAACGATCTTGGCTGCTTCCACGCGCCCCCAGAGCGGGGCCGGGACTTCGTTCTTCACCAGCTCCCTGCAGGAGGCCGACGCGGCGGTGTACGCAGCGGTGTCCGGCGAGGTCGAGCGCCTGCAGACGACCATCGAGCTGATCGCCTCGGAGAACATCGTGAGCCGCGCGGTGCTGGAAGCGCAAGGCTCGGTGCTCACCAACAAGTACGCCGAGGGCTACCCCGGCCGGCGCTACTACGGCGGCTGCGAGAACGTCGATATCGGCGAGGCGCTCGCCATCGAGCGTGCGATCGCGATCTTCGGCTGCGGCTTCGCCAACGTGCAGCCCCATTCGGGCGCGCAGGCCAACCAGGCGGCCTTTCTCGCCACGCTGGAGCCGGGCGACTCCTTCCTCGGGCTCTCGCTCGCGGCCGGAGGGCACCTCACCCACGGCGCGCCGCCCAACCTCTCAGGCAAGTGGTTCAGGGCGATCCAGTACGGCGTCCGCCGCCAGGACGGGGTGATCGATTTCGACGAGGTGGAGGCGCTGGCGGAAGCGGAGAAGCCCAAGCTGATCCTCGCCGGCGGGTCGGCCTATCCGCGCATCATCGACTTCGCGCGCTTCCGCCAGATCGCGGATTCGGTGGGCGCGGTCTTCATGGTCGACATGGCCCATTTTGCCGGGCTTGTCGCGGCCGGGATCCATCCGAACCCCTTCCCCCATGCCCATATCGTCACGACCACGACGCACAAGACCCTGCGCGGCCCGCGCGGCGGCATGATCCTGACCGACGACGAGGCGCTGGCGAAGCGGATCAACTCGGCGGTCTTCCCCGGCCTCCAGGGTGGGCCGCTGGAGCATGTCATCGCGGCCAAGGCGGTGGCGCTGGGCGAGGCGATGACGCCCGCGTTCAAGGACTACGCCCGGCAGGTCGTGGCCAACGCCAAGGTACTGGCCGGCACGCTGATGGAGCGCGGCTACGACATCGTTTCCGGCGGGACCGACACGCACCTCCTGCTCGTCGACCTGCGGGCCAAGGAGCTCACCGGCAAGGTGGCCGAGGCGGTGCTGGAGCACGCCGGGATCACCTGTAACAAGAACGGCGTTCCCTTCGATCCCCAGAAGCCGTGGATCACCTCCGGCATCAGGCTCGGCACCCCGGCGGCGACGAGCCGCGGCTTCGGTACGGCCGAGTTCCGGCGGATCGCAGGCTGGATCGCCGACCTGCTCGACCGGGAGGCCGACGCGGAGGGCGGCAGCGAGGCTCTTGCGGCGGAGATCCGCGAGGAGGTCCGCGCGCTCTGCGCCGCTTTCCCGGTCTACCCCGGTCACGCCTGAGAGGAGGCTCGCCGTGCGCTGTCCGTTCTGCGGCAATGACGACACGCAAGTGAAGGATTCGCGGCCGACGGAGGATAACACCGCGATCCGACGGCGGCGGCAATGCACCAATTGCGCCGGCCGCTTCACCACCTTCGAGAGAATTCAGCTGCGCGAGCTCTCGGTGATCAAGAGCAACGGCCAGCGGGCCCCCTTCGAGCGCGAGAAGATGGCGCGCTCGATGCAGATCGCGCTGCGCAAGCGGCCGGTCGAGCCCGACCGGGTCGATCACA
>MKWU01007287.1_pt1 | contig 10686 bp, 9 predicted proteins | sample 809101 | NCBI WGS metagenome assembly MKWU01 (sample SAMN05860141, study PRJNA318959) | sponge metagenome | host: Aplysina aerophoba | place: Slovenia: Piran, Adriatic Sea, Gulf of Piran | collected 2013-05-07
TGAAGCGGTAGGCTTATACCATTTCTAAACAGTGTTGTCGCATTACCGCATGTTATGAAATACGGTGGCATACCGGAACACAGACTAACAGTCTATGCTACATAAGAGGCAAATAAAATCAGAAATGGTATTATGTAAAATATCTTCCGCTGCTTGCTTGATGGAAGATTGGAAGGGTGGAAGCATTGGGAAGGTCCTCAACCTTCCTATGAACTGCCCTTATATTTTCCAACAAATGGAGGACATCATGGAAACCTATAAAATCTACCCTGTCGCAGCGGCGGATGCATCCACTGCGTTCCAAGTCGAACTGGATCCGCACGCGATTACCGCTGCGGAAGAACTCGAAAACAGCGGTGCCCAAGGTGCCGAAAGAGAAGATATCCTACAGAAACACCTCGGTGCCGATTATGAAAGAGGCTACCGCGGCACAGCGTGGGGTTTGCACGGTATCTCCGAAGGTCTGACACCCGCACGATTAGCAATCTTGTTGGAAGCACACGGTGAATATCTTGATCCTTGTGCCGAACGCGAAACGTTTGATCACAGTTTGATGATTAACGTCGAAGAGGCGTTAGCATCTCAGTTGGAGGATATTCCCGAATCTGTTTTAGAGGGAATTGTTGAGGAATACAAGACTGAACTGTTAGGCGCGTAGCACCGCGGTTTTTATACAAACTTTTCTGGGAACTTTCCGATGCGGAGAGTGTGTAGTTGGGACGCAGCGGGACAGGTCAAAGAGGTTTTAGAACACATCAAAAAGGTTTTGGAACATAACAAAACGACCAAACCGTCAACTAAAGAGCTCAACCGAAGCGAGAAAAAGAAGTCAACTTATCCACCTTTGTAAAAGAAAGATAGGTTTTACCCACTGCCTAAGGGGTACACTAAATGTTAACGACACTTATTCAAAAAGAGATGATGCATCATATTCTTAGCGTCCGTTTTGTTGCGCTCCTTGTGATGTGTCTCCTGCTTGTTCCGCTGACCTTGCACATCAATTACCGCAATTATCTCCAAAACCAAATCAATTATCAGGAATCCCTTAAACTCTCGACCGCAGAATTTGAAGAAAAGCCACCTGATGCGCCAGATCCAGATACGGAAGTCTCTAAACTTTTTCTTGAACCGACACCTTTGAGCGTGTTTGCAAAGGGTTTAGAAGAATCACTTCCGAGTTATCTGGGGATGACCCGTAACGGCGTAAAACAAGGTTCAATGTCTCTTGGGGAAGCACCGCTCTCCTCTGCTTTAGGGAATCTTGATTTTCTGTTTATTGTCAGCACAGTCTTCAGTCTGCTTGCGCTGTTATTCACGTTTGATGCCATCGCGGGCGAAAGAGAAGCTGGAACACTTCGGATAACTTTGGCAAATTCCCTCCCACGAGATACGTTCTTATGGAGTAAGTTGATTGGCGGCTATATTATCTTTGTCGTTCCGTTCCTTGTATCGTTTCTCTTAGGTTTACTCCTGCTTGTCTCGCAAGGGTTTCCGTTGGGTGAATCTGGCATCTCCGTACGCGTGTTAAGTTTGACGTTACTCTCGCTGCTCTACATTGGTGTATTTTTTGCAATAGGGACAGTAATTTCCACATATTTAGACAATTCCAAAACAGCACTCATTGTCGCCTTTACTGTTTGGGTGCTTGCTGTGCTGATTGCGCCACGCGTTGGGTTTCTTACTGCCAAACTTATTGCCCCGACACGCGCGATTCAGAGCGTCTATATGGAAAAAACGGCGATCCGCAATAATCTCAATACAGAAAAGGAGCAGGTGGTTGTTGGAAAGATAATCGAAACCTTGGGAACCTCGATTAATTTCAACGAGGATATGGAAAAAATCAGAAAATTGAGAGAGCCGATTGATGCCGAGTATCGACAGAAATTTCAGGAGCAAGTCGGCAAAGTTGACCGAGAATACCAGCGAGAAAAAAAGCGTCAAGAATCGGTCGGAGAAACACTTTCCCGAATCACACCGACATCTTCGCTCATTTATCTCGTCATGAATTTAGCCGAAACAGGAAAAATCAAAAGAAATACTTATTTTGAAACGGGTGCTCGTTATTATAATCAACTTGAGGCGGCATATTTCAGTGAAATTGCAGACGATCAATTTGCGACGATGGCGCGATTCACATCAAGTAAACCTCCAGAACCAAAGAAACTCGCCCCACCGCCAGACCTGGCAGGAACCTCTTTATCAGAAACCGTCCGTCACTCTATGGTGGATTTACTGCTGCTCTGTTTCTTAGCAGTGGTATTGACGACCGTGGCGTTTCTGAAATTCTTCAGTTTGGATATTTGATTTAGTAAACTGGCCCCACTACCACTGATCAGAAGAAAAACAACAAGTTTTCAACAAAATCTCCGCCGTTTGCAACTTTTCTGGACGTACAGTGTGTAATGCAGCAACACAATTCCGAAAAGTGATGCGAAAATTCAGTAGAAAACAGTCGCTATTCACGGAGATTTTAATATGCCAAAAACGATTTTACAATTGAAGATGCTTGATTCTAGATCGCTCTTACGCTACACAATCATAACCCTCCCGATTATTACTTTACTGATCTTGACATCAGTTACCCTTGCAGATGGAAATCAATTTCTGTTTCACCTCAAAGATCTTAAAGACCCCGGTAGTTTAGCGGTGAAACTTCAAGACACACGCGCTGTCATATCGCAATACATAGCAGCGCAACTCTCTGCTGAGACACAACAGCTATTAGACGAATATGATGGTATAAGCAATGTGTCTCCAGAACTTCAGAAAGCACTGATTTCGGATCTGAACCAGCTTCTCCAAGCAGGTCCGCTTTACGATGCCGAGAGTTTTACTGATATTAAACTCAGCGAACCGACGCAGGAAATTCTTGCGCAAAATCCGCAAAACCGTGAAGCCTTAATCCGTTTGAACCGCTTCCTTTTGACAGATGCCTACCCTTATGAGTTACCCTCGCCGATAAAAAAACAGAAGCCTGACGATTTAACAGAGATTGAGAGATGTAGAGAGAATTTAAGGCGGATACAACTCGCCCTCGAAAACCACCGCGCTGAAGCAGATGCGGAACCGCGCTGGCTCTCCGAACTTTCTCCACAATATCTGGCGGAAAAAGAGCTGCTTTGTCCTGCAGACACAACAGTAGGTGTCCCCGGCGTGTTAACCGAAGGCACATCGGATCCGACACTGCCGTGTAGTTATCTCTATCAATTTCGCCCTGAGCAGAAGACAGGACAGGAATTTCTGTTGAAAATAGAAGGCGATATGCTGCCTATAGTGCGTTGCCAACATCATCTGCTCAATCTAAGCGTCAGTGGAAAAATTTACCGTAACGGACCGCAAAGAAGAATTTATAATAACACCACAGTGAATGCCATTTCCATCCAAACGAATTCCTCGTCAGAGCTGCCCGAAGAAGTTAGAAAGCAGATAGAAGATCAACCTCTTAAAGGCGGTAATAATCAAGTCAATAGAACCGTCTTGCAAATTAAGCCCTCGGACGACCCACAAGCGAAGCTTAAGGAACAATTCGGCGAGGCGTTTCTTGAATCGCCAGAGGGAAAAGCACTGCTCCAACAAATAACAAAGGTATCCAGCGAAGAATTGGCATCTCTATTGGGCAAACCGATGCCAGATATGGTGTTGACAGACCTTTCGGGAAAACCGGCTAAGTTAGAAGCACTCCGTGGTAAATTTGTCCTTTTGAACCTTTTTTCAATAGATGCTACCGTCTATGGACCGAAGTTAAAACAGCTGGAGAGACTGCTTGCAAACTACGACGCTACCCAATTGCAAGCGGTTGGCATTAGCCCTGATGATTCCGCGAAAGCGATTGAGACGTTCAAAGAGAAACACCAACTTTCGATGCCCATCTGGGTTGATAAAAACGACCAGATGCAGACACTCCTCAATAGAGATGCGTCCGAACCGCAAACGGAACTTATAACGCTTCTTTTAAATCGGGATTTGGTTGTCAAAGATATGTTTATAGAGTCCGATCCAGAAGTGCTTTCGCAAAAGGTTAAGCAGGCGATCGAATCTGAAAAGTAGGAGGATATTAAGGCATGTTGCTTACACTGATTCAGAAAGAGATGATGCATCATATTCTGAGCGTCCGTTTTGTTGCGCTCCTTTTGATGTGTCTCCTGCTGATTCCGCTCACGCTTTCTATCAATTATCGAAGCTATCGCCAAGACTTAGTAGATTACCAAGAAGCCGTTAAACTGGCAGGCATTGAAGAAACTACAGTGAACCCGAAGCTGCCACTGGAAGCGGAGATTGAGGTTTCCAAACTTATCCTCAAACCGACACCTTTGAGCGTCTTTGCAAAGGGTTTAGAGGACTCACTGCCAAGTTATCTTGGTATGACGCGCAACGGGGTTACACATGGGTTACCATCGACGTTTTCAGCCCCTCTCTCCCAACTTTTAGGGCATCTCGATTTTCTGTTTGTGGTTAGCACGGTTTTCAGTCTGCTTGCGTTGCTGTTTACGTTTGATGTTGTTGCTGGGGAGCGAGAAGTGGGTACAATTCGGATTACCCTATCAAACGCTGTGCCGCGCGATCTCTTTTTGTGGGGTAAGTTAATCGGTGGCTACCTTGTGTTCGTTGTTCCGTTTCTGGTGTCGTTTCTATTCGGCTTACTTCTGCTTGTCTGGCAAGGGTTTCCTCTTGGTGAGTTAGACATTTTTCCACGCGTCCTCGGTCTGACGGCGCTCTCTCTCCTCTACATCGGTGTGTTTTTTGCAATAGGGACGGTGATTTCTACCTATTTGGACAGCGGCAAGACAGCACTCATCATCGCTTTCACTGTCTGGGTGTTCGCTGTGCTGATTACGCCACGCATCGGTTTTCTTGCAGCGAAGGTTATCTCTCCAGCACGAACCGCCCAGAGCGTCTATATGGAGAAGAAAGCCTTGAGAGACGATCTCAAGGCGGAGCTCGAAAAGCAAAAATGAAACATATCATGGAAATCCCGCCGAACGATCAAGGACGTATAATAGTAAGCGGCAACAAGCTGAATGAACTCATAAAACCCATTGCAGAGGAACATCGATTAAAATTTCAGGACCATGTTAACAGAATTGATCGAGACTACAAACGTGAAACAAAACGACAAGAACAGGTTGGGGAGACGCTTTCCCGAATCACACCGACATCTTCTCTTATCTATCTCGCGACAAGCTTAGCACAAACTGGAAAGGCACAAAGAAGCAATTACCTTCAAACAGGCGATCGTTACTATGATATGCTCCATGCAAATTTATTCAGCAAAATAGATGATTATGCCACCAACAGAAGTTACAATTTAGCGACCGATATTGTTAAAATCATACAACCACCACCTTTGGAAACCGACACCTTAGGGGAAACGCTTCGTCAATCGGTTGTGGATGTGCTACTGCTCTGCTTCTTTGCAGTGGTGTTGACGACCGTAGCGTTCCTGAAATTCTTCAGATTAGATATTTGATGTACACACCAATTCCGAAATTATGCACCCTTTCTGCTCACAAATCGGATCATTATAATTAAAGGCTCTATCTCAATCAGCATATATTTAGGACTTACGCATTTTTTCATGAGATTCTACATAATACGGGCATCAGGCGGGGTTACAAACCCTGAAGAAACACCCCAGCAAAAACCCTGCATGGGGTGTGCGTAAGTCCTAATATTGTAACAAAGGAGACATGATGAAAATGAAATGCAGAAACATTGCACGAATGTTCTCAACTCTGATCGTTCTCGGGTTCACGACTCTTTTTGGGTTCCGAGCAAACTCGCAAACAGTTAATACCTTCATAGAAGCGATAGAAGTCAAGTCGCCAAAACCATCCACGACTCCTGACACATACACCGGATCGCAAACCGTGAAGGCATTGATGAACGCCTTTGATACGGCGTACAACCAAAAGTATTCAAAGGCGAGGGTAATGGCACTTTGTGAGGATGGTATCGTTTATAGCAGCGAACTTGCAGTTAGCGGCGAGATAGATGCCAGATATTCACGGGTGGAGTGGCTCCAGATGCTTTTGCAGAGAGGTATCACTATAGAGAACTTCGACGATTACAGGATCTATCTATCAAAGCGGCATACTCTGGCATTTCTGGAGGACAACCCAGATTTACAGGAAATCGGGTTTCTGGACATGCCTTTAATGGATGATCGGGAAGCCTATAAAGTCGTTTATATCAATAAGTTGGTTCACGACAAAGTTCAGAAATCTTTAAAACAGGTTGAACGCCTCAAGACACAGATTGAACGGGGTGAGAAACAACTTGAACGCGCGAAGAGACAGTCGAATTTAAAGCAACTTAATCAGGCACAGACAAAACTTGCGAATGCCAAGAAGCAACTTGAGGAGACAAGGAAGCGACTTAAGCGGGTCGAAGAGGTTTTAGAACGTCGTCAAAAACCGACACCGCCGTCTCAGGACCTGAAGAAGAGATCCCCCTATCCACCGCTATAGTAGACCGGTAAGCATCGGTACTATTCCTGAGTATCCGGTTTGTCGCGCGCCTTTTTCTGAATTTTTCATGAAAGGAGGGGTTAACCCAATAAGGTGCCTCCGAAAGTAGGTTCATGGCAAAAATTCGATACTGAAAAAAAATATTGCAACCTTTTTACCCTTAAAACGCGTCTATATGATATAGGCATATATTTTTTTACAGGTTAAACCTGAAAAATATGGCTAAATGGATGCAATATCCTCACTTTAGAAAAGAAAAAACAAAGGAGAGAGAAAAAAATGAATCTCACTTTTCAGAATGTGGACCTTCTATTGATATTCCCGCTTTTCACAGTCTTGGGAATTGCCATTTTCTTAGGAGGCTGTACCTACTCGTACACCTTCAGTCATGAAAATGGATCGTCGGATATGCGGTTCCGTGAAGAAATTAAATTCAACTGGCAAACAGCACCACACGGATCTAAAAAGTATACCGGTCGCCAAAATGCGCAAGAAATCATGGATGCGTTAGATAGTGATTACAACACAGGATTCTTAAAAGCTGAAGTAAGCGTATTTCGCAAAGTTGGTGAGAAAAAGGTCACAACGCATAGCAGTAACCTTACAATGCGCGAGATCGATGCGAGGTATCCGCGAGCAGAATGGCTCCAACTGCTTTTAGATCGTGGTATCACTATAGAAAATTTCCACAACTATTCAGTACATCTGTTAAAGCGGCATACTTTGGCATTTCTCGAAGATAATCCGGATCTACGGCATTCGGAGATTTTTGACATTCCACCGATGGATGATTGGAAATCTTATAAATCCGCGTATATCAACAAGTTGGTGAAAGATCATGCCAAACACGCGAAAAACTAACGTCTCAGATTTATGGTCTTATAGACATATAGAGACGTATCAACCATAGGAGAAACCCGATGTTAGAAACCCGCGAACTCACGAAAGTCTATAACGAAAGCGTTTTAGCCGTCAACAAATTGAACATGAAAGTGGAGGATGGCGAAATCTATGTCGTCCTTGGTGCGAACGGTGCAGGTAAAAGCACGACGATCTCTATGCTCCTGAATTTCATCGAACCGACGAGTGGAACAGCACTGGTAGACGACATTGAGATTCCGAAGTTCCCGCTGGAGGCGAAAAAGCATCTCGCTTATGTCTCTGAGAACGTTGAACTCTATCGGAACTTTACGGCACGACAGAACCTCTCCTTTTTTGCGAAACTCGGTGGACGCAAGAAGGTATCAAACGCCGAACTTGATGAAACGCTTGGCCGTGTCGGTCTCCCAGAAGAAGCGTTTACACGACGCGTCAAGACTTTCTCTAAAGGGATGCGCCAACGCTTAGGCATCGCCATTGCGATTATGAAGAACGCACAGGCTGTGCTACTTGACGAGCCGACCTCCGGTTTGGATCCGAAGGGTGGTGCCGATTTCCTGAATCTGCTCCGTGAGTTGAAAGAGGAAGGCAAAGCCATCTTCATGTCCACGCACGACATCTTCCGTGCCAAGGAGATCGCTGACAGAATAGGCATCCTGGTGGAAGGTAACCTTGAGCGAGAATTGACGCGTGAAGAGATTCTGGAAGAGGATCTCGAAGCCCTATATCTCCATTACGTTGCTGGGTACGAACCTGAGGAAGACGCAGCCGAGTAGTGTCTACACCATTCACTACCACCCAATTAACCAACTTTCGGTTTGGATTAATCGAAAACCCGATTTTTTGACCAACAATTCGAGTCCAAACATAATAGAGAAAGGGACGCGTTGATGGTCAATACAAAAAATCGGCACGAAAGTCTATTAAAAATGCGAATTAATATTTTTACATCGGTTTTCATTCTCGCAATAGGGATATTGCTGCCAAGCGCGCTGTTTGAGGTTGCCTTGGCAGAAGAGTCGGAAGCACCCGCGCCGTCTAATGGCGAGCGTACGAAAACCAGAGACGAACAGGACCGTCATATTAAGATAGAAATCGAGCGTCAGAAGATGGAATCGGCAAGAAGGTCGATGAAAAAAAAGCAGATTGAGCTCGAACAACTCAGGGCAATGACGATGGAGGAAGACAACATCGTCACCGTTGCTGAAGTGAATACTGCGGAGGAAGACTACGAAACGGCTGTCTCTGAATATGAACAGGCAAAACTGAAACTGCAAGAGGTGGAGCTTGAATCGCTACAAGATGAATGGCATATCAGCGTTGAAGAGACAAGTTTGTATGAATCTCCCGATGGCAGAGAGCTGTTCTCAATTACCCTACGGAATAATTCATCTCCTGTCAAACTCGTTGCGAGTTCGGAAGTCGTTGGACAAGATATTATCCTTAGCGCGCAGATTGACGATATTTTCGTCACAATTAAAGAGCAGGAAGGTTATGGTTCAAGCGGTGCGATTATCACCGAACCTTATGAACAACGGATCAAGACGCTCAAAGAGGATGAATCCGTTACTTTGGAATTTGAACTCATCAAAGAGAATGTACGAGATGTCGTCGTAGAGTTAAAGTATTCGGGGCGTGAGGAAAATAAAAACATCCACCTTAAACAGGAGGACCCGTATATCTCTGTTGTGTCGGCGAGGCGTTATAAAGAAGGCGACCGCCGGCGGCTGGAAGTTGTTCTCAGGTACGGGGCGTTAAATGATGAAGCAGAGCCGATAGATGCCACCACGGCACAAGAAATTAACAACGTCTATGTCTCCATCAAAGACGACACGGCTGCTATCATCGGTTTTCCTTATGAACATCGTATTCCGACGCTGAAAGATGGCGAGGAAAAAACGCTTGATTTTGAGCTGCGACGGAATGTGGATAGCCTCATTGTGAGTCTCACATACCTTGAGGAGGAAAATCCGTATAAAATCCACCTTGAGGAGGACACGCGCCATATCTCTATCCTGAGTGCAAAGAAGTTTCGGGTTGAGAACCAAATGATGGTAACGCTTCAGTTAAAGAACACATCTACAACTGAAGCGATGTCGATCAATGCGAGCCCAGAGGAGATCGCTGCGGCGAATGAGATTCGCTCGATTTATGTCTCCTTACTTGATGTTACCGATGACACGAACATCGTCAAACCGTATGAGGAAAAGATCCCAGTTCTTGGTTACAATGAAACTGTGGAATTGACTTTCCAGCTCCAGAAAGATGTTGAGAGTCTGAAGGTATCGTTGAACTACCCGGAACTTGAGATGCCAGAGACGCGGCTCATCTATTTGCAAAAAGAGTCCGCCTTAGATGTGGTCAATGTCAGTTCACTCCGCTTTTCGCAGGAAGGGAATCTCGGCAGCAGCGTTACCTATGATTTGACGTTGGACCGGTTAGCGGAAACAGAGAACACGTTCCAGTTGCGCGTTATTAACCTATTGAACCGTCTCTCCTTTGAGTTTCAAGACCCAGAGACAAGGACTCGACAGTCTCAGGTGAAGTTTACGCAGGAGGAATCGAAGCGGAATCTATCCTTGATTGTCTACCTACCGGAGGAATTGGATGCCTCCTATCTTGATAGCACACTTGAGTTCCATGTCGCTGTGCTTGACGAAGCAGAAGCGAACGAACTCGGGGGCGTTAATAATCGGTTGGACCTACCTGCTGATCAGATTGCGGGCATACAAGGCGGTGTCGAGCGGTTTGAACTCATTCCGAAAGGTGTGCCGGAGATTGAAGTGTTCGTGCAGAACGCATTTCAGACGATCAAAATTGGCGAAGAGGTTAACATGACAGCGACGCTGCAGAACATCGGTACCCGTGATTTGGTTGATATCCGCATGATAGTTGATGTTAACACCGATTGGAAATATACTGTTGTCCCTGAAGTCATCCGTTCACTCGCGCGGAATGAGGAGAAGGAGATACAACTGACGTTGAGTCCACCAGCGGACATCGGCGTAGGCGAATATCAGGCGAAGTTGAATGCCGAGGTTACCGTTGATAACCGGAAATTCGAGGCACGCGACCGTTCCATCACGGTACAGGTTGAATCACAGACCCAGATGTCAGTAACGACGCTCCTTTTCGGTGCACTGATACTGCTCATGATTGGGATTGTTATCGTTACAATCCGCATTAGCCGACGCTGATTTTTTATGGGAGCCAACGTTCGCTTTCACTGGCGGGGTTCCAAACTCCGCCAAATCTTTGATGTATCTCTACTTGTAGATTTGCTGTAAAATCAATTTGTCGCTTTTCATTTCAGGAGACTTCAGCGAAATTTTCAAAGCGA
>MKWU01007289.1_pt1 | contig 10683 bp, 7 predicted proteins | sample 809101 | NCBI WGS metagenome assembly MKWU01 (sample SAMN05860141, study PRJNA318959) | sponge metagenome | host: Aplysina aerophoba | place: Slovenia: Piran, Adriatic Sea, Gulf of Piran | collected 2013-05-07
ATACCTGGCGCTGATAAGAGACGAAATGCAGGACGTCTACCGCGAGGAAGGAACCATGGGCCTGGCGAGCCTGAAGCGGCAGGTGGCGCTGGAACACGCCGTGCGTGAGAACGAACGGCTGCACCCGCCGCTGATAATGCTGATTCGCAAGGTGCTCAAAGACGTGGAATACCGGGGATATACCATCGCTGCAGGCACCCTGGCACTGGTATCGCCGGCAGTCTCGCACCGGCTGCCGCACTTATTTTACGACCCGGACCGGTTCTATCCGCAGCGTTTTGCTGCGCCCGCCAGCGAAGACAAGCAACACCACTACGCACTGATCGGTTTCGGCGGCGGCAAACACCGGTGCATGGGTAAGAATTTCGCCATCATGCAACTGAAAGCAATCTGGTCTGTGCTGCTCGATCGCTTCGATTTCCATCTCGACACGGCATTCCCTGCGCCGAATTACGGCAGCTGGGTGACCGGACCGCAGGAGCCTTGCCGGCTCCGCTACCGGCGCCGCATACAGGCAAGTGTGTTCCGGTGAACGGCGTCGCTCCACTATGCCGTGACGCAGCCATCGTCGGCGCGGGTCCGGTGGGCAGCCTGTGCGCACTTGCTTACGCACGCAAAGGCGCCCGGGTAGCTCTGCTCGAGGCAAACCCCCAGGCATCCCTGCGACTGGCGGGCGAATGGCTGCACCCGCCTGCCGTGCGGATGCTGCGCGCTGTCGGCGTCGAGTTCAATACACAGCAAAATTACCCCACCGGTAAAGGATTTGCGGTATTCCCTGAAGACGGTTCGGAGCCGATAAAGTTTCCTTACAGCGAAGGGTCGCGCGGGTTGGCGTGCGAGCACAACCTGCTCGTCTCAAGTCTGCGTGAAGCCGTCAGCAACGAGCCGAATATCGACTTTATGCTGCACGCTCGGGTACGTGCGGTCGAAGACGGGCGCATCACGTTTACCCGTAACGGCGCCACTGAAACCGTGACTGCCACGCGCATTGTAGGCGCCGACGGGCAGGCCTCGATCGTGCGTAAATCGCTGGGTTTATCGACCAACCCGATGATCTGCTCGCAGACGGTGGGGGTCATCGTAAAAGGGGTGAGCTTGCCGCTGGAGGGTTATGGCCACGTGCTGCTTGGCGGGCCGGGTCCAATCCTCATATACCGCCTGGGAACGGATTGCGTCCGCATTATCGCCGATGTCCCGCTGGACCGCACGACCCCCCGGGACCGGATCGGTTTTCTGTCGGACTCGTACACCGGCCTGTTGCCGGAAACACTCAGGCCTGCCTTCATCGAAGCGCTGCGTGCAGGGGAATTCCACGTCGCGGCCAACAAGCTGAGGCCGCACGTCACCTACGGGAACCCGCACCGGGTGCTTATCGGCGATGCCGCCGGGCACTACCATCCCATGACGGCGATGGGGATGACCTTCGGTTTCGGCGATGCGCTTGCACTGGCCGGCAACGAGGATTTTCACGATTTCACCAGCAGGCGCTTCCGGGCGACCCGCGCGCCGGCGTTCCTCGCCATGGGGCTGTATGAGTGCTTTGCCGATTACCGGGCCGAGGCGGTGGCGGTCAGGCATACGATCTACCGGAGCGCCCGGGCAAGTTCCGGGTTCCGCGATCAGACAATCCGTTTACTCGCCTGCGAAGACACCTCGATAATCCGCCTGGGTCTGGCTTTTTTCACGACGGTTGCGCGCACGGTTGCCGGGCAGATACCGCGCTCCTGCGACCTGCTCGCCTGGCGCCGGTCGCGCGACATCATGCGTGCGCTGGCGGTTCGTTGCGGGTGGCTCCTGCGCAGCGTCCGGCGGCTGGGCAAGGCGAGAAACGCGGGCGTGGAAATGGACGGGCGAGTCTGGGACAGCCTGGCCGGTATTTTTCTCATCTCCATGCCGGCGAAAGTCCGCGCCCCCCGGCTGGTCCGCCCGAGGGAGATTGCGCCAGCCGATGCGGGTCCGGCATTGCTCAGCGCGACCGAGCGCCTGATAAATCTTCAGGATGAGGACGGCGGCTGGGAAGGCGAGATGGTCTGGTGTCCCATGCTCACCGCGCAATACGTACTGCTGCACCACATTATCGGGCGGCCGCTCGAACCCGGCCGGCGCAGGAGTGTACTGCGTTTTTTCGAACGGACCCGCCTGGCAGGAGGCTCATGGGGTTTACACGATCACTCGCCCCCCCACCTGTTTGTCACCACCCTGGTTTATGTCGCGGCGCGATTACTTGGTATCGAGCGGGATGATCCGTTGATCGAACCGGCCCGGCGCTTCCTGCAGACAGAGGGGGTTACCGGTATCCCGAGCTGGGGCAAGTTCTGGCTGGCGCTGCTCAATCTCTACGACTGGCGCGGGGTACACGCGGTGCTGCCGGAACTCTGGAGCCTGCCGCGCCGGATCCCGTTGCACCCCTCGAACTGGTACTGCCATACCCGGCTCATTTACATGGCGATGGCGTCGATTTACCCGCGCCGGTACGCGGCGCCGGTCACACCCCTGGTCTCCTCGTTACGGGAAGAGTTGTATCCCCAGGGGTTTGCCAACATCGATTTTTCCGCCACACGCCATCAGTTGCGGGACGCCGACCTGTATGCGCGACCCAGCGTATGGCTCCGGGCCGGCTACGAGTTCGCGCGTCTCTTCGATCGGATTCACAACAAACGCCTGCGCGCCCGCTGCACGGAAGAGATAAACCGGCTCATCAAATGGGAACTGCAGACAACCAGCCACACGAGCATCTCTCCGGTCAGCGGCCTGCTCAATATCCTTGCCCTGTGGCTGCGTGATCCGGACGACGCCGACGCCGGACAGGCGCTCTCGCAACTGGATGGCTGGCTCTGGGAAGACGAGGAACAGGGAGCCCGTGTCACCGGCGCGAGAAGCGCCTCCTGGGATACCGGCTTCGCCCTGCAGGCGCTGGCGGCAGTGCCCGGGTCCGGCGAAGCGGAAAACGCGTCCCTCAGGAATGGGGCCGATTTCCTGTACGAACAACAAATCCGGTCCAGCTTCGAAGGGTTTCGCGAGGCTTACCGTACCGACCCCAAAGGCGGCTGGTGTTTTGCCGGTGGCTGGCACGGCTGGCCGGTGACCGACTGTACGGCGGAAGCGGTGCTGGGAATTATTGCGGCCCGGGGCGAGGCCGCGGACGCAACCGTGCTCGGCGATGCGGTCCGCTTCATGTTGCGCGGCCAGAACCGCGACGGCGGTTTCGGCAGCTACGAGGCGCGCCGCACCGTGACAGGTCTCGAGTGGTTGAACCCGGCCGAGATGTTCGGCGACTCGATGACCGAACATTCCTATGTGGAATGTACCGCGTCCTGTCTTGCGGCGTTCGCCGCCTGCAGGGAGCGCTTCCCGCAAACCACGGACCAGGCGCTGACGAGCGCCATTTCACGGGCTGACGCCTGGCTGCGCCGGACCCAGGCGATCGACGGTTCCTGGCGCGGCGTGTGGGGCGTTCAGTTTATCTACGGCACCTTTTTCGGGATCAGGGGCCTGCTTGCCGCCGGGGCCCCGCCCGGTGATCCGGCGCTGCGCCTGGCCTGCCAGTGGCTGCTGGAGCGCCAGCGCAGGGACGGGGGATGGGGCGAGCACCACAGCGGTTGCACGACCGGGCGCTACGTCGCACACGAGGAAAGCCAGGTCATCCAGACCGCGTGGGCATTGATTGCGCTGCTGGAGGCAAGCGATCCGAACTGGAGCGCGATTTCACGAGGCGCCCGGTACCTGCTCAACAACCAGAACGCGGACGGGACCTGGCCCAGACAGGACATGGCCGGGGTCTTCTTTCGCACGGCGCTCCTGGACTACGTCCTGTACCGGCAGTATTTTCCCCTGCACGCACTCGGTCTCTACGAGCAACGGCGGCTGGCCCGGGTGGATTTGACAGCCCCCGGTCCCTCCGCCGATGTGAAACTGGCTGAAGCAGCAGGTTCGTAGAGGCTCAATCCAGGGAGTGGCATGAAGAGAAAAACGGTATGACGTCAGTGCACAACAGGACGAGAAATTCTATAATGGATTACCGGTATTGAGAGTATATTCATGGTAACGCGTTTGATTAAGAACCTGGCAGGTACGGTCAGTTGGCAGCATGTGGCGAAGCGCTCCAGGGGGTATGTCGAGCGGTTCTCTCCCGGGCAACGGAAAAAACTGAAGGACGGGACGTTCGACTACATGGGGTTAACCCGGGATTACTATGACCTGGTTACGGCATTCTATGAGTACGGCTGGGGGGAGTCGTTCCACTTCGCGCCGCTTTACCCGGACAAACCGTTCAAGGAGTCGCTCCGCCTCCACGAGACCTGCCTGGCAGACAGGCTGGACATAGAGCCGGGTATGCGGGTGCTGGATATCGGTTGCGGTATCGGCGGGCCCCTGGTCCTGATCGCACGGCACACGGGCGCCGCTGTCGTCGGGCTTAACAACAACCATGCACAGGTTGAAAAAGCGCGCGCCAGGGCTGCGAATGCGGGCCTTGAGCCGCCTGCCGACTTTCTCGTCAGTGACTACATGCACATCGATGCGCCGGATGCGAGCTTTGACCGGGCGTATGCCATCGAGTCCATGCCGCACGCAACCAGCAAGGCACAGGCTTTTGCCGAGGCGCACCGAATCCTCAAGCCCGGGGGCCTGTTCGCCTCCTATGACTGGTGCGTCACCTCAATGTTTGACCCCGCCAATGCGGATCATCAACATATCAAGCGCGAGATCATGATCGGCAATGCGCTGCCGGATATCAGCGCGCCCGTGGACATTGACCGCGCGCTGGAAGAAGCCGGCTTTGAAATCCTGGTGAACGATGACCTGGCGGAGACCATCGATACCGGTGTGCCCTGGCACAAGGCGGTGGGGGCACAGAAGTTCACGCCCCTGGATTTCCTGAAGACGCCGGTCGGGCGGCAGGTCACGGCGAAGATGCTGTGGCTGTTAGAACGCATCGGGCTGGCGCCCAGGGGTTCGCACCAGGTCGCAACCATTCTGAACCGGGGCGCGGACGGACTCTCGGCAGGCGGCAAACTGGGTATCTTCACGCCCATGTATTTTACGCTGGCGCGTAAGGCGGAGTGACCCCATCAAGGTTAACTCTCATGACCCTGCGAAACATCCTGGTACCGGTATTACTATTTCTTGCGGCATGCGCCGACGATGCGCCCACAATCACGCCGGCCAGTGTCGAGTCCGGCAAAGACAACGCCGTTCCGGGGCAGTCTGAAGACCGCGGCGTGCCCTTCTACGGATTAACGCAGGACCTGAACCGCTCTTCCGATCTTGCACAGATCAATACAGCCAACATAAACAACCTAACGCCGGTCTGGACACTTGCCCTGGGGGAGAAAATCGGCCTGCAGACACAACCGCTGGTTATCGGCAATGTCATGTACGTGACAACGCACAATTCGACCCACGCAATCGATGCGGCGAGCGGGCGGCAGATCTGGAAAACGGTAACCGAATATGCAGACAACGCATTGAATTGCTGCGGCTACGGCAACCGCGGCCTGGCCTACCACGACGGCAAACTGTACCGGACGAATATCGACAACCGCATTATCGTTTTTAACCCGGACAACGGCGCGATACTCTGGGAAAAGGAAGTACACGATATCTCGCCCAGTTACTCCATGACAAGCGCGCCGTTGGTGGCCAATGGCGTCCTTATCACCGGCATTGGCGGATCTGAATTTGCCGCGCCCGGGTTTATCGACGGCTGGGATCCGGACACGGGAGAGCACCTGTGGCGGTTGCATACCATTCCCAAACCCGGAGAACCGGGCAGTGAGACCTGGGAGGGTGACGACTGGAAGCGGGGCGGCGGCGGCACCTGGCTGACAGGCTCTTACGACGCCGAGCTTGACCTGGTGTACTGGGGCGTTGGCAACCCGGCCCCCTGGAGCGCCCACCGCCGGGCGGGCGACAACCTGTATACCAACAGTATGCTGGCGATTAAACCGCGTACCGGTGAAATGGTGTGGTATTTTCAATTCACACCCAACGATACCGGCGATTACGACGGCAACAACGAACCGCTGCTCACCGAGCTGAAAATCGGGGACGAACTGCGCAAGGTCCTGATCCAGGCAAACCGCAACGGCTTCTTTTACGTGCTGGACCGGACCAATGGCGAATTTATCACGGCAAACGCATTCGTCGAAAAAACCACGTGGACCGCGGGGATCGATGCCGTAACGGGGCGGCCTGAACGCTCCGGATCCGTCGAGCACATGCTGACAACGGGCGAACCCACCGAAGTGTGGCCGACCGCATTCGGCGGCAAAAACCTGGCGCCCATGTCCTACAGCAAACGCACCGGCCTGGCTTATGTCAACGCGATCAATACCGGCTGGATTGTCACGCCGGTGGACCAGGAATTCAAGGAAGGGGCGCTGTTCTTTTCCATTGATTTTGAATTTGTCGATGCAACGGTTCCCAAAGGCGAGTTGAAGGCCGTCGACCCGTTAAGCGGACGCATAAAATGGAGCTTTCCCACTGAAACAGCCATGAATGGCGGCACCCTGGTCACCGCCGGCGACCTTGTCTTTTCCGGGGCCCAGACCGGTGAGTTATATGCCCTCCACGCCGGGACGGGTGAGAAGTTGTGGGAATACCGAACCGGCTCCGGTATCGTTGCGCCACCGGTAACCTACCAGGTCGACGGTAAACAATATGTAGCCGTCGCCAGCGGCATCGGCGGCCTGTATGCAGCCGTCTCCGGGGACCCGAATTTAAAGAATATCAATCCGGGCAACTCCATCTGGGCATTCGCCCTGAATGATGGCGCCATTGCCAGGACGCCGGTTGCAAAAACGATCCTGCCGCCGCTCAAGCCGGCAGAGATTGACACCAACCTGATGCCGGCAACCGCCGCGGCAGGAAAATCGCTTTATCACCAGTACTGCGCACACTGTCATGGTGTGGACCGCATGGCAAGCGGCGCCAACTATGACCTGAGGCAGTTTCCGGAAAATGCTGAGCAGCGCTTCGTGTCCGCCATTGTTGACGGCAAGGGCACTATGCCGGGCTGGGGAGATACCTTCAGCCGGGAAGAAATGCTGACGATTTACTCCTATGTAACGCATTGAGGCGGCGACCACCCGGACGGGAGCCACAGTCTCGAAGTATTTCCCCTTCTCCAGAGCGCCTCAGGACGACGCCATCTCGCGTTGCAACTGGACTTTGCGCATCAGGTGCTGTCCCGAGGTGACCGGGTCGTAACGGGACGGGTTACCGGCGTCACAGCAGGTCGGCAGCGTCTCTATGAGGGCATCGTAGTTGGGCTGGTGGAAGTAGACGATGGACAGCCTCGAGGTGCCGGGCCCGACCGGCGGCGTCACGACCCGGTGCATGGTCGACACCCAGCGGTCGTTGGTCCACTGGGCCATGAGATCGCCGATGTTCACCACCAGCGCGCCAGGCACGTGGGGCACCTTCATCCAACTGCCGTTCCGATGCAGCACCTCGAGGCCGCCGGGCGCAGCGTCGGTCATAAGCATGGTGAAACTGCCGAAATCCGAATGGGCCCCTGCCCTGAACTGACCGGGGAGCGGTTCCTTACCGAGCGCGGGATAGTACAGGGCGCGCATCGAGGAGATGCTCTTGTCCACGTAAGGGTCGAACTGGTCCTGCGGCAGGCCAAGCGCAACGGCCATCAGTCCCATCATCCGCACGGCGAGCGCATCCGCGGCGCGATAGTATTGTATCCACGCCGCGGAGAACCCGGCTACCTCACCAGGCCAGACGTTGGGGCTGAAGAAGGGCCGTGACTCCGGAGTGTGGAAGTAAGGGTCATCCGCCGGTACGTCCATCCGGTTACAGGTATAGGTCTCCTTGAGATCCGGGGGACTGGCGTCACCGCGGCTGTAGGAAAGCGCCTCCTGGCGCAGGTAACCGACATATTCCCCGGGTGGCGGTTGATAAGCGGCTTTTACCTCCTCGGGCAGCGAAAAAAACGAGATGCACGCGGCGCGCACGTCGCTGATCAACTGCGCCTCGATACCGTGCCCCGTTATCACGAAGAAACCATGGTCCCGGCAGATAGAGTCTATCTCGGCCGGTGTATTCTGCGCAGCGCTATCCCCGGCAAGCCAGCCCGAGACATCGATAACCGGAATTTCAGTTCTGCCGCTCACAGTGCGCCGGAGCAGGTCAGGGTTTAATCATCGAGTACCGCCGTCACTTCGATCTCGACCATGATCCCCGGCAACGCCAGCGATTGTACGCCGATCAACGTGCTTGGCGGCGGTTCACCCGGCGCGTAGAAGGCCGCGGTTTTTTCGATGACCGTCTGCACCATACCGGCGTTATAATCGACGATGTAAATCCGGCCGCGCACCACATCAGCCGGGGTCGCGCCGCCCGCGGCAAGCGCAATACCGATGGCTTTGAATGATTGATCCATTTGCTCGGCGAGCGTGTCGCCGACCAGGTTCAGGTCGGCGTCCATCGGCACCTGGCCGGCGCAATGCACCATCTTTTTCCCGGTGCTGACAACGACACTGGTGTAGCCGTGTACTACATCCGGCAGAATACCCTCGGGGTGGATAAATTTATTTGGCATATTCGTTCTATTGTCTGTTCAGTCCATCTGAGTTGACGGCCAGTTGGCGCGATAGCGTTTCACCAGCCAGCGATTAAACTGCTGCAGTGTCTCCTCCTGCCAGGAATAACGGCCATGGGGGCCGAAGCGTGAGCGCAGACCCTTCTGCACCATCGTATCCGCATGGATATCCTGGACGTTAAAATCGTTCACGCCGGCTTCCATGTCCCTGAACAGCAGATCGAACAAGGGTTCGTTCGGCGCCCTCGGGTCCATACAGTAACCGATGTGGATATCAATCGCTTCCGCGGCCTTGGGATTGACGATGAAATAGGTAATGGTGTCGGGCGTCACGGCGAGGCCGAGGCTGGGGGGCACCAGGCAGAACATGGCGCGGTGCCGCTCGTCATCGCTCAGTTTTTCAAACACCGGTAACAGGGTTTTCCTGGTGGCGTTGAAACCGCCGTCGATGTGGGTGAAATAATTGAGCCGGGAGACATGATTCTGCTCATCGTCCCATTCCAGAAAACGGGCGTTTTCAGACGGCACATGATCGCCGATACCGACATGCAGGCGGTTGGCGTGATAACCGTCGTTGAAGTTTTCCAGCATCACCTTCCAGTTCCACGGCAGGTCTTCGTAGGTGTCGCCGATTTTTGTGTAACAGTTATCCAGGTCGAAGTTAGACAGCAACTCCGTGAGTTGCTCCAGCGTCGGCGCGAGCGCATCGCCCTGTTCCGTAAAGCGGCAAAAAATAAACCCGTTCCAGATCTCCGCCGGCAACGACGGCAGGTTGTAGCGCGCCTTGTCGAACTCGACTGCCTGGTCCATTTCCGGCATCGCGAGCAATCTTCCATCCAGGGCGTAACTCCAGTGATGGTAAGGACAGAGAAACTTATTACAGTTGCCGCTGCCTTCGGCGACAACCATGCCGCGATGCTGGCAGACTGCGGAGAGAACGCGAACCTGCCCATCCTGGTCGCGTACGACCAGCAGGGGTTCATCCAGCAGGGTAAACTGGTACCAGTCGCCCGGGTCCGGGACCTGCGAGGTGCGTCCGACACACATCCAGTCCTTGGTAAAAATCGTGTCGCGCTCGAAGCTGTGAAATTCAGGCGAGGTGTACAGGATCGGGGGCAGTATCCCGGCCTCGTTGACCGGTGCGGTGGCAGCATCAAAGGCCTTCAGCATAGCCGCTCCGAATATCTCATGGGAGTTCAACATTGCCAGTCTCCGGACAGGTGTCAGTTATCGCTCAAATATCCAGTCCCAGGTGTGAGGCATCGCAGAACGGCGGTGTCCCGGTCTTCTTGCAGCCGCACATCCCTACGAAATCGTACTCTTTCATTTCAAACCTGACCGGGTTGATACCGGTGCCCTTGTGTGAGCCGTCACACCAGGGCTGGTTCTTTGACTGCCCGCAGGCACACCAGTAATAGGTGCCTTCGTCCAGGAACAGGAGATACGGGTTGGTGTCGGAGCCTGCCGGGAAGCGTGTTTTTACCCAGCCGTCTTTTGCCGGGCTGATCATTTTCATGTTGCTGGTAATGCGCTTGAACAACCACTTTCCATCTACCTTGACCACCTCGGCATCGTACACGCCGGTGATCCAGTGCGGTTCCGCCTCCTTGGTATCTTCAGCCGGCATGGTTGCCGGTTCCCACAAGTACCAGATCAAGGTGGCGGAATTACCATCGTCCGCCAGGTCTATCTTCGGTGAGATCATGAAATGCAGCGACCACCAGACTTTCTCGCCGGCAATGGCTTTCAGGAAACCGACGGCCTTGTCGCGGCCAACCCAGGCGCCAAACCCCTTCGCCTCCCACACCGCATCTTCGGTGAACAAGGGCATCAGCATATCCACGTCGTTACCGTTGTCCGCCGCCCGGGCATAGTCAACGATCAGGCGATTGATGTCTTCGATGGCCTCAACGTGCTGCAACCGCTTGTCGATACTCTTCAACAAACCTTTGATTTCTTCAAGATCACTCATCTTCTACTCTCCATTGGTTACAAAATAACTACGGCGCACACCGCCGGAGCCGTTAATAGTTATACCGCAGCGACGCCCCCACCCAACGGGGCTTGCCGTAGGAATAGGTAACACAACCGCACAGGTTCGACACATCGAAGCCGATCAGGCGAATGCGCGC
>MKWU01007290.1_pt1 | contig 10682 bp, 7 predicted proteins | sample 809101 | NCBI WGS metagenome assembly MKWU01 (sample SAMN05860141, study PRJNA318959) | sponge metagenome | host: Aplysina aerophoba | place: Slovenia: Piran, Adriatic Sea, Gulf of Piran | collected 2013-05-07
ATTGGCGACCAGGAAGAGCCGCTGGCGGCGCTGCAAGGAGGTCCAGCCGATCCAGCGGTCGCGGGCGGCACAGTGCAGGGCGGCGGCATGCCAGCCGATCAGGGCGAGCCACTGATCGCCGAGCACGGCGACCTGCCGCAGGCGCTTGCCACAGAAGTTGCGGAACCCGAGATAGTGGTGCTGGCGCATCAGGTCGTTCCAGCGCGGCTCCTCGTCGGGCCGCACTGTCCGGACCTGCACTTCTCGCAAGGGAATCTCGTTCGGGATCACTCTGCGAGTTATCGCATAACCCAGGCGTGTTTGTCCAGCCTTCCGCCTTAGTCCTTTGTCATTCAGCCATTGCTACCGAACATTGAAAAGCCCTGACCACAATGCACGATACGTGTCAACCCAAACCAAAGTGCGTGCTCTCTTCCAAATCTGAAATGTCCGCTTTGGCTATGAGGGGCTAAGGAGTTGCCCTAGGCCAGCGGGTCCAGGGGGCTTGGCTGACATTGGGCTGCCGGTCTCTCGTATACCAGCCGCTGGGCCTCGGCCATGTTTGCCGCCATAACGCTCGCGGTGCGCCTCGGCGGCCATCTCGTCCTGCAACCGAACCGGTAGGCTCCGCTGGGCGACGTTGCGTGCCACACCCGCCCACGGCCGGAGCCTGCGGCCATCGCGGCGCCCAGTGCGTGAAGGCGGCGCCGAACCAACCTACCGTCGACAGTCCAGCGCCATGCAGATCACAGCGGGCCACATCCGGAAGGTCTGCTGCGCGAGGCGAGGAAACTCCAGGGAAAGCGAGCCCCGCCAAGCCAAGCGTTCCGATGCTCGCCCGCGAAGGGCAGGCGTCCCGCGCTTGGGACGGGACACCTGCGTGACACGACTGCTACCAGCGGAGCCTCAGCGAGTACTGGAAGATTCTCGGCCCGCCACCGCGACCGATGTTCCCCGTCCGGGTGAAGTACCCTCCGCTAACTCCATTGAACCTCCGGAACTCGTTCGTCATGACGAAGTTCGTGCGGTTGAGGACGTTGAACGACTCGATGCGCAACTGCAGGCGCATGCCTTCGCGGATCTGGAAGTTCTTCGAAATTGCCACGTTCGCGCTGAACAGGCCCGGTCCGTCTAGAATGTTGCGGCCCGCCGACCCAAATGCGAAGGCTCCTTCCGGACAGAATACGCCGGTGCCGGCCTCCGGGTCCGCATCCACGCAACTGGGTACGTTTTCGAAGGCGCCGGTGTCGAAGAACGGGTAGTCGGCTCCTCGCGTCGAACCCAAGGACAGGTCGTCGGCTTGAGCGCCGTGAGCGATTCTATGGGGCCGCTGCGACTCGCCCAGGTTTTGGTCCGCATTGGCGGCCATGACCGTGAACGGCGAACCCGAGTACGACGTCTGGGTACCCGAGAGTTGCCAGCCACCGAGAGCCGCCTGCGCGACTCCCCTCCACTGGCGTCCCCAGCGGCGCCCGGTTCCGAACGGCAGGTTGATGTTCCCCACCAAGGTAAACACGTGCCGTCGGTCCCACGTCGAGCGCCCCCGTTCGAGGCTCAGGTCCCTGCGGTCCAAGGCGTTTGCGAAGTCCGTCGCCCCCGACCCGTTGGTGCGCGATGCGTCGTCGATCGACTTCGAGAAGGAATAGTTGACGCGCCAGAACAGCCCACCCCGGCTGCGCTTGCGCCAGGACACGTTGGCAGCATGGTAGGTGGAGTTTGACCCGGTGTTGTAGAAGTTGATGGCGTTCCAGTCGGGGTTTGGCCGCAGCGACTGGGAGTTTTCGGTGAAACCGCCGGTCTCGGTGCGATTTGCCAGGAACCAATCACGCGTGCGAATGGCCTGGTTGTAGTCGTACCGGCGGATGAGGTGGGTGCCCTTCGAGCCGCGGTAGTCAATCTCTATGCCCGTGCCACCCGGCAGTTGCCGCTCGATCGTGAAGTTCCAGGACTGCAGGTAGGCCTGGCTGGGCTTCCGCGTGAAACCGCTCGCCGTCGGCCGATCGCCGAGCCAACCGCCGCCAATAGTGGCATCGCGGCCCAAGGTGCCCAGCGGATCATTGAGCAGGACTTCGGGGGGCCTGGCGGGGGTCGCGTTCCTAGCTACGTAGTTGGTGTTGACCGTGTACGGGAAGATGTTGCCTAGGTTGTTCCGGAACGGGTTGAGGATCGTGCCGGCCACGTACAGCCCGTAGCCCGTGCGGACCACCAACTTGTCGGTCACACGGTAGGCGATTCCCAGACGAGGCGTGATGTTGTTCCAATCAGTCTGGATCACGGAGCGCGGGAAGCCAACCGCGGCGGCCGTCAGGAACCTGTCCTCGAGGTTGTAGTCGCCGAGCAACTGGTCGAAGTTAGAGGGTAGGTTCCGGGCGCTCGCAAGGACGATCTTGTTGAATTCGGGAACGAAGCTGCCCATCTTGTCGTTCACGTCCCACGGCATCTGGTTGACCTCCCAGCGCACTCCGAGGTTCATCGTCAGCCGCGGGCTGACCTTCCAGTCATCGTTGAAGAACGCGCCCATCGCGTTCTGACGCCACTGGGGCGCGTTGATGCCTTCCCGGACATTGATGTTGTGCAGCCAGCCCAGGAACATGTCTGCGATCGGGCTGCCGAAGTTCGCGCAAGTCTGCGAATTGCAGCCGCCCGTGCGGAATCCGCGGAAGCGGTACACGCCCCGGGCGTTGTTGACGCCTGGCCGTTCGTAGATCACGAAGTTGTTGTTGAATCCGTATTTGATCGTGTGATTGCCCGTGATGTTGGTCATCTTGACGCTCCACTGGATGTCCTTTACGTCCGTGATGACCGGCACGGCGGCCGCAGTGCCGAGATTGGCGTGGTTGTCGGGATTCACTGTGGGGAAATCGTCGATGCCCGGGTACTGCTCCAGATCCTCCTCCGAGAGGAAATTCGTCATCCCGAGTTCCTCGATGATGTTCTGGTCCGAGAAGGCTCCCCGCTGGAAGACGTCGTTCCCGCTGAACCCGAACCGGAACTCGAGCAGGGAGGTTGGCGAGAACATATGCGTATAGTCGGCCCCCGCCAGGTAGCGGTTGTCGTCAATGGTGTTGCCGAATTGTGGCAGGGGGCTGCCAGCAAAGGGATTCTCGTTGTTGTTGGCGCGATACTGCACGCGCGCCGCGAGGTTGTTCTCGCCGATCTTCTGGTCGACCTTGACAATGGTGCTGTCGAAATGGTCGTTGTCGTTGTCGACCACAAGGTAGTTCAACAGATCGCGACGGTTGCCCAGATTCGGCTCCGGGTACTCTTCGAGGAGCCTCAGGGCCACGGGGTCGGCACGGCTGATCGGGATGATGTCGTTCGGGAAACAGGATGGTAAGCCCCGCCCGGCGCGGTTGGCATTGCAACCCCCGCGCATCGTCCGGTCGCGGATGAAGAAGTCGGCCCGGAGCTTGTCGAGCACAGCATCGTCCGTCACATCAAGCTGGTTGTCCAGGTGCGACAGGCCGATCGTTTGGCTGAAGTCGCCCGATATCTCCAACGGTGTCGGAACACGTGAGAGGCGCGTTTGTTCCTGGTCACGACGCTGGAGTTGGTAGCTGACCATGAAGAAGGTCTTGTTCTTCCTGATCGGCCCGGTTAGCGTGGCGGCGGCCTGATTCTGGAGCAGATTCGTCTTTTCCAGTTCAAAGAATCCACGCGAGTCCATCACGTCGTTGCGCATGAAGTAGTTGATGTTGCCGTGAATCTGGTTCGTCCCCGAACGTAGGGACATGTTCAGGATGCCGCCGGCCATTCGTCCGTACTCGGCCGAATAGCCAGACGTCTCCATCTTGAATTCCTGCAGCGCGTCGATGTTGGGGCGCACCTGCGCTGCGCCACCCTGGACGTTGCGGTTGTCGAAGCCATCAACGTAAAAGTTGGTGTTCGTCGGCCGCGCGCCGTTAACGGAGGCGAAGGACCCCTGGGCACTCGCCCCCGGTACAACGCCGGGCACGAAGAATGCCAGATCCGTGAAGTCTCGACCGTTCAGCGGCAATTCCTGGATTTCCTCCATCACGATGACGTCGCCCTTGATCATGCCGTTTTCTGTGTTCAGCGTCACCATCTGGGCATCCACAGTCACCGACTCGGTGACCTGTCCAAGCTGGAGTTCGATATCGAGACGCCGGTTATCCCCGGTCCGCAGGATAATGCCCTGCTCCACATGCTGCTGGAAACCTTCCGAAGTGACGATCAACTGATAGTCGCCCGGATTCAGCGCCGGAATCGTGTAACTGCCGACGGCGTTCGTCGTCAGGTCACGCGAGTCCGCGGTACCGGTGTTGATCACAGTCACTTCGGCACCCGGGATCACGCCACCGGCCGAATCGGTGACGGTCCCCGTCAAGGTCGCCAAGTTCGCCTGGCCAAAGCAAAGTGTTGCCGTCAGCACCACAATAGCTACGGCAGCAAAGGTGTTCGTTTTCATTTCAATCCTCGCCCCCTCTCTTCCGGGTCTCCCCGGAATACCATGACACTCCTCGCTAGATACTAGCCCAACCCTGTCAATCTTTCAAGGTGCGAAACAGCGATTTCTCATTCTTGACATCTTTCCATGGAACTATGGGCCCATGGAACTATGGGCGTTTCGGCTACCGAAAACGGTTGAGCAGAACCGCGATTCGCATATTTCGGATGCAATCGCGCAGGAGACTCGGGCTCACATCCATTCTCTTAGGTGGTTTCCGGTAAGTAGTCAGTCTTACAGTGTCAAGGCAAAGCTCAAATGTCCGGTTTCTGGCAATGGTCAACTGTCCGACTCTCGGGTGGCGAGAGGGCCGGCGTAGGGAGCGGAACGACCGGACCCGGGCCCCTCGTTGCTCGCGTGCGGCGCGACTCCGTTCGGTCTTTGCTCAGCAGATCTGGGAAGAACGCGCAGTCCCTAGGCGAATGCGGCCAAATCTCTCGACGAGTGCGAGTGTTTGAGGTGGTAGCCCTGCAACCCGAGCCAAGTCAATCGGAACTGCTTGAAACAGGCGATTCGGCCTCACACGCACTCGGGCGTGTGCCCGCTCGGTTCCGCACCTGGCTGAATAGGAAGAGCGACCACACCGCTTGTCATCGCCGGGTTCGCGAGCAGACATACCGTATCGACTGCAGTCGAACCATCAAGGCCCACCAAGTCGGTAGCTGGAGCCGGTCGGTAGCTGCCGGCCGACACGGCAGCAATAGTGAACAACCACCGTCTACAAGCCGGTGGCTTCGTTGCTGTCAACTGAAAGTTGACCGTCGCGCATGGGCGCTCTCTTCTTCTCCCTTATCGGACCACGCCGTCGGCGCCATCAAGACTCCCGGTACCCACAGCCTTCGAAACCCGCTCAACAACAGGCTCACCGGCGCTGGTGCCTCGCAGGCGAGGCCTCCTGAAGGAGCACTCGGGGGCCCAGGCTTCAATCCCGATACAACCTTGCCCTGCCTCGTCACAGGCAGGGCGAACCAACTCGTGGATTCCACCATCCCCGGAAGGGACACAAATCGGCCCGCCGTGGCAAGGCGCACCGGATTCCGGATCTAGCCAGCCACCTCGGCGGCCCTCGGCCACCCGCAGGCAAATCGTCAGGGTGTCGGTTAGCCGAATGGCTGGCAAAGCCCCAACTCCCAGTTTGGAACCCGGGCCGCTCCGCACGACGCGAGAAACGGCGCACTGGGAAGGCAATGCGACATCAGTGCACAAGTCAGCGAAGGCGACCGGTTGCGAGTATTCTTGATTGGCGGGAAGGCCTATGAACTCACTATCGAGACCTGGCATCAGGGAACTAGGCACGTTGTTCGCCGATGGCTCGCTCTCTCCTGTCGAGGTTGTCCAAGACGCGCTACGGCGGATCGAACGCTTGGATCCCGCCCTGAACTCCTATCTCACCGTGACCGCCGAACGTGCTCTGGAGCAGGCCGCTGACGCCGAGAGCGAGATTCGGGCTGGGCGCAAGCGCGGACCGCTCCACGGAATTCCTTACGCTGCCAAGGACCTGTTGGACACATCCGGCATCCGGACCACTGTCGGATCGAGAATCCGGGCGCGCCACGTACCATCCAGTAACGCCGCAGTCATTGAGAAGCTCGACGCCGCCGGTGCCATCCTGATCGGCAAGACCGGGTTGCACGAATGGGCATATGGCATAACCAGCACGAACCCCCACTTCGGCCCTGTGCGCAATCCGTGGGACCCCAAGCGTATCCCCGGGGGTTCAAGCGGCGGGTCGGCTGCCGCTCTTGCGGCCGGACTGTGCGTGTTCTCGCTCGGCTCGGACACTGGCGGATCGATCCGAATTCCCGCGGCTCTGTGCGGGATTGCCGGGCTCAAGCCGACATTCGGCCGGATCAGCCGTCGGGGAGCGTTTCCGCTTGGACATACGCTCGACACGCTAGGACCGTTCGGCTTGAGGGTAGAGGACACGGCACTCACGTACGGCGCCATCGCCGGCCACGATCCGAGCGACCCTGCATCGGTCTCCCGACCGGTTGAACTGCCTGCACTGGAGCTCGAACCGTGCCTGAAGGGGACGGTGATCGGCGTGCCCTCGAGGTTCTTCTTCGATCGATTCGACCCTGAGATCGCGGATGCGGTCGGAAACGCGCTGTCCGTCATGGAGGGTCTCGGAGTGGAGCTCCGCACGGTTCGGACTCCGGATGTCGAAGCGGCCAATTCCTTGCACCGGCTGATCTTGCTGGCGGAAGCGGCATCGGTACACCGACGACGCCTGGAGTCGCATCGCACCGAGTTCGGGGATGACGTGCGCGCGTTACTGGACCAGGGCCGGTTCGTGCTGGCGACGGAGTATCTCGACGCCCAGCGCGCTCGACGCGAGTTCTGCCGGGAATTCGACTCGGTTCTACTTGACGTCGATGCGCTGGCCATTCCTGCCGTGCCGATCCCGACAGCGCGGATCGGGGAACTCGAGATCGAAGTGGGCGGCAAGATCGAGAACGTGCGGCTCGCGACGACACGCAATGTCCGCGCACTGAACTTGACGGGACTACCGGTGCTCTCCGTGCCATGTGGGTTTCGTGGCGACGGAATGCCGGTCGGGATGCAGATCGTGGGCCCGAAGTATGGCGAGGCCGGGATCCTGGCGATCGGACACGCGTACGAGCAAGCCACGGACTGGCACGCTAGGATTCCTCCCATGGCTCTGAAATCTGCCAGCGGCACTGCTCCAGAAGCACCCTAGTGCCGGAAAACGGAACGTCTTCCAGTTCGAGGCGCAGCCGCTGTTCCCTACCCTGCTCGCCGGGCAGGGCGATGCGGCCCCCGGAGGCCAGGACTCTGTGCCACGGCACCTCCAACTGCGCGGGGCAGTCACGCATGGCGCGCCCAACTTGACGCGCACCGCGCGGCAGGCCCGCGGCCCGGGCGATGTCGCCGTAGGTCGAAACCTTGCCGCGAGGGATGCGGTCGACAATTCGCCAGACGCGCTCGCGAAACAAAGCCGCATGCAAGTTCACCCGCGCCGTCCTCCGATTCACCGGATCGCAGGGGTAGTCCGATCCCATCAGGGTCGATGCGAATCCGTTTCGGGCTTCCCTACCGGTGCCCGAGCGGCCCGATCTTGTCCAGGACCGCGTCGAAGAGGTCTTGCTTGGTCCCGGCCTGCTTCTTGGCACCTTGGGCGTTGCGGTACTTGTGCGCTGAGAAGCAGGTCCTGCATTCTGTGCGAGCGGGCTGTCCGTTGACGAGCGAGACGATCGAGTGATTCATTACCCCTTTGCACCGCGAGCAGTAGTCGTCAATGATGTCTCCGAGACGGTGTTCGTCGGCCATTGAGCCTTCCTACTCCGGGGCGATACAGTACAAGTGACCGGCAGTGCGGATGAAGATCTGGCTGTCCACAGCGATCGGACTTGCCAACGTATGGCTGTCCAAAGGATTGATAGCCAGGATCTCGTAGCCGCGCTCGACATCCACCACCGTGGTCGTCCCCTGCTCGTTGGTGGCGTAGAGCTTGCCATCCGCCAGTAAAGGAGACGCCGAGTACGTTCCGGCCTCCAGCCGCGTCCGCTCGGCCAGTAGTTCTCCGGTCTTCGGGTCCAGCACGTTCAAGACACCGCGGTCGTTGACGACGAAGATCCGCTTGCCGTCGGTGGTCGGCGTCGGCACGTCAGCGCCCAAAGTGTTCTTCCAAACACCGGCGCTGTCACTGATCCAGCCCTCACCTCCAGCTTTGAAGGCGATGAAAGGGTTCCCCCTGGTGCTGGAAGTGAAGACTGTCTCACCGATATTGATCGAGGACGCGATGGTTCGGTAGAAACGCTCGTTTCCGGGATTGAAACCGCCCATTCGCCAGAGTTCCTTGCCGCTGTCGAGGTCGTGACCGGTCACGTAGTCGCCCCCTGAAATCACAAGCTGCTCTCTGCCGCCAACCGTGACAATCAGAGGTGTCGAGTAGTCGTCGGGCGACTCGGCCTCCGCATCCGTCGGACGGTCAACCTTCCAGAGTGTCTTGCCCGTCGCAGGGTCGACGGCGAATACGTAAGAAGGAGCATCGGTCTTCATTCCGTGGAGCACTTGCAAGTACAGTCGGTTCCGATGCAGGCGAGGCGACGATGCGTAGCCGTGATTGAGACCGAACGGGCCGTAGTCCTCTTGGAGGTTGCGTGACCATACCCTTTTCCCGTTCGGGGCGTAGCAAGAGAAATCGCCTCCGCCCGTCAGTGCCCAAACGTGCTTTCCGTCCGTGATCGGGGAGGGCGAGGCGAGATTCTGCTTGCGGAAGATGCGGTTGCCGGAACCGACCGTGCGCTGCCACAGGATTGCGCCGTCCTTTCTTCGAATGGCGATCAGCACAATGTCGTCGGTCCTGGCCGAAGGAACCGTACCCGGTCCGGGACGTGGAGGGGCGGGGCCCCGCCTGCCGCGACCTCGGCCTCCCCTCCCGCGTCCAAACTGCTGCGGGTCGCCGAAGCCCGACTGCGCCGACGTGACGAAGATGATGTCTTCCCAAACAGCTGGCGTGGCCGCGCTCCAACTCGGGAGAGCGGCCTTCCACACGACGTTCTTGTCAGTCGTCCATTCCGTGGCGAGGCCTGAAGCGGAAGAACTGCTCCCGTTGAAGTGCGGACCTCGCCACTGCGGCCAGTTCGCCACCGCGGTCGAAACCAGCGACAGCGCGCCAGCCAAGAGGGCAATTGCAAAGATGCGCGAGTTCACTGCAGGCACAGTCCAAACCAGGGAGTCGCCCAAGGCAACCGGGATCCACTAAACAAGGCGAAGACCCGGCTCAACCGGTTACGAATCCCGCGACGAGCCCGTGACCGGGTTCATCGCATGCGTCGATCATAATGGTTCTTAGGGTCGCCCTGCACGGTCGAGCCACCGACTTTCCATGAAAGCGTTGCAAATCGCGGGCGGCCGGCGCCTGTCCGGCGACATTTCCGTCAGCGGCGCGAAGAATGCCGCACTCCCGGCGCTGTCAGCAAGCTTGCTGACAACAGGCCGCGTCGTCCTCCACAGGATCCCGAACGTCGTCGATATTCGCACGATGTCCCGGCTGATCGAGAACATCGGGGCCGCAGTCGCAACGGATTCCGGTACCTGCTGCATCGAGGCTGGGAACGATCTCGAGCCGACCGCGCCCTACGAGCTGGTCAAGACGATGAGGGCATCAAGCCTCGTCCTCGGACCTCTGGCAGCCCGTTGCGGTCGGGCCCGCGTCTCCCTTCCCGGCGGATGCGCCATCGGTTCAAGACCGATCGACATGCACCTGGAGGGCCTGCGCTCTCTGGGAGCGACTATCCGGCAGGATCTCGGCTACATCGAGGCGATCGCGCCCAAGGGGGGTCTAACCGGCGGGCGGATCAGCTTCAGGCGCCCCACGGTCACCGGGACCGAGGACATGTTAATGGCCGCAGTTCTGGCCAAAGGGGAGAGCTTGCTCGTGAACGCGGCACGCGAACCGGAAGTCGTTGATCTCGCAAACCTATTGCGCAAGATGGGGGCCTGCATCGAAGGAGACGGCACATCTACGATCCGGGTCGAAGGGGTCGACAGCCTGGGCGGCGCCGAGCACTCTATCATCCCGGACCGAATCGAGACCGGAACCTACCTGATCGCCGGAGCGATGCTCGGCGGCGAGTTGCGCATTCGAGATGTGCTCCCGGACCACCTGCGACCGGTCATCGCCAAGATGAAGCAGGCAGGTAGCGAAATCGAGATTCCGGACGCGACGACTCTGGTCGTTCGGAACAACAGGCCGTTGGTCAGCGTCGACGTTACGACTCGCGAGCATCCGGGCTTCCCGACCGACATGCAAGCCCAGTTCATGGCGCTCATGACTCAGGCGGGAGGGGTTTCCAATATCGTTGAAACCGTGTTCGAGAACCGTTTCATGCACGCCCCGGAACTGCGGCGCATGGGCGCCAACATCGACATCGACGGTAACCTGGCGGTGGTCAGGGGCAAGACCCAATTGACCGGGACGGACGTGATGGCCTCGGACTTGCGAGCGAGCGCCTGCCTAGTCCTGGCGGGACTGGCGGCCCAGGGCCGTACCGTTGTCCACCGGATCTATCACTTGCAACGCGGCTACGAGAGGCTGGCGGAAAAGCTTACCGGGGTGGGCGCGAGCATCAAGATCATCGACGTCTAGCCGGCACTTCCAAGGGCACGATTCCCGAGGCTACCGAACTCGGCTGCCGGGTCGCGCCGAAACCAAGTCCAACCGTTGCTCAATCGAGCAAGACGATCCAGAGCGTCTGGCTCGACGGAC
>MKWU01007291.1_pt1 | contig 10681 bp, 11 predicted proteins | sample 809101 | NCBI WGS metagenome assembly MKWU01 (sample SAMN05860141, study PRJNA318959) | sponge metagenome | host: Aplysina aerophoba | place: Slovenia: Piran, Adriatic Sea, Gulf of Piran | collected 2013-05-07
ACTGTTGACGCCGACAGCTTGCGTTGCGATTTGCAACTGTTGCAGGAGAGCGTGCTGGAACTAAGCGCGAGACCGGCCACAGCACAGGTGCTCATTTTGCACGGCAGCCGCGACCGCGTGGTGCCCGTAGAGCGGGCCGAGGAACTACGCGAGTTGCTGCCCAACAGCGCGCTTGCCATCGTCGCGGAGGCAGGCCACGCGCTGCCCCTGACGCATGCCCGTGCGTGTTGGGAACGGGTTGAATGGGCTTGGCGCGGGATGCGGCCTGTATGATGGAAGCGAGTTTCAAAGCGCGCGTCGTCGAGAATTTCTCCCGCAGCGCCTCGACGTACGACTGCCACGCCGAAGAGCAGCGCGCTGGGGCCGCTACTTTGGCTAAATGCGCTGCTGAGTGCGCCGAAGACCTAGTAGAAGGCCCAGTGCTCGAAATCGGTTGCGGCACGGGCTTTTTGAGCGCGTCTTTGGCCGCGCTTTTCCCCGAGCGGCGCTTGGAACTGACCGACCTTGCGCCGGCCATGGTCGCTCATTGTCGGCAGAAAATGGCCGCTGAAACCACCCATCCAGACCTCTGCTATCGGGTCTTGGACGGGGAGCAGCTAGCAAGCGAGGGACGCTACGCCTTGATCTGCGCCAGCTTTGTGGTTCACTGGTTCGCCGATTTGCGCGCAGGTCTGCGGCAGCTATTGGCCGCGCTCAAACCCGGCGGACGATTGCTCTGCTCCTATCCGGGGGCGGGTTCATACGCCGAATGGCACCGCCAATGTGTGCGCCAAGGCGTTCCTTGCAGCGCCAACGCCTTGCCCGACTTGGCGTCTGTCGCCCGTGTATTCGCCAACGAGCCGGTCGCAGTGCGCCAATGGGAGCAGGTGATTGCACTGCGCTTTCCGACTGCGTGCGCTTTTTTGCGCCACTTCAAGGGCACAGGAGCCCACACGTCGGCGCGACTGAGTACCCTTGGACCAGCGCAATTGCGCCAGCTCTTGCGTGGCTGGGACCGCGACTGCCCCAACGGCGTGGAAATTACGTGCGCTGTTCATTATCTAGCCGTCGAGAAAGCGTGGGGCTGTGGCGGCTGAACTTCCCCCGCGCTTGTTCGTCACCGGCACGGATACGGGCGTCGGCAAGTCCTATGTCGCGGCACTGCTGACTGTGGGGCTGGAAGCCTCCTATTGGAAGCCCGTGCAAAGCGGAGCTGATGCGGACGCCGATTGGGTGCGGCGCGTCACTGGCCTACCAGCCGAGCGCGTTCTGCCGGAGACCTATCGCTTGCGCGCTCCGCTGTCGCCGCACGAGGCGGCCCGGCGCGAGGGCGTGCAGATCGAGATGAGCCGCTTTGCGCTGCCCAAGCAGGAGCGCTTGATCGTCGAAGGAGCTGGCGGAGTTATGGTACCGCTCGACGACCAGCACCTGATGGTCGATCTGATGGTCGCTCTGGGGTTGCCGGTGCTGGTGGTGGCGCGCAGCGAGTTGGGCACCATCAATCACACGCTATTGACGCTGGACCAATTGCGCCGCCGAGGCTGCCCGCTCTTGGGCGTGGTGGTCAACGGCCCCTCCAATCCAGCTAACTGCCAAGCTATCGCGCACTACGGAGAGATACCTGTGCTGGCTGCAATCGACCGCAGGGTGGAGCTGTCTCCCGCCAAGGTGCCGGAGCTTTTTGCCCGCTATTTTGGCCACCATGACTGAGCGTACTTCCCACGTGTGGTCGCCTTTTACCCAGATGAAGGCGACGTTGCCGATACAGCAAGTGCGGGCTGGTTGCGGGGCCGTACTAGAGTTGGAGGATGGTCGGCAGATCCTCGACTGCATTTCGAGCTGGTGGGTGACCTTGCACGGCCACGGTCAGCCCGAGATCGCCGCCGCGGTGGCCGAGCAGGCTAAAGAGTTAGAACAGGTAATAGCGGCCGGGTTTACCCATCGCCCCGCCGAAGAGCTAGCCCGTCGGCTGGTGGATGCCTTGCCCGCGCCGCTAAAGTGGGTCTTCTACTCGGATGACGGCTCGACAGCCGTAGAAGTTGCGCTCAAGCTGGCCTATCAGTTTTGGCGCAATCAGGGCGAGCGAGATCGCACGCGCTTTCTGCGTTTCGAGGGGGCCTATCACGGCGACACGCTTGGGGCGATGTCGGTGGGGGAGCGCTCGCTTTTTACGCGCCCCTTTGCCGACTTGCTCTTTCCGACGGATGCCGTGCCCTTCCCGGCCACTTGGGAAGGCGATGGGGAGGTAGAGGTCAAAGAGGCGCGGGCACTCGCGCGGCTGGAGGAACTGTTGGCACGCCGACCTGGCCAGTACGCGGCGATGATACTTGAACCGCTGGTGCAGGGCGCTGGAGGTATGCGGGTGTGCCGTCCGCACTTTCTCGCGGCTGTGCAGGCGCTTTTGCGCCAATGGGATGTATTGGCCATCTACGACGAAGTGCTGACCGGATTTGGCCGCACCGGGGCGCTTTTCGCCTGTGAGAAAGCCGCGACCCAACCAGATATCATCTGCTTGGCCAAGGGGTTGACCGGCGGCTTTTTACCTATGGCGGTCACTGTTTGCAGCGAGCGGGTTTTCTCGGCCTTCTATCACGATGACCCTGCTAAAGCCTTTTATCACGGGCACTCCTATACGGCCAACCCCTTGGGATGCGCGGCTGCGTTGGCCTCGCTGGATCTGCTCGCTAGCGATCCTTTCCGCCGCCTAGCGGCTTGGCAGCGCGAGGAAGCGGTGCGCCTGTGCGACCACCAGCGACTCAAGCGGGTGCGGGTGTGCGGTACGATTGTGGCTGCGGATGTGGTAGTCGAGGGCGAGGAAGGATACTTGCACGAGGTGGGGCCGCTGCTGCGGGAGCGATTTTTGGCGCGGGGATTCCTGTTGCGGCCCCTAGGCAATAGCGTGTACGTGCTGCCGCCCTACTGCATTGAGCAGCCTCAGCTAGCTTCGATCTACGACTGCTTCTGCGAGTTGATCGACGCGCTCTGAAGCGCTTTGCGGCGGCCGCGCTTCTAGGTCGAGCAGGTCGAAGAGGGCTTGGTCGGCGTCGGTGCCGGGGTGGGGCGTAGTCAACAGGCGGTCGCCCGAGAAGATGGAATTGGCTCCGGCCAAAAAGCACAGGGCTTGTTCGGCTGTCGAGAGCTGGTCGCGGCCAGCTGAGAGGCGCACCATGGCCGTGGGAAAGAGGATGCGGGCGCAGGCGATCATGCGGACGAGCTCCCATACAGTCGTCTTTTCGCGGTTGCCCAACGGCGTGCCGGCGATGGGTACTAGGGCGTTGACCGGTATGGATTCCGGCGGCGTTGGTAGTTGCAAGAGCGCACAGAGCAGGTCGATGCGGTCTTCGTCGCTTTCGCCCATGCCCAAGATGCCGCCGCAGCAGACCGATATCCCGGCGCGACCGACGTGGCCTAGGGTTTCGATGCGGTCGCGATAGGTGCGGGTGGAGACGATTTCGGGGTAGTAGTCTTCCCCGGTGTCTAGGTTGTGGTTGTACGCGTGGAGGCCAGCTTCCCGCAACTGGCGGGCTTGGTCGGCGGTGAGCATGCCCAACGTGCAGCAGACTTCCATGCCGGTGGCAGCGACCGTGCGCACCATGTCCAACACGCGGTCGAATTCCGCGCCGTCGCGGACTTGGCGCCAGGCCGCGCCCATGCAGAAGCGCGTGCTTCCGGCAGCCGCGGCGCGCTCGGCGGCCTCGCGCACGGCATCCAGCGACAGCAGTTCTTGGCGTTCAAGGCCTGTGTCAAAGTGGGCCGATTGCGAGCAATAGCTGCAATTTTCAGGACAGCCGCCGGTCTTGATCGACAGCAGGGTGCAGACTTGTACTTGCCGTGGATCGTGGTGTGCGCGGTGGACGGTTGCGGCGCGGTATATGAGGTCGAGTACGGGGCTTTTGTAGAGGGCGGCGATTTCCTCGCGCGTTGCGGGCGCATTCAGGCTCATAAATCCTCGATCAGTTTGGTGGATGAGCGTCTAAAATCCGAGGTTTCACCCAGTTTGGCAAGTTCAGTGGGAGGTCCGGCCTGCGTCTTCCACGCAAATGTCTTGCTCCATCGCGTTTCTTGGCTTTTATTTTTATGCTGTTTGCGGAGGTAAACGGGCTGGACGGCGCGCCCGCGCTTTGATATCTGGCCGATTATGAGACATAAAGACTCCTTAGCGGCGAATAAATGTCCTTTTTTCCTTGACAGGTGGGAATAGCTGGCTTAAACAGGCCAGCTTAGTGATATTTACTTTTGAAAGGGGATCGCGCAGCACGCATAATGGCCAGTAATAAAATTGTAATAAAAAAAGGATTAGACCTGCCCATTGCTGGTGCGCCGGAGCAAGTGATCGAAGACGGCCCAGCGATTGGGAAGGTGGCCGTCTTGGGGCCAGATACTATCGACCTGCGGCCGACGATGGCCGTAAACGAGGGCGATTCGGTCAAAAAGGGCCAGTTGCTTTTCGAGGATAAGCGGACCCCGGGCGTGCGCTATACGTCGCCGGCGAGCGGCAAAGTGATCGCCGTCCATCGCGGTGCCAAACGCGTCTTGCTCTCGGTAGTCATTGAGGTTGCCGGGGACGAGGACGAGCGCTTTGAGCAGCACACGCGCACGGTGCCTGACCAGCTAAGCCGCGAGCAGGTGCGCGAAACCTTGGTGGCATCCGGCCTTTGGACCGCGCTGCGCACGCGGCCCTACAGCAAAGTGCCCATGCCCGATAGCGCGCCGCACTCGATTTTCGTCACCGCGATGGATACCAATCCCCTCGCGGCCGACCCCCAAGTCGTGCTCAGCGAGTACGAAGACGACTTTGCTCGGGGTCTGACCATATTGGGCAAACTCACCGATGGGCCGGTCTATGCGTGCAAGGCACCCGGTGTGAGCATCTCAACCGACGGTGCCGAGGTCGTCGAATTTGCCGGCCCGCATCCCGCGGGCTTGCCCGGCACTCACATCCACTTTCTCGATCCGGTCGGCGCGGCCAAAACGGTCTGGTACATTGGCTACCAAGACGTGATAGCCTGCGGTAAGCTCTTTGCCACCGGCTCGTTGTGGACTGAGCGCATCGTGGCTTTGGGCGGCCCTCAAGTGGAGCAGCCGCGCCTGTTGCGCACCCGCCAAGGAGCCTGCCTGAGCGAGCTGACGGCGGGCCAGCTCAAGCCGGGCGAGAATAGGGTCATTGCCGGGTCGGTGCTAGCGGGGCGGGTCGCGTCCGGCTCCTTGGATTTTCTCGGTCGCTACCACACACAGGTCTCGGTGCTCGCCGAAGGCCGCGAGCGCGAGTTTCTCGGTTGGCAGAAACCAGGCGTCGATAAGTTTTCCATCAAGAATGTCTTTGCTTCCAAGCTGCTGCCCAGCCGGCTTTTCGATTTTACTACCTCGACCGAGGGCAGCGACCGGGCTATGGTGCCGATCGGCTCGTACGAGCAGGTGATGCCGCTGGACATCCTCGCGACCATTCTCCTTCGCGCCATCATAGTCGAGGATACGGACCGCGCCCAAGCTCTCGGCTGTCTGGAGCTAGACGAGGAGGACTTGGGGCTGTGTACTTTCGCGTGTCCCGGCAAGTACGAATACGGACCCATACTGCGGCGAAATTTGGACAGAATTGAAAGAGAAGGATAGACGCATTCAATGAAGGTTTTGCGAGATCTGCTCGACCAAGCCGAGCCTCTTTTCCACAAGGGGGGGCGGCTGGAAAAGTTCTACGCCCTGTACGAGGCAGCCGATACATTTTTATATACGCCCGGTCGCGTCACGGAGGGGCCGACGCACGTGCGCGACGGCATTGACCTCAAGCGCACCATGATTACGGTAGTTGTCGCGCTCGTTCCCTGCATTTTCATGGCCATGTGGAACACGGGCTATCAGATCAACTTGGCTATGCAGCAGATGGGGGCGGCTACGACGGGCGAATGGCGCGGGATAATCATCGACATCCTCGGCATCGGCTACAATCCCAGTAACCCATTGGCCAACGTATTCCACGGCTTCCTCTATTTTTTCCCCGTCTTTTTGGTGTGCAATATGGTGGGCGGCTTGTGGGAGGGGCTTTTCGCAATGGTTCGCAAGCACGAGATCAACGAGGGCTTCTTGGTCACGGGTATGCTCTTTCCCCTGACCCTGCCGCCGACGATCCCCCTGTGGCAGGTGGCCATCGGCATTAGTTTCGGCGTGGTGCTGGGCAAAGAGGTCTTCGGCGGTACCGGCAAAAATTTCCTCAATCCAGCGCTGACCGGGCGGGCTTTTCTCTATTTTGCGTATCCCGTCGAGATCACCGGCGATGCGGTTTGGGTCGCGGTCGATGGCTTTACGTACGCTACCCCGCTGGGAGCTGCTGCGGCTGACGGCATGGCGGCCGTTACTGGGGCGGTGACGTGGACGCAGGCTTTCTTGGGCACAATCCCCGGGTCCATGGGCGAAACATCGACCTTGGCTTGTTTGATCGGCGCAGCCATCCTCATCGCAACTAGGGTCGGCTCTTGGCAAATTATCGTCAGCATGACGGTGGCCACGGTCGTTTGCGCCGAATTACTGCACGCGATTGGCAGCGATACCAACCCGATGTTCCAGATGGACGCGGCTTGGCATTTGGTGTTGGGCGGATATGCCTTTGGCTGCGTCTATATGGCGACGGACCCGGTGTCGGCAACCATGACCCCGGCTGGCCGTTGGGCGTACGGGGCGCTCATCGGCTTTATGACCGTGCTGATCCGCGTGATCAATCCGGCCTTTCCCGAGGGCGTAATGCTGGCCATTCTCTTTGGCAATGTCTTCGCGCCGGCGATCGACTATGTGGCAATACAAGCCAACATCAAGCGCAGGCTGGCCCGCACCGCCGTCAGTTCTTAGGAGAGATAGCTAAGTACACGACAGTAGGCCTCAACTGGGATCGCGGGCGTCCCGCCCGCAGGCGGGCCAGAGGCCCGCGTTCCCAGGAAAACATCAGAAAACGCACATTCAGCTTAGGTGTCGTGTAGTAAGGAGAGATAGACAAAGTGGCTAACGATTCAGTAGGTAGAACATTCGGCGTGGCGCTCGGCGTTTGCCTCGTCTGCTCGGTGCTGGTATCGGCGGCGGCAGTGTCGCTGCGGCCGACCCAAGCAGTCAACAAGACGCTCGACAAGAAGCGCAATATTCTAATGGCCGCGGGTCTGTTGAAATCCGGCGAGGTCGCCAGCGGCGAGCGCATCGATGAGTTATACCGAAATATAAATACCCGCGTCGTCGATTTGGCGACTGGGGAATACGTCGATGGCGTTGACCCGATTGAGTACGACCAGCGGCGGGCGGCCAAAGACCCGGCGCAGAGCGAGGTGGTACCGGCCGATATAGATATTGCCAATGTTAAGCGCCGCGCACTCCATGCCTCGGTGTACTTGGTCTCGCAAAAGGGCAAGATCAAAAAGGTCATCCTGCCAGTCCACGGCTTAGGTCTGTGGTCAACGCTCTATGGATTTGTGGCCCTCGATGCTAGGGACCTCAATACCATCCGCGGACTGGTGTACTACGAGCACGCCGAGACTCCAGGTTTGGGAGGCGAGGTCGATAACCCGAGTTGGAAGGCCCTGTGGGACGGCAAAAAGGCCTTCGACGAAAGCGGTGCCGTGCGCATCGAAGTGATCAGGGGCAAGGTCGTCCAAGGACGGCCCGAAACCCAGTATCAGGTCGATGGGCTGTCGGGTGCCACCATTACCTCGCGCGGCGTCAGAGACATGCTGCGCTACTGGCTGGGTGCGGAAACCTTTGGGCCGTATCTGGCCAAGCTCAAAGAACGAGGAGTTAGTTAAATGGCTGATAAACCAAGAGACGTCCTCTTTAGGCCGCTCTTTGACTACAATCCCATTGCCTTGCTGAGCCTCGGCATATGCTCGGCCTTGGCGGTGACGACCAAGTTGGAAACCACCGTCACCATGTGCTTGGCGGTCATTTTCGTGCTCTGCTGCTCCAACGTGGCCGTCAGCTTGATTCGCAACTTCATCCCGGCCAATATCCGCATTATTGTGGAGATGACGATCATCGCTTCGCTGGTGATTATCGTCGATCAGTTTCTGCGTGCCTATGCCTTTGATATCAGCAAGCAGCTCTCGGTCTTCGTCGGCCTGATTATCACCAACTGCATTATCATGGGGCGGGCCGAGGCTTTCGCCTCGCAGAACGGTCCTGGGCTGAGCTTTCTCGATGGCTTGGGCAATGCCTTGGGCTACAGCGTCATTCTGCTGGTCGTCGGCATATTGCGCGAGCTATTCGGATCGGGTTCGCTGTTTGGGGCACAGATGTTCGCATTGGCTGCCGAGGGGGGTTGGTACGCGCCCAACGGCCTGATGCTCCTGCCGCCGAGTGCGTTTTTTATCATTGGCTTGTTTATATGGGCGCTCCGAAGCTGGAAGAGCGATCAGGTCGAGGAGGAATAACCTAACATGGTCGAAGCCTATCTGAGCATATTTATGAAGTCCGTGTTCGTCGAGAACATGGCGCTGGCCTTCTTTTTGGGGATGTGCACTTTTCTGGCGGTCTCCAAGGAGGTGCAGACGGCGTTCGGGCTTGGGATCGCCGTAATCGTGGTACAGACGGTTACCGTTCCAGCCAACAACCTAATCTATCAGTACTTGCTCAAGGAAGACGCGCTGGCGTGGGCGGGCTTGAGTGGGGTAGATCTGACCTTTGTGGGGCTGATTAGCTACATCGGCATCATCGCCGCCATGGTACAGATCCTCGAGATGTTTCTCGACAAGTTCGTGCCGGCCCTCTACAATGCGCTGGGCATCTTCCTGCCCTTGATTACCGTCAATTGCGCGATTCTGGGCGGTTCGCTGTTCATGGTCGAACGCGACTACAACTTAGGCGAGAGCGTGGTCTTTGGTTTTGGCTCGGGTTTCGGCTGGGCGCTGGCTATTGTCGCGCTGGCGGGCATCCGCGAGAAGATGAAGTACAGCGACGTGCCGCCAGGGCTGCGCGGCCTCGGGATTACCTTCATTACGGTGGGCCTGATGTCGTTGGCTTTTATGTCCTTTTCCGGTATTCAGCTATAAGAGAAAAGAGCGTTTTATGACTGAAGTTATTTCCGGCGTCGGCATGTTCACGGGCGTGGTGCTGGCCCTAGTGGCCGTAATTTTGGTCGCACGCTCCCGGCTGGTGCCCAGCGGCAACGTGCGAATCCTCATCAACGACGACGAGAGCAAGGCCCTTTCCGTCCCAGCCGGGGGCAAGCTGCTCAACGTGCTGGCCGACAACAAGGTATTTGTGTCTTCGGCCTGCGGCGGCGGTGGTACCTGCGCCCAGTGCAAGGTCAACATCTACGAGGGTGGTGGCGATATCTTGCAGACCGAGACCAGCCACATTACCAAGCGCGAAGCGAGCGAGGGCGTGCGGCTGTCCTGTCAGGTCAACGTCAAGCAGGACATGAAGATCGAAGTGCCGCCCGAAGTGTTCTCGGTCAAGAAGTGGGAGTGCGAAGTAGTATCCAACGACAACGTGGCGACCTTTATCAAGGAATTTGTCGTCAAGCTCCCCGAGGGCGAGACGCTGGATTTCCAGCCCGGCGGCTTTATCCAGATCGAAGTGCCGCCCTTCGAGTGCGACTTCAAGGACTTTGAGGGGATTGACGAGCGCTTCCACCCCGATTGGGATCGCTTCAACGTCTGGGACTTCAAGCTCGTCAATACCGAACCCATCTTCCGCGCCTATTCAATGGCCAATCACCCGGCCGAGGGCGACATCATCATGCTCAACATCCGCATCGCCACCCCGCCGCCCGACCGCGAAAAGGGCGGCTGGATGGACGTGCCGCCGGGTATTGCCTCTTCTTATGTGTTCAGCCGCAAGCCGGGCGACAAGGTGACGATCTCGGGGCCTTTCGGCGAGTTCTTCATCCAGGAAACCGACCGCGAGATGGTCTATATCGGCGGTGGCGCTGGCATGGCACCTTTGCGCTCGCATCTATACCACCTCTTTCACACGCTCAAGACGGGGCGCAAGGTGTCCTATTGGTACGGGGCGCGCAATCCCAACGAGGTCTTCTACGAGGACCACTTCCGCAAAATCGAAGAAGAGTTTCCCAATTTCACTTTCCACATCGCCATGTCCGAGCCGCGGCCAGAGGACAATTGGGACGGCTATGTGGGCTTTATTCACCAGGTAGTGCACGACCATTATCTCAAGGATCACCCCGCCCCTGAAGACGTCGAATATTACCTGTGCGGCCCGCCGCTGATGCTCCAATCCGCGCTCGGGATGCTCGACGATCTAGGCATTGAAGAGGAAATGATCCGCTTCGACGAGTTTTAAGTCGGGAGGAATGCAAGATGACTGTGAGCATGCTTATCGCCGCTTTCGCTGTTTTTGGGCTGATCATGGCCGCCATGGCCGTCGGCGTTATTTTTAGCAATCGTCGCCTCCAAGGCTCGTGTGGAGGGCTGGGCACTATGCGCGATGCGTTGGGCGAGCCTATGTGCGAGTGCGGTCAGGCTCCCGGCTCGTGCGGGGATGCCGAGTCGGAGAAAAGCTGAGCACTGTCGGCAGTTTTGATATAGCGGCGGACGGCGGTCCGCCGTTTTTCTTTGCTCGTAAAAAATATGGTCGCCAAAAAAAAGACCGGGGCATACGCGGAAATCGGCCCTTACGTCAGTCTGGGAATTCAATTCGCAGCGACGATCCTGATCTTTGTGTTTCTCGGCTGGTGGCTCGACGACAAATTTGCAACTACGCCGCTCTTTCT
>MKWU01007292.1_pt1 | contig 10680 bp, 13 predicted proteins | sample 809101 | NCBI WGS metagenome assembly MKWU01 (sample SAMN05860141, study PRJNA318959) | sponge metagenome | host: Aplysina aerophoba | place: Slovenia: Piran, Adriatic Sea, Gulf of Piran | collected 2013-05-07
GAAGGGGTGAGGTAAAGTGGGTATACTCTGTGCTGAGATTATGGTGCTTTACAGAAACAGCACTGCTCTCATCTTCATTGTGATGGGGTCTTAAGAGTTTGTACTGTGCCCTGTTCTGAGCTCTTGCACAGTGAGCCTCCAGCACCGCCAGCTGTGGGTGGCGCCGTAAAGAACATAGAAGATTCTGAGCTAGCTGCAGTTTGCCATCCTTCAGGTATGACACCAACTCATCTTTGACACCGGTTAGCATAATGTATGGGAATGTCATATGGACTTCCTTCTCATGAGGCTGCAATCCTGGAAGCTGGAGAGAAACAATGAGAACACAATTTTTAATGATTGCTGTAATAGAGAATAACACTCAACACACAGGTGTGTTCCTTGCCTTTCATTTGAATGAATCACGACACCATTGCTCAAATTGGTACACTACACATACAAGCACAGTTCTAAGCATAATTCAACCTCTTGCAAACATGTAGCAAATAGATTACTTGCAATGCAAAACATGAACACATTATCTGATTAATGTATGAACTAATTCTCACCAGAGAAGTTGAGGCAATTACGGATGAGAATTCCTCTAGAATCCTTTCAATCTTCTGTTGATTGGGAGGAGGTTGCACACGAAGCAGGACAGCTGGTAGGTGAGATTCCAATAGCTTTTTAGCCACACAGGCATTGGCCCATATCATGAGCTCTGACACAAGAAAGTGTGCCTGAGGGTGTCTTTCAGTATCATAGTCACTGAGAGGGCATGCAATACCAGCTTGCCCCAGCCGCTTGCTACGAAGGGATTGAGCAATCCTGCCCAGCAGGTTCAGTCTCTCTTGGCATGTCAACTGGTTCTGCTCTGCAGCACTTTGGTTATATTCCTTAACCCTCTCAGGCAGGCTGTCTTCTTCAATACTGTAACCATCTGAGATTCTTAGCAGTGTCTCAGCTTCAGTGTATGTGATTTTCAACATGGAGCGCACAGTGTCCTCACTAATTTGAACACTAACACTTTCGTCTAGAAGCTGCAAGTTTCCATCTATACCTCTAATCACTTTAGAAGTGACAGAGATACAAAACCGTGCACTCAGTGGATCAAGAGATAGTTTAGAGCTAAACTCCTTGGGCAGCATCGGCTGAAACTTGAACTCTCCCTGACATCGCCCATACACACTGGTGCACTTCTCTAGAATCCTTTCATCTAGTTCACTTTTGTGAGGAAGGTACCGTCCAACATTAGCGATATGGACCCCATACTCTAACAAGGTGCTACCATCTTCTGTAATCTCCACCTCTGTCAGTGTAAGTGCATCATCAAGGTTAATGGCTCCTTCAGGGTCAATAGTAATAGCCCCTTCCCAGTGGGGATGCCCTACAGTGGGAAGGTTTGACATGCTTGTTGCACTATCCTCTGCAGGAATGCCATCGAAATTAGGGTCTGGGTCATCAATTTGATATTGCACTCTGAGGAGGCGCTCAGCATGAAAGAAGGTCTCTCCTTTAGGGATGGCTCCCACAACTACACCAAGAGGCCAGCGATGTTCCTTGTCCCAATTGATAGGCCATACCACAAACAAGAGATGGACAGCAATGTCCAATGGGATAGATTCTTGAACTTTCGGGACTTTACCCTGTTTCACAGATTCTGGATCAAAGCACATTACATCATGTCTGCCTGATTCCAGTTGGTCTCTGCTGATGTCATCAGGACACTCTAACCTCATCAGAGTCCGTGCTAACTGAGGTAAGTTGACAATCTTTGGAGACTTTCCATCAACCGGAAAGAAAAAGATTGCATTGTATTGATCAACTCGACAGACAAACTGTTTCGCTTCTCCTTGTTCTACCACATGTGTAACTCGTCCATATTGTTCCCCAGAGCCGTCCTCATGCACGGTCTGCACCTCAACAATGGCATTATCAAAAGCACATCTGCGATTGTTAACTCCTTGAAGGATGATCTCCTTTAGTGTGGGGTCCAGTGGCTGCGCAATACACTTTCGATATGTCTTCTGCTCTAGACGACATTGGAGACCATCAGAGTTTATCTTCTTGGGTGAATTCCTGATCTCTTTCTTCTGTGGATTCTCCTCAGTCCAAACAGTCCATCCACGATCACCACCAAAGGAACGCAGAGCAATCTTTGCCTTCTTGCTGTGACTCTTTTTGCCTAACTCTGCATTGTATGCCTCCAAAATAGAGTCACCAGAGTCTACAACCAGCTCTCTTGCTTTGAGCTGCTTGCTTAAGCTCTCAAAGACAACCTCTTGCAGAGAATTGAGAGCAGATCTGTCTCTTTCTGCAATGACATCTAAGGATTGACACTGCATGCAATTTCTGACATATTCCTTCCAGCATGCAGCTCCATTGGCACACCTCTCTTCAATGTGAAACAGGCGGAAAGGATTGCCCACTGCCACAACCAGTGATTGAGCACGCGTGATGACAGTATTAAACACAGACTTGTCACAGATGCTTTTGGTGGGGTTAGCTGTGCATCCATTTTCCAGGACAGGTTCAGAAGTGCACAGGAAAACAGCGCGATATTGGCGACCTGAGAAACAGTTCAGTAGACACACAAATTACATTTACAGATACAGTCCAGACTATGCAAAGTACACACTGAATAATGATTGCCATTCAACTATGTACATGTTTTAATCCCAATTAAATTGGTACTAGTATTGGCTTATGGGTTAATTGATATATATTAGCTACCGTATGTATTCAAATTTCTCGTCACACCTTGTGCAGCAAACATTTTGTCTGCCATGGCAATCAGAGGTATAATGAACGAGATGGCTAAGGGTGACAAACATTTAGAATTTTTGGATGAATCATTGGCCATTTCATATAGGGGCACTGCTAGAGGTGGGCGATATACTGGTGTCATGCTATAATTGCGATAATTTGGATAGTGGATTATCATATTGCAAGCATTTTCTTTGTCACAATAAATCATTTCACCGGTATATCGTACAGAAACAGAACTAAATATAGGTGAAGCGACTCTACAGCTGACGAGGCAGCTAGCCACATACGATCTAGAAGTTTTCATTTGAAGAGAAATGGCTGAATTGCCTGCTACCTTGGTCAAGAAGAAACGCCAAGAGCATGGTGTGGATGAACTTTGGTCTCACGGCTGATGAGAAGGGTTTGCCAGTCCCTGGTGAGGAGCACAGACCAGTGTGCAGAATGTATAAGAAAGCCGTGATGTGCAAAGGAGGGAACACCACCATCTTTGTCCATCTTCGAGATGCTCACCACGAACTTTACAGAGAGGCGACACAAGGTAAGACGGACACGTCTAAGGGGAAAGAGCCCGCAGCAACTCAGCCTACACTCACTGCCATCGTAGAAAAAGGAAGGCAGTACGACCCAAAGAGCTTGCTAGCGAAGGAACTCGGTTGCGTACTATATTGCGAAGGATATGCAGCCTTATTCCATCGTCGAGAGTCCAGGCTTTAGGGCACTAGTCTGTAAGTTAAACCCGCGATACAAGCTACCTTCGCGAACATACTTCACCCAACATGAAATGTACACCAGTGTTAAGGAGTCAACGGTGAAGCCCAAGCTAGCAGAAATCAAGTTCTTCGCTGTAACGACGGATTTGTGGACCAGTAGGGCAAATCATCCCTACGATATAGATCCAAGTGGCTAGGTAGACTCATATCGATCAAGTCGTTGCGTTAGCCAGAACACTGAAATAAGGGATTGTTTCGTTATACCAGGCTGCCATTTGGCATTTCATCGGCTCCAGCAATCTTCCAGAGAGTCATGGAGAATATTCTACAGGCCATGCCAAAGGTAGTGGTGTACCTAGATGACATCTTGGTTGCTGGGGATTCAAAGGAGGAGCATCTCAGGTTGCGGGGTGAACTACTGGATCGCTTGGAGAGAGCTGGGCTCCGAGCTCGGAAGGACAAGTGCCAGTTCATGGTGCCTGAAATGTCATACCTTGGGCACAGAATTGATGAAAATGGGCTGCACCCTTTAGAAGACAATGTGAAGGCCATCCTGGAGGCACCATCACCATGAAATGTTAGGGAGTTGAAGTCGTACCTAGGGCTCCTCTTTTACTATGGAAAATTCTTACCAGATTTGTCATTAGTGTTGGCATCGTTGTACCAGTTGCTAGGGAAGCATGTGAGCTGGCGTTGGTCGTCAGCTGAGAGAGATGCTTTTCAGGCCTCAAAGGGCTTACTGTCATCATCATCACTCTTGGAGCATTTTGATCCACAGGTTCCACTTACCTTAGCATGCGGTGCTTCAGCCTAGGGGGTGGGAGCAGTGTTCTCACATCGTTGGCCTGATGGTTCGGAATGTCCTATAGCCTATGCATCACAATCACTGTCAGATGCAGAGAGAAATATACTCAGCTGGAAAAGGAAGGCCTCGCATTAGTTTACAGAGTCAAACACTTCCACTCTTACCTGTTTGGGCATTTTTCAGCTGGTGACCGACCACCAGCCCCTACTGGCCCCCCTTAATGAGAGAAAATCCACATCACCACAGGCCTCAGCTCACATCTGTCGCTGGTCTCTTTTCTTGTTGGCCTACGAGTACACCTTGGTGTTTCGTAAGACTGAGGCTCATGGCATTGCAGATGCCCTCAGTAGGTTGCCCTTGCTGGAGGCCCCAGCACAGACACAGACCCCTCCTGAGTTGGTCCTTTTGATGGATCATCTGAATGAGTCTCCGGTGACTGTGGAGCATATCCGCGCTTGGACCAGATTTGACCCATCCTTATCAGCATTTCTTCAGGCTGTCAAGCAGGGCTGGCCAGCACAGTGTCCCCCAGACCTGGAAGCCTTCACTAAACGCAAATCTGAGTTATCAGGCATGGTGGCTGCATCCTGTGGGGCTCAAGAGTAGTCATTCCACCTCAAGGTCGGAAGGCATTTTGCAACAGCTGCATGAAGGTCACCCTGGTGTGTCCAGGATGAAGGGCCTGGCAAGGATGTATGTGTGGTGGCCAGGGATGGACAGAGAGATAGAAGACTTGGTTAAGGCCTGTTATGAGTGCCAAGCCTGTCAGCCAGTACCTCCTGCTGCTCCCTTGCACCCATGGAAATGGGCAACTCACCCCTGGTCTCGCCTTCATCTTGATTATGCGGGTCCAATCAATGGAAAGATGTTTCTGGTTTTGATAGATGCCCACTCAAAGTGGATTGGGGTATTTTGTGTCCAGACTGCATCGTCCAAAAACACGATTGAGAAAATGTGCACAGTGTTCTCTCAGTTTGGCATCCCTGAATCCATTGTAACAGACAACGGATCCTGTTTGTTAGCGATGAGTTTCGGTCTTTTCTGCATGCTAATGGAGTCACATTGATCACTTCTGCTCCTTATCATACATCATTGAACAGGCTCGCCGAACGGGCAGTGCAGATTCTCAAGAAGGGACTCAAGAAGGTGGATGATGGGTCACCTGACTCGCAAAGATTCTTTTCAGTTACCGATTGCCACCTCAGAGTACAACTGGTGAAGTACCAGCAGAACTACTGCTGGGCAGAAGACCCCGTTCCAGGTTAGATCTTGCTAGGTCTAATTTGGCAGAGAGCAAGCAAGGGCAGCAGAAAACTCATCACGATGCTAGTGCCAGAAGTCACACCTTCAACATTAGTGACTCAGTGTACGCCTGGAATTTTTATCATGGTGAGAAATGGTTGCAAGGTTATCAGTTACGTCATCGTATAGCTCACCAGGAGCTCACTATGGATTTGAGTATCACAGCCGAAGCCTCATCTCCAGCCGAAACTTTGGCTGAACATCCTGTGGCTCTACAGACTCCACCAGTGGTAGCCCAGAATCCAGCTGGGGTAGCAAATTCATCAAGTGAGATTATCTCACGACGTTATCCCCAACAGTCTGGTCTCATCGTCCTCCAGACTGTTATGAACCAACTCTTTGACATTTGGGGTATATCTGAAACTGATTGTAGCCTGCAAGTACTTGTATTTTCCTTTTTTCTTAAGGGGAAGGAAGTGTAGTGTTGTATTCTGCATGAATATCCTCATAGGGAAGTTGTAGAAATGTTTAGAGTAATGAATATTATTACACATGCTCAGTGGGTTTTTGGCTGTTCTTTTGGCCTCATGTTTGGCCTTGTACTCTGCTTGATTCATTGTGTTAGATCCATTTGGTCGCTTCGTGTCGGCCGCCCGAGCAGTAGATACTACAATAACTTTACTTAACTAAAATTAAAGGAAAATAAATAAATGAATAATAAATAAAAATATAAGTAAATAAATAAATAAATGGCAAGATTAACAATAGTAGCAACACAATAATGGGAGGAGGCCAGATGTATGCACGGTCAGGTCAGTAGTGCAGCATAGAGTCCTGGCAAAGTGTCCTTCTCCCTGTTGAGTTGGATTGGTGGTGCTGGATGTGCCAGGACTCTAGCATGCAGTGGGTCTGGGTGTGGTTGTGGGTGTCAATCACCATGGCCTCCGATAGATCCATTTGATGATTCGAGGAAAACACATACTCAGCAAGAGCAGAGGACCCTGGGTCTCTGTTTTTCAGAGCCTGGCGGTGTTCACAAAGACGATGGTCCAAGGGCTCGCCAGGTTTTTGTGTCGTCTGCCGGAATGTAGGCAGACCAATCAGATTACAGGAACAGGTGCTTGGGGTTAACGAATCCTTTTAATGTCGGACAGAAGGAACAAATGTACTGGTTTGCCTTGCCGCTTGCTGGAGACACTTTCCGATGCATCATGACCCTCTGTCATTGACTCACAGTTCTCTCACTTGCGCATTCCTCTATCGCCTTCTTCTTCCTCTCTTCTGTGAGGGATCTCATACAGATATGCAGCATGCTTCAGGTTCACCATGACCTCCTGTTCAATGTCCTCAGTTATTTTTCGAAGTTTCAGGATCTTCTCAATCCTGCTGAAGCAGGGCCTGCAGGTGTAGGAGTCTTTGGACGCCAATATCGCCGTCACTGGTAAAAACTATCCAACAAGCTGCCTCAATCGCGAAGCGACGTGCTCGAAAAAGGCTGACGCAAGATTGCGCCGGTCGCCTAGCCTGGGAACAGGTGCAGAGCATGCTCTGCACTGTAATTGAATGCCGCCCGTAGACATCTTGCACACTACAACGTGTGAAGTGCCGCACCATCTCGGTGTCACCTACGAATTGCAGTCGATGATGCCACATTTTACGCATTCCACACGAACACAAAAACCTGGCGAGTCTGACCAGACCCTATCCTCTGCAGTTGCACAATAGTAGTGACGCGGAGGTTAGGGTCTGGGTTCGAGACTAGTTGGAGCAGTAGCTACACGATGGGGCTTGACTTATGATATGGTGACATGAATCATTGAGCAGCAGCAGGCCATCTCAGCTGTCCTTGTGGAGGACCACAACTCGCAGCACCTCATGCCAAGCAGTGCTGAATTCACTGTACTGGAGGCCCTTGCTGAGGTCTTAAAGAGCTTATCTGTTCTCACTGATGCTCTTTCAGGGGAGAAAGAAGTGAGCAGCTCATTGCTTCTGCCTATTCATAAGCATGTCCTCAATTGCCTTGCTGCTAAGCCAGACAATGACCATCTGGTAACAGAAATGAAGTCAGTAATAGCTAAGGATCTCTGCGCACTCTACGGATCAGCTCTCATTTTGCAGCTTCCTGACAAGTGCCCTATCTTGGACTAGATTCAAAGCATTCATTCTTGATCTATTACCAGCCACCGATGAAGACAACCGCATGGTTGTCGAAACGTTTGGCAATTATTACAGAGTTTTGGCTAGTGAAGTTTGGTAATAGATCAAGCATGTCTACCCTTAGTCACAAAGGATTCTCTTCAAAGCATTCATTGCTGACAGAGAGCTGATAGAATTGAATTGCAAGCCGAAGTCATCTATCCCAGTGACACATTAAATGCCCAGTGTGACCCAGTTAGCCCTTCTGTCTCAGATTCTGCCACCTCCTCTGGGGATGCAGCTCCTCCAAAGAATAAGAAAGCAAAAGCGCTAGGAGGGATGTTAGCTGCAATACCAAGAGAGAATCCAGCAAGAAAGAGATTGCCATTGGGTGAGCAATTCAGCAAGGAAATGAGCATGTGCCTTGAACAGCCACGTGAAGAATCAACCAGTGATTCACTTTTGTGGTGAAAAACTCACGAAACTGGTTTCCCCCATCTGGCAAAATTGGCAAGGAAGTACTTTTGTGTACCTGCTACAAGTGTGCCATGAGAGCAGGTGCTCGGCAAGGGGGAATCATTGTTGACCCCCTTCATAGTTGCTTGGCAGATGAGCATGTTAACACACTTGTCTTCTTATCAATAGTCGCATGGGTTATACATATATGGACATGTAGTAAAATGCTGTATAGTTTGAGTTCTTATGTAGCAACATACACATCACATTGCTTCTGCTTTAAATGATGTCATTATACCGAATTATTGTGATATCAAATATCGTGAAAAAAGGTGGAATGCTAAACGTAGTAGTGAAAATTCATTATTGCCCATCCCTAGGTGCTGCACACAGAAATGACTGCCTTTAAGTTCACAGTGTGAACAGCAGTGGGTGATTATCACGTCTACAAAGAAATCAAGCTGGGGCACCCGTAATCGGTGACAAATTCGTTGTCTCTCAAGAGTGTAATCATGTTTACGTAATTATTAGGTGTAAAGTAAAATGGCGGAACAAGGGCCAAATACGCTGAGCAATCAAGTACCTGGAAAAAACAACAAAGACAACCTAAGCACTTTACATACAATGTTATTCTTTGAAAAGCCTTAATTTGTGATTTGTACTTTGATTTCTGCTATGACGTCAATGATTTAGCCCAGGCTGTAGATTTTCACTGTGCCGAATGCCTTGGCCCATGTGACAATGGATGCCCATCATATGCAGTGACATCTCATTAGAAGGTACAGCGAGGAATGAGATAACGTCATTCTTCGTCATCATCTAGAAGGCAATCGCAGTGTTTAGGTTCAGTAACAAACAATTAGAATGACGGTATTCACTAAGAAGTAGTATAATTTCCATTCACTGCGATTCTGCGTCAATGTTTGGGTTACGGGCACTCTACCAGCTTACTATGGCATCATACCTGCAGCAATCCCGATCAAGTCGATTGACACGGACAGCGTGCAGACCAATAACCAATGCAAGGGTCAAGTACACGAGGCACACACATGTGCTTAACAACATCATACTACAATGACCCTAATAATAGTAACAGTCTATACAAGATCACAGCGACTACTACTACAATACCTACATACATTCACTATGGTGATTTTGTAACCATAGAAAATCTAGCATTGCAAAGTGGTCCTACATATGTCGTATTATACTATAGTCTCGAAAGTAAATGGTAGCTGTTAGGGAAATATTAAGTGTTGTATTTGTTACATTATGGAAATATTTAGCTGCTGTATCCAAGAAAGTTGCATCTAATGCACACTTACCATATATATTACATCACGCATATACGTAGCACGGTAGGACAGACCATAGCCCCATAAATACAATGTCTGCCCACATGTTACTTGGAACTACACGGAATGGTAAATACGAATGCCTTGTTGTAGATATTGTATTGGCTGGACCTCCCTATCATTCCATATATGTCGTATTATTGTGCCCTTACTCCTCCACTTGACAGCTATCAACTGTACCTTGAATATCATAAGCCACTGTCTGATCCACACCTTCCAGTTCTCTGTACTTTGATCTAAGCAGGCTAGAGACCTGCCTTTGCTGCAGAAATGAAGAGTGTATACATAATTTTTAGGGAAGTCAATGTGACATTGGTCCAGTAGCTGCTAGGCTTACAAAACTACTGTGATGACCATACAAAAAAGACATTTCTGAAGCATGCAAGAAACATGCACTGAATTTCTTGATGAATTATTGTCTGTACCTGCGTGCTAAGCATGTGCATAGCTACACCTGCTGGTACATGCACTTGTACCTGGTTTCTCCATGGTGTAACAATGCAAATGGTTTCCAAGAAAGATGATTTGTTCATATTTTTGCCCCACTCTTTGGGACAGTTAGCACAATACTTCTTGACTGCATCAAGAGCAGCTATTGCTTCTTTCCGTCCTTCATCCATCAGATCTTCTTCTTTGGTCAGAACACAACTATCTCCTTGCTTCAGAGATGTGCAAATAAAATGAAGTGGCTGACGTGTTTCGGGATGTAATTCACTTGCTGAACGACACTGTGGACCAATGATCATGAAATTGCGTCACTTAGGCTGATACATTACAGCACAATTCATGTAACTGCATGCCGTTAAGGTTGCTCTTACAGTATATACAGTTATGTATCTGATGACATACCTGAAGTGTGGCATCATAGAAAAGATGAGATGGCAGTCTCAGTATTCCAGGGTGACAGCGATAGTTTGTCAACAGAGGGGCAGAGTAGGCCTTGGCCTTTTCTGAGAAAGCAGGACTGTGGTACAAACTGTGTAGTCTCTCCAGCACAGATCTGCCTAGTCCATTCTCCTTTGCTTCCTTCCCAAGGACAAGTGTGCGTGGACCAACCTGAGATTGATCACATTCCAGAATGTAAGTATCAGGCATATGAAGCCAGCAATATTCAAGCTAAAGCCCATGGTGTATATATTTAGGCAGCCCAATGTTCTATTGTCCGTAAGTGTTCTATGTACTACACTGTTGAGTTAATTGCTAATGCCATGTTTCCTGTTATCATTGC
>MKWU01007293.1_pt1 | contig 10680 bp, 9 predicted proteins | sample 809101 | NCBI WGS metagenome assembly MKWU01 (sample SAMN05860141, study PRJNA318959) | sponge metagenome | host: Aplysina aerophoba | place: Slovenia: Piran, Adriatic Sea, Gulf of Piran | collected 2013-05-07
GCAGGGCAGTGCCGGCGCTGAACGTACGGGCAGCGCCGGACGCCGGCACTCAGGCGGTCGCCCCGGGGGCGCGGCCCGCGTCCGGCATCGTCGTGGGGCGCGGCGCGGGGACAGGCGACGGGGCGGCGCCGCACCGAGACGGGGGGCAGTGCCGGCGCTGAACGTACGGGCAGCGCCGGACGCCGGCACTCAGGCGGTCGCCCCGGGGGCGCGGCCCGCGTCCGGCATCGTCGTGCGCTGCCGCTCGAAGATCGACGGCGGCGCGCAGCAAATCGAAGTGGGGGCCACCGCGGACAACTGGGGCCGGCTGGTCACCGAGGAACGACGCCAGTCGTGACGCATCCAACGCCGACGCTGCGCGAGCTGTTTGCGCTGGAAAACTCCGCGTCCGCCGCGGCGCTCGTGGGCGCGCTCGAGTCGAGTCCGGCGCTCGGGACGCTCGTCGGAGGGCTCGCCGACGCAGCGGGGCCCGAGGCCTGGCGGCATGCCGTGTACGGCGTCGCCGGTGCCATCCCCCACCTGCTCGACATCGAGGTCGGGACCATCCTGGCCGGGGCATGGGCCGGCGAAGGCGAGCTCGGTCGCTACACCGACCTCCAGCGCTACCCGCTCGGCGAGGTGCTGCACGTCGAGCTGACGTCCCACGTCGTCACGTCCGAGCACCACCCCAGCATCGAGCTGCTCGTCAACGACCAACCGTACGGCCAGCTCGGCCTCGCCGTGTCGGTGACGCTGCAGGTCGAGGGAGCGTCGCTCACGATCACGGACGGCAAGATCTGGCAGGCCGTATCCGGCGCGTGCACGGCCACCGGCCGCATCGCCTGCGACAGTCAGGTGCTCGCCGAGTTTCCGCCCACCCGCGCGGAGCTGCCGGCGCCGCTGGTCTTCGCCGAGGCCGTGCCGATCGTGCAGGGAGCGGCCGGCTGGGACGAGACGCCCCTTACCTGACCCCGACCCAACCCCGCTCGTTGCCTGCTGCGCGGATCCTCAGCGAGACCCAGGCGCAAGGGGATGCAGCTTCAGGCGTCCGTACGCCACGAAGAGGGCCACCGCCAACAGCACGAGCGGCGCCGGCCATCGCCGCCGGAGGCACACTCCGTCGGGCGCAGGGTCGCGCATCGACATCGAGCGGATCCAGGCGGCGCGTCAGTGGCTCGCGCGCACGGATCCGGTCCGGGACGGACATCCGGTCGGTCATCGGACGCCGCGTCTGGTCATCGCCCGTTGCCGCCGCTACGATCGCGGGACGGCCGACCGCTCCCGAAGTCGGCTTCCGAGAACCGACGCAACCACCGGAGAGACTCCCATGCGATCGATGCGACTCGTCGTGCTGGCGGCTCTGATCGCCACCATCCTGCCTTCCGCCGCCGCCGCAGGAACCCAGGACGCGGCGGCCGCGGTTGCCGACCGGGCCGGCTGCGAGGCGCTGCTGCATCTCCGCAACCTGACCATCACCTACGCCGGCCTGTCCGAGACCGCCGGCGGAGCCTCCTACTGCTACGCCAAGGGGATCCTGCCACCGGCCATCCACTTCCACGTCCAGTTGCCGCTGCCGCGCAACTGGAACGGGCGCTTCCTCAAGTGGGGCGACGGCGGCAAGGACGGCGACCTCGACTTCGCCGACCACCGCGTGGCCGAGGGCTACGCGGTGGCCAACAGCAACACGGGGCACGACAACGGAGCCGAGCCCGGCTCGTCGTTCGCCCACGACAACCGGCAGGCGGAGATCGACTTCGGGTACCGGGCCGTGCACCTGACGGTGACGGCGGCGAAGACCATCGTGCGCAACTACTACGGCGACGAGCCGGCGTACTCCTACTTCGAGGGATGCTCCACCGGCGGACGCCAGGGGTTGATGGAGGCGCAGCGCTACCCCACCGACTTCGACGGCATCGTGGCCGGCGCGCCGGCCAACCACTACCAGGAGATGAACGCCGTCCGGGTGTGGCTGCTGCAACGGATGTTTCGCGACGACTTCGCCGGCGCCCTCGCCACCGATACCGACGGCGACGGACGGCTGGACAGCGTCCGCAAGCTCGAGCTGCTGGCCGACGCGGTCGTCGCCGCCTGCGACCGGGACGACGGTGTCGCGGACGGCGTGATCGACGACCCGCTCGCCTGCGGCTTCGACCCCGACCGCGACCTCGCGGCCCACCGCTGCCCGGAAGGCGAAGATGGGGAGTCGTGCTTCACGACGGCTCAGATCCGCACCGTTCGGGACTTCCACGCCGGGCCGCGCGACCGGCACGGACAGCCGATCTACGCCGGCAAGCCGTTCGGGTCCGAACGGCAGTGGGCGGGGCTGTTCATTCCGTACGCCGGCAATCGATTCGCGCCGGGAGCGGTACGGCTCGGCGGCGACCACCTGAACTACCTGTTCTACGACGTCGACCCCGGCGTGCCGCCCGAGGACCTGCTCGACACCTCGGCGACGCCCGACCGGACTGCGACACCCCCGGAATGGGCGTGGTGGGAGTTCGACATCGACGACGTGACGGACGGCAAGGGCGACGTGATGCGACGAATGACCGACGCGGTCGACCCCGACCTGTCGCGCTTCCTCCTGCAACAGGACGGGAAGCTCATCCTGTACCACGGCTGGGCGGATGCCCTCGTGGTCCCGCAACCGACCGTGGCCTACTACCGCGACGTGGTCGACACCACGTTCGGCGGTGACGTCCGGGCGGCGCGCGAGCGGGCGCGCCTCTTCATGGCCCCCGGGATGAACCACTGCCGCGGCGGCGTGGGGCCCGACACCTGGGACCGGCTGCGCCCGCTGGTCGACTGGGTGGAGCGAGGCGCGGCGCCCGACGCCCTGATGGCCACCCATGCCACCGACGGCGTGGTCGACAACGAGCGGCCGATCTGCGCGTTCCCGGAGCGCGCGGACTACACGGGCCCGGCGGGCGGCGCCGACGACCCGGCGAACTGGGTGGCGGAGAACTTCACCTGCCGCTGACGGCCGGGCCGTGGGCGGGGCGAGGGGGCCGCGCGGGGCCAAGCCCGGCCTTGCGGGGGGAGGGCCTGGACCCGAGTGCGCGCGGGTACGGTTGTGGCGCGACGCGAGCCGGACTCTGCGAGAACGTCCCCGGCCCGAGCGCGGCGACGGCCTCCGCCCTGCCGCGGCTATACTCGGGCATCGCGCAGCGGGACGGGACGAACGCGGGACGCATTGGAGGCAGGGGATGACGAAGTCACGTGCGGCAGGGGCATGGGGAGCGGTCGGGGTGGTGCTGGCGGCGGCGACGCTCGGCGCCCCGGCCCTGGTCGAAGCCCAGGAAGCGCCGGCGGAGTCCTGGACCGTGCCGCGCACGCCCGACGGTCGACCCGACCTGCAGGGCGTCTGGGCCAACAACACCGCCACCCCCCTGGAGCGCCCGGAGATCCTGGGCGACAAGGCCACGCTGACCGACGAGGAGCTGGCGCGGGTCCAGGAACGCTACTCGCGCCTCTTCGCCAGCGGCGAGAGCGACGCCGCGTTCGCCGACAGCGTCTTCGTGGCCGCCCTCAGCGACCAGGAGTCGTTCTCGTCGCGTGACGCAACCACCGGCAACTACAACCAGTTCTGGCTGGTCGACCGGGACTTCGCCGACAACCGGACATCGCTGGTCGTCGACCCGCCGAACGGGCGCATCCCGCCGCTGACTCCGGAGGCGCAACGCCTCGTCGAGGACCGCGCCGCCCACCTGGCCGACAACCCGGCCTCGTCGTGGACCGACCGCCGGCTGCAGGAGCGCTGCATCACGTTCGGCATGCCGAACCTGTTCGCGGGCTACAACAGCTACTACCAGATCATCCAGACGTCCGATCACGTGGTGTTCCTGCACGAGATGATCCACGACGCGCGCATCGTGCCCCTCGACGGCCCGCCGCACGTCGACGACGCCATCCGGCAGTGGCACGGCGACGCGCGCGGCTACTGGGACGGCGACACGCTGGTAGTGGAAACGCGCAACTTCTCGCCTTCGGCCGATTCCCCGGCCGCCCTCTACACCCGGGTCAGAGGCTCCGCGGAACAGTTGCGCCTGGTCGAGCGCTTCACGCGGGTCGGCCCCGACACCCTGCGCCACGAGCTCACGGTCGAGGACCCGGGCACCTACACGGCGTCGTGGACCGCGATGATCCCGCTGGCGCGCAAGGACGAGCTGCTCTTCGAGTACGCCTGCCACGAAGGGAACATCGGCATGGAGGGCATCCTCGCCGGGCATCGGGCAGAGGAGCGGGAGACGGCGGACGGCGGGCGCTGACCTGTCTCGCCCGCGAGTCCGGGCGCGCCAGCCCGCCAATCGCCGGCTGGCGGCTCCGCTCGGCGCCCAGCCACGCCTGTTGGGAGGCTGCCCCGTTCTACTGCGCAGCCTCCTAACCTTCCTCGCCTTCCTTGCTAGCGCAGCTCGAGGTGCGCCACCACCGGATAGTGGTCGGACGGGTAGCGGTCCCCCTCGTGGTCGATGACCGTCTCGACCGAGCGGACGCCGATCGGGCCGCCCACGAGCACCCAGTCGATGCGTCCCTCGTTCGCCAGCTCCGGCGGGCGGAAGTCGTTCGACGTGCGCGGCGGGCCCAGTCGCTCGGCGGCGGCGAGCCACGCATCGCGCAGCCCCTGCGCGGTGGCCGCGCGCCAGGTCTCGCTCAGCTCGGCCACCGCGTTGAAGTCTCCGGTCACGACGACGGGGCTGCTGGGCGGGAGGGCGGCCACCCGCGAAGCGATCGTCGCCGCCGAGGCCACCTGCCGCGGGCCGCGCCGCAGCGTCAGGTGCGTGTTGAAGACGTGGAGGCGCCGGCCCGTCGGCCGGTGGTGAAAGCGGGCCCAGGTGACGATGCGGGAGACGTTGCGCCGCCAGCCCGTGCCGGTCGGCCCGTCGGCGCCGGGCGGCGAGAGCCAGAACGTGCCCGACTCGATCGGGATCAGCGTGTCGCGGCGGTAGAAGATGGGCACGTACTCGCTGAGCCCCGTCCCGCCGTTCAGCCCCCGGTCGGCACCCAGCCAGCGGTAGTCCGGGAGCGCGGCGACCAGGTAGCGAATCTGCTCGTCGAGCGCCTCCTGCAGGCCCGCTACGTCCGGCGCGGCCCGCGCGATCGTCTCCGCCACCAGCCCCCGGCGGTGCGGCCAGGCGTTGTCGCCGTCGGCGGCGGCGGACGTCCGGATGTTGAACGTCATGACGCCGAGCGGCGCCGGCTCCGGCGCGTGGCCGTCCGTCTGCGGGCGGACGACAATCGTGGCGCCGCCCGCCACCAGCACCGCGCTGGCCGCCAGCGCGGCGACGGGCGCCAGCGCGGCGACGGGCGCCAGCGCGGCAGCCGCGACGGACACGAACGCGCTGCCGCGGAGCGGGAGCCTGCCCATCGCGCCATCATACGGTGACGCACCTGCGCCCGGCCCCCCGCCGGCGACGGCCCCGACCCCGCCGCGGCGGACCGGGCCCCTCCCCATCGCGCCATCATCCGGTGCCGCCCCGGCCCCCGCCCCGCCGCCCCGCCGGGCCCCGGCGGGCCCCGCCGGGCCGACGAGTACAGCACCCCCGCTACAATCGCGGTACGCGGACGCGACCGCGAACGCGAACGCGGGAGGAAACGGGGAGGAGGCACATGGTGAGGCGAGTCGTTACCTGGCTGTCGGTCGCCGGCACGCTGGCCGTGGTCGTCCCGCTCGGCGCCCAGCAGGTAGGTCCCGACCGCGGGGCGCTCGTGCTCGTCGGCGGCGCGATGCAGGATGCCGCCATCCTCGACCGCTTCCTCACACTAGCCGGCGGCCCCGAGGCGCCCATCGTCCTCGTCCCGACGGCCGGCGGGGCGGAATCCTACGGCCAGGACTGGCCCGGCGCGGCGGCTTTCCGCGCCGCCGGCGCGAGCCGGCTGACCGTGCTCCACACGTCGGATCGCGCCACGGCGGACACCGAGGCCTTCAGCGGGCCGATCCGCGAGGCCGGCGGCGTCTGGTTCGGCGGCGGCCGGCAGTGGCGGCCGGGCCGCAGCCCCCCCCACCCACCCCCGGCCCCCCCACTGCCCCCCCCCACCCGCCGCTTCGACATGGTGGAGGTGATCCGAGCGCGCCCGGAGCTGCTCGGCATCGGCATCGACGAGGACACTGCAATCGTGGTGCGCGGCGACACGTTCGAGGTTATCGGCAGCGGCTACGTCGCGATTTACGACCACGCCCTCCAGCTCGATTCGGGTGCCCCGTTCTACTTCCTCTCGCCGGGCGACGCGTACGACCTGGCCGGGCGGCAAGCCTACCGCACGGACCCCTCGGGCAGTCTCCGCCCCCTCGATCGCGTCGTCGCCGCGCCGTGGTCCGGCACGGCACGGTGACGACAGGATCGGTCGCGCGCCGCGATGACCACGCAGCGCGGCTCGACCGGCCAGTCGGTCCGGGCGCGGAGGAACGCGGTACTTTCCGACCGATGCCGGTCCACACCAGAACAGCGGTACGTGACCGCACTCCGCAGATCCCGCCGTTCCGACTCGCCACGTACATCGAAAGCATCCAGCAGGGATGGCCGGAACACGACATCGAGCGTGTCATCGTCCGCGGACTGCCACGACACTTCCACGCCCAGAGCCGTCAGACGCAGACCGCCTGACTCGGCGAGCGAGTGCCCCTCACCCACACCAGGTGGGACGCCCTAAGGAGCTGCGGTTCTCCCGCACACGTGCGCAGGTGTACGCGGTCGGCTGCGGCCTATCACGTTGATCGTGGGCGAGAACAGCACTGGCAAGACCACGTTCCTTGGTTGCTACAGCGTCCTGCATCGGGTGTTCTCCGGACCTGACATCGAAGGGCGGCTGGACTTAAACGAGCAGCCGTTGACCGCCGAGCGGGTCGCCTATAATGCGGGCGTCGAGCGGTGGCAAACCCCAGGGCGGCGCGCGCGCCGCGTGGATGGAGGGCAATCCCCATGAGCACGGAGCGACTGGCGGTGGCGGGACCGCGGGCCTGGGTGGTGTGGCTCCGAACGATTCTGGCGGCGGTGGCGGCCAACCTGGTCCTGCGGATCGCGGCGGTCTCGGTCTTCGATATCCCGACCGCCTTCCAGCCGCTGGCGGTGGCGGGGCCCACCATCCTCCTGACGGTGGTCGGGGTCGGCGCGGGGCTGGGGGTGGCCCTGACCGTCGACAGCATGTCCGAGCAGCCGGTGCCGCTGTTCCGGCGGATCGTCCTGGTCGCCCTGCTGCTCTCGCTGCTGCCCGATCTCTGGATGCTCACCGAGAGCGGCGCCGCCGAGTTTCCGGGGGCCACCGTGCCGGGCGTTATGACGCTGATGCTGCAGCACGTCGCGGCAGCCGCGATCGTCTACTGGAGCGTGACGCGGCCGGTCGCCGCCGCCTGAGCGCCGGCCCAGCCCGGCCCTCCGGGCCACGGACCTCGGACCGGAACACTGGCCCGGACGGGCGGGGAGACGGGAACTCGCGCCCCCCGGGCACTGCCGCTGGAAGGCTGCGCGCCGCCAGCGCTTGCGAACGACGGGCGCGGGCGGCCGGGCTGGCTACTCGTAGTACGCGGGCGCCAGGTCGAGCTGCTGGAAGAGCGCCAGGTCGTGCTCGATCCAGAACGTCGCCCCCACGTCCTCGACGAACGCCTCGACCCGCGCCATGGATGCCAGTGTCGCCTCGCGGTCGACGTTGAACGTCGGCACGCGGCGCTCCGCACGGCTCAGGCGGAAGTGGTAGAGGTCGCCCGAGAGCACCAGCGGCCCGGTGGCGGCCAGGTCGAGGAAGAGCACCTGGTGTCCCGGCGTGTGGCCGGGCGCCGAGAGGATGCGCACTCGCCCGTCGCCGAAGACGTCGTGATCGCCGTCGAGGACGATGCGCTCGGCGTCGCGCAGGTTCTCGTAGAGCTCCGGCTGCGCGGCCGGCACCCCGCCGCCGTCCCCGAACATCGCCTCGTACTCCGGCCCCTGCACCAGCCACGTAGCCCCCTCGATCTCGTTGGCCACGCCGACGTGGTCGTAGTGCATGTGGGAGAAGGCCACGTAGTCGAGCGAGCCAAGGTCGAAGCCGAGGTCGAGCTCCGCCAACTGGTCGGCCAGCGTCCGGTCGAGCCGCGTGTTGCCGTCCCAGCCGTCCGCGTCGGCAATGGACGAGGGGAGTCCGCCGTCCCACAGCATCCGGCCGTTCGGATGCTCCACGATGTAGCAGGGAACGATGAGCTCGCGCACGTCGGTCTCGTGGTCCTCGATGCTGAAGCGGTCCGGGGTGTCGATCCGGATGTGGCCGCAGTTGAAGACGTAGAGCTTGAGCGAGGGCTCCGCCTCGGACTGCCCGGCCGATGCGGGCGTGGAGGCGGCAAGGACGCCGGCGGCTGCCGTCAGGATCGCTGCGACGGCGAGAGTGCTCGTGAACCTGGCCATATCTGTGTCCGTCCCCCGCTGCGCGATCTGCGGGGCCGGCGCGTCGACCTCGTGGCCGTGCGCCAGCCCGCAGTCTCGTTCCCCGTCTACGGCACCGCTTCCCCTCCTGGGCGTGCGGCTCCGGCCGCCGGCGGCGTCAACGCGAAGCCGCCGGCGGCGCCGGCGAGCCAAACGGGCCGTGGTTTCGGTTTCGGTTTCGGTTACGGCGCCGCTTCCCGCTCTTCGGCGCGGGCGCCCGCCAGCATGTTCATCAGGCCGTAGTTCCCCTCGTGGCAGGCGTACTCGTACATGCCGGTGCCGCGCTTCATCGGCAGCGCCACCGTGAAGGGACGCGTGAAGGTGGCCGGATCGTCGACCGTGTACTCGTAGAGCAGCGTGTCGTCGTCGATCCGGGTGAAGCGCTCCGTCAGCCGCAGGGTCTCGCCGGTGCCCATCGCGCTGACGACGGACGGGTTGAAGCTGGCCGTCTGGTCGGTGAAGTTCGCCGTCTCGACGACAAGGGTGTCGCCCTCCCAGTAGCCGCGCGAGTCGCCCATCCACTGGCGGACGTCGCCGGGCAGATGCGGCCGGCCGTCGAGCGGCACGATGCGCGCGTCGTGCACCATCTCGTGCAGGATCGCGACGTGATCGGCGGTCTGGAAGAGCTGGAGGTTCTGGTTGTAGCCGGCCGGCACGATCGGCGGTCCGGTGTTGAAGCCCAGGAGGCAGCGCTCCGCCAGCCCGCGATCCTCGGGACCGTCGGTGCCGATGCCTCCCACGCGGAAGCGCACGGGGCGTGTCGACACGACGTCCTCCGCGGTCGCCGCCCCGCCCTGCTCCGGCACGCCCGGCTGCAGCGCCGGCACGCGTCCGTCGGCCGGATCGACGATGAGCGCGGTGCGCCGGTCGTCGACGACGCCCGCGCCGCGATCGAACCAGAAGTCGTTGTAGGCGCCTACGTTGCCGCCGGCCGGCAACGGCTCCGTGCGGACCTCACTGGGCGCATCGGCCTCGGCGGCGCGCTGCACGGCCGCTGCCTCGATCTCCGCTGCCTCCTCCGGGGTGAGCGTAGCCTGCTCCGCGAGGTCCTCCGGTCGCTGGAGCGGCGTCAGCGTCCGAAAGTCCCACACGCCCTGCAGATCCGGCTGGCCGTCCGCCGTGCGCGGCAGCACGTAGTCCCCGGACTGCTGCGCGGCGACGAAGGCCGGCGCCACGAAAACGACGAGCGCCAGCGCCAGCAACCACCGAGTCGCGACGTGTCGATTCTCCATCTCCAGCCTCCTGACTCGACGCGCCTCCAGGCGCGTTCGATACCCGGCGCCGGCGCGGCGACCAGCAACTGGCCGCCACGCTTGTCCCCCGAAGGCCCTTAGCATACCAAGAGCAACAGTCCGACCGAGTGTGTCAGTCGGGCCAAGAGCCTCAGCCCGGCCAAGTGCGTCAGCCCGGCCAATGCGTCAGCCCGGCCAAGTGCGTCAGTCCGGCTGCAAGGGAAGCGGGCGCCCCCGGAACGTCTCCGCGGCGCCGGCCGCGGTGAAGTCGACGCGCCGGTCGCCGACCCGGCCGCGGACGTGGTAGGACGTTCGCATCTGGTGGAAGTCGAGCGCGTTGCCAATGGCAGCGCGGTCCATCCGGCTGACGACGCGGTCCTCGACATCGAGAGTCATCGTCAGGTCCAGCGCCCGGCTGCGGGCGCGGACAGTGATGCGCTCCGGTTCGTCGGTCCCGGCCGCGTCCCGCTCGTCGATCGTGACGGAGGTGGCGTAGCCCTCCGGCCCGTCGGGCCCGAGCGCGAGGAGGAACCCCGGCATGTGCTCGGGGTCCGCCGCGTCGGCCGGCGGGTAGACCCGCCCGTAGACGAAGGAGAAGCCGCCGCCCGCCACTTGGCCCCACTGCCACGACACCCCTTCCCAGTGCCCCCAGTTGTGATCGTGATAGCCGGTCCCCCCGCTGAGGGAGAGCGTGCGTCCGCCCGCCTCGAGCGCGCCGTCGAGGCTGCCCGACATCACAGGCACGACGTAGCCGGTCGTCCAGCCGCGCGCACCGCGAATCGTGAACGGGGGCAGGGAGCGGCCCGGATCGGGGTCGAGGACGATCTCGCCGGCGAGGTGGTCACCGGCAGCGGCGGACGCCGCCCGGGACGCATCAACGGGGGCCGCCCGGAGCGCGTCGGGCGGCACCGCTTCGAACGCGCCGGTGGAAGCGCCGGCCGGCCCGTCGGCTGGCGCCGGCACGGGCCCCCCGGCCGGTGCCTCCTCCATCGGCGGGAGATCGAGCGTGATGTGATAGCGGCCGCCCTCCAGGCGCACCCGGCTGCGGCCGATGGTCAGGTCGGGGGCCTCGGCCAGGACGC
>MKWU01007294.1_pt1 | contig 10679 bp, 17 predicted proteins | sample 809101 | NCBI WGS metagenome assembly MKWU01 (sample SAMN05860141, study PRJNA318959) | sponge metagenome | host: Aplysina aerophoba | place: Slovenia: Piran, Adriatic Sea, Gulf of Piran | collected 2013-05-07
GGGTCTGGCATTCGCAGGCGGTTGGGCATCTGCAGTGGATAAAAACGTCACACCGAAACATATCGCCACCCAGAAGTTTTTCATTGGCATCGATCTCCTTTTACGCTCGAATCAGAAGTTATCTGCAGCGGGCTGATAAAATCAGATGTGAAAAAGCTTTAGCCCCACAGTCAGAAGTCAAATAGAAAACGTTTTTCCTACAAGAGACGCGCGAGACGTGCTACTTTCTTATCAACAGCTTCCGTGTCGCCGTGAAATCACCTGCCGTCAGCTGAAATCAATCTGGCAAAATGGACATCGAGTGGCTCGTCGATCTACGCGTTTCATACAAGACGTACATTCTTTCATTTTCGGTAAACCCAAACAATTAGCCACCCGATGTAAAAAGTTTTCACTCAAGCGTTATCTGTGCGACGACTCCGGCATGATCCGAGGGCCACACCCCCGAAGTTAACCGATCCGAGGGCTGATCCCCCACCGTCTGCGTCATCAACACTGTAACATCGGCTTCGGAATTACAGACAAATATCTGATCGATCCGTTTGATGTGTCCACTGACCACGTGTCAATATATTCAGCAGCTATCAGCAGTTGATACGCCCTGCCGTCGGGGGCTGGGGTGTTGAAATCCCCTAAAAGAATAAATATCGTCTGGGAAAACACATATATTTTTCATCGTTTTCTCCCTTTAGTGTGTATGCTTCGGTTTCGGCTCAATAGGTTTTTCACGCGCCAGGGCATCCGCTTGTTCCATCTGTGCACGAATTGTTTTTTCGTGTGCGTTGGCTTCATCTGCCATCTTGTGGATCTCCGAGAGGCTAATTTCTTTCCCATAGGAGAGGGTATCGCCGTATTTTTCCATAAAACGACTCATTTCCTCCACGAATTTATTCTCTTCCTCTAGGTTTTTGTAATACTTATCCCAGTAGTCATGATCTGCGAGCTTCCACACCGCATAGCGTTTGGCATCATCAATGATCGCTGGGTATTCGGTGCAGTCAGGGTAAGCCTGTAGATGCTTTTGAATGTATACATTAACGGCATACTTTATGGCGCGGCGGTGATATTCTTCATCCGTCGCGGCACCTTCTCCGGCAAGATCCGCGGCAATATCGGCGTGTGTATAGTTTTCAGGATACCACACGCCGTCACGCCATATCCCTTCGGCGTCAGTGGGGGCGACGGGAACCTGTTCAGCGGGTGTGTGTGCAGTGGCGTGAAAGGTACCATCGGCGTGGAAATGTCCGCTCTCGGAAGCCGTTTCTCCCGGCGGCGGTTTGGGTTGCGATTTCGCAACGCGTTCAGGGGTGACGGGTGTGATACTCGTTATCGGTGCTTTAGGTGTCTGCGTCTGCATCAGGTAAAATCCCACCGCAGCAAGAGCAATAACAAACACCGTGATCGGTGGTCGCCAGTTTTTTCGTAAATACATTTTCAAACGCCTTTAATTGAACGTGAGTTTGATAAATATTTGGCTAATTTTTTGTATATGAGAGAACCCTTTTGGTATAATGAAGTGATGACATTTCATTTCTTTATCGGGCGTTCTTTAGAGAAAACGATTCATCAGCCAAATCAGAAGCCAACCAATAAAGGGAGAAAGCAGCGCCGCAATCCCTAATTTTAGCAAACACCCCTTTGTCATCGGCTCAGGTTCAAAATCATATTTATTCGGGGGATACATCAGGGCTGCTCCGTTTGGTGTAGCGAATTCGCAAGTCTATCCATCTTACCCGTGTCTTCCTGATAGAGGATAGTTGAACTTTCCGTGTTGCCACTCTTTGTAGATGAGAAACGCACCGAGTAGAATTAAACTGTAGCAGAGCACGGTCTCTATACCACTGGTTATTATGGCAATCTCCAAGGCGCGTTGCAAACTCACGCCTCTTAGATCTAAATTCGGTTCCCATTGCGCCCATTGCCCCCATATTGCGTTGCGAACTGCAGCGACAATCCATCCGAGAGGTCTGAAAATCAGAATGCAAGCAGCGATAACGCATACCAACCCCTTTGACCGCGTGCGGTAGCATAAAAACACCAAGAATCCCACAAGTATCACAATTTCCACGTATACGATCCCCGTTGTCAGACGTACAAAAACATTCATCTGTTCGGAAAGCCCAAGCCTACCATGAGGATATTGCTCAAGATAGGCATAAAACAGACCGCAGCCCATCATAAAAAGAGCGATTATCAAAATCGGTATCCAAAACTTTTTTGAGAACATCGGAAAACGCCTTTATGGGTTGCGATTTCGCAATATTATTTCAGATGATTTCAAGTGGGGGGCGTTTCTCTACGTTTTCCCCGATTGAATTGCGTTTTCATGTTTAAGATGCACAGAATCGCCTGTAAGCACTTCGTTTTGATGCCCTGTGGTCTATTTATTTCAACGGCGGTGTTGACACACTCACAGCAAACTGCGAAAAATAACGAGGCTGTCGTTTACTCGTATTCAAAAATTCGATCTGGGTGTGTTAAGTTTTCGATTGCGACTGCCTCATAGATGACGAGAGTGAAGATGTATGGGTCGCGACCCCTTCCACCGGGGGCAGTATGCTCAGGCTGTTTTATTTTCTGCTGAATCTCGATAACGATCTCGTCGCTCCTGTTCAGATCCTCCTCACTGTCGGGAAAATACTGCTCGATCACGGGTTCACCCTCAGGCGTATAGAGGTATGGTGCAGGTTTTAGTATAAAGTGTGCCGACACTTTTGGAGCATCCGGCGAAAAGCCTTTAACCAACTCCGCGGGGATATCACTGACCAACATCGGAGGCAGATCCTCTCTGAAAGGGGTTTTTTGTATATGACTCGCTACATTCCCAAAAGTAAAAACTACAGTCTTTGCGAAATCAACCCCCCCGTATGTTGATGCTATGGTTAAGGGTCTGAATCTATATTTTTTGCCCGGCACCAACTCCAGAAGATTGTAAAGCGTGATCTCCGGTATCACTTCCTCCGCAGGGGGTAGCGGTTCTATAACTTTAGGTTCTTCAGTTTCAGGCGTGAGAACGGGCTTCATCATTTGTTGCCCCTGATCGCATCCTGCGAGAATGACGATCACACAGAGAAAGAACGGTATCCAAAACTTTTTATACATTGTAAACTCCTTTTTATCCGATTTTGAGGATGTTTGCGGTTGTCGTTTCGTTTCGTAGTTTCGAGAGGTCGTAGCTTCGGAGTGCTAACTCTAAAAAGAGGGTTTCGTCAATGGAGCGCACCCCAATGATCTTCGCCTTCCTCAGTCACAGTTCGCTCCCATGCTTCTATCATCCAGGCGGATGAGTGCGACCGCAAATCCCTAAACCGCCACCCATCAGAAAGTTTATTATTCTTGAAATCTTCCACCCACGTGACAGTTTCTGCAAAAGAGTCTGTAGCAAATAAAAAAAGAAATAGACTTAACACACAACATTTTTCGCATTGGGGACGGGACGCTCTCGGTCGCGCAGGAATTGGACCCTCTGCGTTTTTGACGTGAGAGAGACGATACAACTGGTGAGATTTTCGCACTGGTATATCATGGGTGTTTTCCTTTTATATTGGGTGTGTTTGACCACTAAGGTGTTGTTTTCAAGGGGAAACCTGTAGGCGATTCTCGAAAGGTTTTTTTCCGTATTCTGTTATTTTTCTGTATCAAAGAGACCGTGATAAATCCATTTGCCGATCTCAAAGAGCAAGTGGCATATCCCATAAACTGCCCACACGCCCCAAAATACGATCAGCGCGGGAATTATGTCGGGTGTGCCCCAAACAAACGGCAGTATGAGATAAAGAGTCGCACCTCCGAAAGAGAGGACAGTGGTGAATCTGAAAAAAAAACGTTTCCAATTCAGCATGCGCGCGTTATTCTCCGATTTTGATGATTTCTGCGGTTGTCTCGGTGTTTCGGAGTCTGGAGAGGTTGTATCCTTGGATTTATTCGGGTGGGGCACCATAACGGTTTTTGCCCTTTGTGCCTCGTCTGAGACCACATTGTATAAGTGTATAAACTTGACCGATACCTGGAAGAATACAAATAAAAAAAGCCCATCCTGAAGTGTTCGTGTCATGTAGTCTTTTAAAGATGATCGGTATAAAAAGGGGATAACAGATTACACCCGCAAGTGCAACCCGAAAGAAAGCCATTGGAAATTCCGGCATAAGATTTCTAAGGATGGCTTGATCGATTTCTCTAAAAACTGAGATAACAAGAATCATGAGTATATGAGAAATCCAAAACGTTTTTCTGTTGATGCGTCCTTTGTGACTGTATAGAATCCAAAGTATCTTTTGAAAGTTTAAATGAGAGGATATAAGTACAGCAAATAGCACAAAAAATACCACTATAGCGACTATAAGCAACAGTCCAAAAAAGTCAATTCCTGACATTACAAATTTAACTCTCCTCTCCCGATTGCCGTTTCAACTCTATCAGAATCTCAGGTTTCGGAAAAAATCCCGATTCAGATTCACTTATGTTTATCAAAAAACACTTTGAGTGCTTCAAACGAGCCTCGGTAGGAAATAAAACCACACTCTACGGAACGTACACCACAGACAACCCGTATCGATTCACCCGTTTTGAATTTTATGTCCGCGATGCGACTGCCGACGCGAGTTATATGTGCCACTCTCCTAAGTTCTATCTCCTTGTTGCCGAGTTTGATTTTCACTGCGGATCCCCTTTGCTTTCTCTCGGAGTTCTCCGATCTTGACGATCTCCGCGGTCGTCGGTTCGTCTCGTAGCTTCGTGAGGTCGTAGCCTCGGAGTGCGAGTTCCAAAAAGAGCGTTTCGTCAGCGGTTGTCTTGAGTTCTGCGCCTAAGAGTTGAGCGGAACGTGACGAAAGAACCACTTGTTCAGGTGGTGGTGTGTTCATAATCTTATCCTTTATAGGTTGGACGGACCGAAGCCCCTTGCAGTTGGGTTAATTGGTTTTCTTTCTAATACGTAAAACTATCCACTTGACACCATAAGTAATGCCAAGGATCATTGCTAACTGAATAAGATAGTAGGGCCAGGTTTCAATAGAGATAACAAAGCCCAATACCAATATTCCGGCAGCAATCCATTTGAGCCAGCCTTGTTTCGCAACAATAAGGACAATGACTGCTGGTAAAAATAGCATTGTAGTCCTTTGTTTGGATAAGTGCATAGCGTAATAGAAGTGCGTTATGCACTGCCAAACATCATATAGATAGTAAAAACGACGGATTACCTCTCGTAATCTCGTAAATACTTTCTCTGGGGTGATGGCAGAGGGCAACGCAAGGGGCGTTGCACTGATAATCTCAATTACATAGAAAAACCGAAAGCCTTACGGGGCTGGCTGTGCCTTTCGTTTATCGGTGTGTTTTAGTTGTTTTCAAGGGGCTTAGAAGCGATTGTGTGCAGTTTTTTTTAGAGTTCATCGTTTTTTCGTATGGCTTTGGCAATTTCATGGATTCTATCAAGAACAAAATTCCACCAGATTTTTGGCAATACAACACCAAGCAAGGCGACCCCAGCGATAAGACTGTTACCCATATCTTCAGTGGAGATCCCCACAGTAAAAAAAAGTAAAAAGCCGGCGATAAGGGAGAATATAATCCTTGTTCGACTGTAGTATTTCATTTCTTATCCGACGATCCCATACATATTCTCAAGAAGAATCTCGGAGTGCCTTTGGAGACTTCCAATGCGCCTGACACTCCTTTACAGCGTTCATAAGTTTATCAAAAGTTTCTAAAAGTTCTTCTTCTGTCTCGAAATCTATCGTCATTTTTGAAAACTCTTTGTGTGTTACGATGATACAGAAAGTACTTCCAGAACTCCTGTGTTCCTTTTTTGTTTCAAGTGATTGGCATGTCGCTAAGTTCAACGCTTTTCTTTCACCGTTTTCGATATATTCAACGTAAAACATGGTTTGTTCCTTTCATGGTTGTCAAGGGGTACAGTTCAATGCCTGAGTCCCATCCGACCAAGTAATCGTCAATGCGAGCGGTCCCGGCGTGAAAGGACCCGCAATAAACGCTGTTTTACCTGCAACGGTGACAGTCCCCGCACTTACCGTGACATCACGAGGTGGGTTGTCAAAGGTAACTGCAATCGTCCCATTCGCGGGGAACCCATCGCATAAATTATGCGGGGTTACGCTTACGAAGTTCGCTGGCAGAAATTCTGGCGTCTCACTCTCATCAGCACCACAGCCACAGATGCAGAGTATCGCCAACAAAAAAAACATAAACTTCATTGTGTATCTCCCGTCGTGCTGTAAATAGACTTAACAATTCCTTCAACGGCGGCTGGGTTCGTCAGAAACCATTCGACACCAACAACGTTGCCATCTGAGTTCGGATCAAGCCAGTCTCCCCTCCTCTTTAATTCAGCGTGTATTTCCGTTTCCAGTGCATCACAATCATCTGTTTTGAGAATGAGTGCTATTTTGGGTATCTCTGGGAGTTGCGAACCAATTTGCTTGCTGACCCTGGCTTTTACGTCTCCGACGGTCTTACCGATGTTGCATGGAAAATAACCGACGTCGAGGTGTAATTTGCTGAAGAGTTGATACGTAGGGAAATAATAGAGATAAACAGACTCGCTTCCTTTTCCGATAATCTTCACTTTAGATGCGTCAACGTTGGTTACAGCGTTCTCTACATTCCATCTTTCCCCAATCAGACGCTCTCGCTGGTTGAAGACTGTAGACTTCCCGATACCTAACAACTTTGCCAGTTGCCGATCAGAAATATGCGAAAACAAAGAAGGATCGTTTTCGTGGCTTGACAGATTCATATGTTTCAGCAGATGGTACGCCGCCTTCGCTTTTTCATCTGATTGTACCATGCGTTTTGCTTCTTCAAGCCGTTTTGTAAAAAATGGTGAGCCGGGATTCTCATCAATTCCGGCTTTAGTGTTTTTTGCCATAATCTCCTCTCTATTGAAAAACTCTATAGCGGTGAGCATTATGATTGCCATAAGCCCACCAGCCAATAAAGCGCATGCGACGTATAGCATTGTAATTCTCTGATTGAAATCCTCACCGCGCCCCTACCAGCCGGAGCAACCAGTTGGGTGCTTTTCGACGGGTGGCAGGAGTGCCACTTTTCGGCTTTCTCGGCGTACACCAAATTTATGAGCTTGGATCTCTCGTCGATCCATGCCGTCTCACGCCCCTGAGATAACTCGAGTTGTGCCTTGAGATCGGCGATCTGATTCTCGAGTAAGGTGATTACCTGCTGACCGTCCGACACGTCACGGTCAGCAGACGGTATGAACACGCGAAAGTAGAGGTTCCGCCGACCCGTTAATCCGCGGGCGGCGGTTGCGAGAGTGCTGAAATTGCCTCCCGCTCGGTCTCAAAATGCTCAAAGAGGCTGGACAATCGACTCAAGACCAAAAGGTTGTTGATGTGTTTGCTGACATGGATGACCGCCATCCGCCCGTTCTTGCGCTTGGTGAGGGCACGTGCCTGTGTAAGCATACCGAGACCGGAGCTGCTCATCCGATGAACATGCTCGAAGTTGATGATGATACGCGGATCCGCATCTGCCCCAATATGTGGTAAAATCGTTTTTCGTAACGCCAAAACGCTCGGACCCACGATCTTTCCATGAGGCTCTATAATGGTAACGTTGCCCTGATAGTGAATGTGAGTATGCATCTTGTCCTCCTGTTTTAGACTGTTATCTCACCGAATCGGCTCGCACCCTTGTTATTAAAAACGCGTTAGGGATGCGAACACATCCCAAATCGTTGCTAAAATATCCATAACTGTTGAGAACCTGTCTGTTTTCTTTTTTTTCATCTATCCGTTTACTCTTTAGGCAGTTCACCGAATAGCAAGCCTTTGATGTACGCTAAGCCCTTGAAAACACCATTGATGAAATGACCTATCAACCACTCACCGATAAAAAGACACACACCCAGTAAAACAGAACCAATCAGCAGTGCGATAAGGGTAGGGACGATCGGCTGAAACCTGTCGTCAAACATCTCTATAAAGATTAGCGTAACAAACGCCGTCAGCAGATGCAATTTGAATTTCTGTTTGAACTTTTCACCGAGACGCATAAACGCTCCTACCAAAGGGTGTTGGGGCGAAGCGGATGTTCATTCTCGAGCATCTCCCTGTGGGGTAATTTCCCATCGCCTTCCATCTGGACGCTCTACATCGCGTTTGTACCTAAGAAAGAAAAGCAGCCAGCGAGTAAGTCTATAATATGCTGAGCCGTCTTCTATTTCATACTCAAATTCAAACGGAATACCGGCGCGTCGGGTGATCTCACCTGTTCTTAGGATCAAGATTATATGGGATGTCATGAGCATGGCGACGGACGAAACCGTCAAAATCAGGGAAAAGTATTTCTTCATGAGTATTATGGAACTCCCGAAGAGCAATAAGATTGAACCACTTATCAACTCTGTGAATGTAGCACTCATCTTCTATCTCAATTTTGCCGCCACCGAAGAGAAAAACGCCTTCCTGACGTTTAGCACGATTTGTGATATTCTCAGGTTGCCAACGATAGATAGGGTATTCCCCGCCCTCATCTACTTTGAAAAAGTCCTCAATCTTTTTTTCTCTCGATAACCATTCAGAGCGAACCTCTTTAATTCTCTCGTCATTACGCACTGCGACAACCTTACCATATTTACCATCTTCACCTGCTTCAGAATTTGGCTGGCAGGCAAACCAGAGTGCGATTCCAGGGAAAAAAGTGAAGTCAATTAGGCATGTAGCTGCCCGGAAATGTTGTAACTCGCCAAGTACTTCCAAATCGGATAGAACTCGATCATTTTTCCGATCAAACCCACGAAAACGTGCTTCATCAATTAAATCCCTATTAATTTTTAAGTAGATTCGAGAGAGTCTTTCTGTTCCTTCCCTCCGGTCGACCGAATTCATTTTTCAATAAACGACGATAGCTGGATGCCTCTACGGGATCGTATTTTTTACTTGAAACACCCCGAAATAGGTAGTTTTTCTCTCCAGACTTCCACCCTAATCCTTCCGCCCAATCAATAAAACCAGTTATTCCTGAAATGTTCGTCATCCATTTGTCCCTTCAATTAGCCACCTGTCTACTATAAACGATGTTTATGTGCGAATGTAAACTATCGCCCTCGGCTCAGTAGAGAAAACAAAACTTATCCCCTAATGACCGATACTCCCTTCTCTGTGATCCCCATCCCTCACTAACATAATGATAAGCATGCCCATCCTGCCGTAGATGATCAAGGATGCCATGAATTAGAGCATTTGTAGAAGCGATGCTCCAACTAAGATTTACGGTTTCGCTCCATTAGAAGTTTCCCAAGTCGTTTAGACTCCCGGTATGGAGTGCGAGAGGTCAGAATATCTTTCCATTCAAAGTATGACTCAAACGTCCGAACCGCTTCGTTCCGCTTATCTGTTCTCCCTGTATTGGAGATGTCCACTAACAACTCTACATACGTTGCGAAGGAAATAGCGTCCTCTGCCGTCTCCAAATTAACCCTAATGGAACTGCTTTCGCTAACTCTGCCGATAATCACTTCTTTACCAACAATGTGGATAGATTCAATATGTGCGGGGTTTATCAATCCGTTCCATTGTTTGAGTCTTAACATGTTGGACTCCTTTGTTTTCTAAACACGCGTGGCAGGGGAATTGGGGTGAAGCGGATGTTTATAAATTGTTCCCTGCAGCAATATGTCCCATATACCAATCATTTTCAAAGACATCAGGGTGAAGTGCCACCGTTTATAGTTATTTAGGTCTATTTTTAATTATTACTTATATAAACATATTAATGTCATAAATAACTAAAGATTATACAAAATTTTCAGATAAAAAGCAAATTATATCTACAAAAATTGCTAATTTTTCTTATGCTACGCTTGCGGCAGGCATGGAACAGTTTTTTCAAAAACAAAATGTGGGATTGGTCGCACAAATACGCCAGGATCACCGACAGACCTGAAACCCTCCTTTTTGACTGGGAAGATCTTGAAGGTGCCGGTGGCTTAGACAAACTTTCCGAGGCGATAGCGACACGCCAATGCTTTGAAAGACAACGGGACACGCTAACGGCTGAATCCAGCAGAAAAGAGGTAGAGACGGATTCGAGCTAAAACTTTTTTTGTTTATCATCGCTACTAATATCCAAGCAGGACTTACGCAAAATCACTAAATTTCATCTATTCGGACGCATTCGGTGCGGTTGGAAACCGCACCTACCGCGGAAGTGCGTAAGTCCTATCCAAGGTCATTTATGGTAGATTTTAGAATTACAGGACTTACGCAAATTAAGCAAATATCGGACATTTAGACGTAAAAAGCGGTAATTTTCGTCCTTTAAACCCCCTAAATCCCCCTTATCAGGGGGACTTTAAGGGGGAATGCGTAAGTCCTAAATTACTTAGACACTCTAAAGAGGCGAGAGAAACACCCAAGCAAAAACACCTCGCCAGTGGAGGAGGACTGTTGTTTCTTTAAGGTGTCTATGTATTTTTAGGATTCACCATAGTTTTAAGCAATTATTGGACTTTGGGTGAATCCGGTGCACCTATGGTTAAACTCATAATCACACCTACAGCAAAAATGTTCCCTTAAATATTGAATTTTACTATAATATGTCGAAAAAGCACCCACACTGCTTGAAATACTTGACAATTCTGTAAAAAACTTTTAGAATTTCGCGTATTATACTCAGCGAAAGAAGTTTTAATTATT
>MKWU01007295.1_pt1 | contig 10679 bp, 6 predicted proteins | sample 809101 | NCBI WGS metagenome assembly MKWU01 (sample SAMN05860141, study PRJNA318959) | sponge metagenome | host: Aplysina aerophoba | place: Slovenia: Piran, Adriatic Sea, Gulf of Piran | collected 2013-05-07
GGATGTGGCACACATCATCACAGGTCCAGTTGCCAACTCACGATGCAGTCATTATCTGGAAGGAAGCCTGCTGATATGAGAAACTGGGTCACATTGTTGTCTGTGGCTGAGTCCCAGTCAGCTTCAGGGTAGCAGTGAAAGTCAAAAATAGTGATTGTCTCTGTACAGTTGCCATTAAACTTCTCCCCATGGGGAAACTCAGCTTCAAAAGCCATTCTTCCATCTGTATGGGAGGGCAAGAAAGCTACAATTAGGAGCTGATTATGTTTAGTGAGTTCTTGTGACAGTGCAACCTGTGACACAGTGAACTCTCTATAAAGGAAGCATTGAACATACAGTAGGGCAACTTGCTGTAAAGAGCAAGCTGACACAGAAGGTCTCTCTATAATGATATATGATATTCCTGCTGCCCTTGCTACATGAAGCTGTGTAAAAACATGAGTGAATTAGAGACAAATATCACTATCATAGTCTAAATTGTGGCATCCACAGATAGGTCTACCGTACACTTTAACTTATAGCCTATTTCTCTTTAACTCTCACACACACACTAAGACAGCACACACAAACACATGCATCAATTAATTGTTGACTAATCGTAATTGGGGCACAAGACACTGTGAAGTCAGAGACACCAGAGGCAGTAGAGACACAAGAGACGCTACAAACACTACAGACACCAGTAGAATTGGTCTTTGATAGTATACATTACTGCTGTGTATGGAAGTAAGGCCGACTCAGCATATTTCGTGAGTCTTATATGAAGAAGCAACCGATGTAACTGTACACACTTAGCCATGCCAACAGCACATGGTACTCACACTCACCAACTGGATTCAATTTGTGGAAGGGATCAATCGTCTTATTGTATTGGCCCATAATCCGTGGGTCATCAGTCTGGTTACCAATCACCATGCACACAGATGCAGCAGTAGTTGTGCTAGGGGAATGGTTGCACGCCCCTGCTGGTACGGTGCTGCTGTTGGGAAGGTATTGGCAGAAGGAAAAGTAAACGGTGCAGTTGGGATCCTTGGTCTTGATGAAGCCGGGGCACTGTGTTGTGTCACCAATAGCAACCTCCCAGTATGGTGGCCTGAAAGAAGAGGGAGGAGAGTCCCGTGGCTGCTGCTACAACTAACTAAGCATGCACTCTTTCCTGTCGGTGCTCTAGGGGCTGCCAGGACAGGACTGGACCGGTGATGAATTGAAAAAAGCGACTCTTCTGCAAGTTGCTTCTTGCAATGGACCTACACCGAACTTCGAGGCCCTGCAGATCAAGGCGTGTCCATAGATACTAGACCTATGGCGCGTAAGGATAGCATAGCATCACTGTCGCGCCCGGTTGGAGCGTGCACGAGTAAAAGGCCTGCAGAGCTGCTGTCTGAGATCTATAATCTATGCTGTGGCACCAACACAAGACATATACATACGCGACACCGGGTCACTATTCGAGCGAATGCAGATACTAGCGCAGACAACCGCCTATCGCACTCGCCTTACTGTCTCTAAGCTGACCTTCTAAGTGTGCCGATGTTGTAACCACCGTCCAGTTCACATAGCTTCGCAATCTCAGCGTCTGCCGTATCGGTAAGTGCAGCGCACAAATGGACGACAAGCCACAACAAAGAGGTCGACGACATTTTACTTGTAAAAGCTAGACGCCCAGGGCTTTAATAATGGCCTGGGCGACCACACCCTTATTACACAGTCACAGTGGACTGCATGGATCGTGTTAGGGTTCGGGCTGAATCCCGGCTGATTATATATATATATATATACTTGCACTGTATTGAATTTGGCGCCCCCTTATATGTCAGCAGCCATGCGTTTTGAATGAATCAGTAAGTGTTAAGTACAACATACTCATGCAGGCACATACACATCTACATCATAATACTCACACCTACGGCACATTATACATACGTACACACATGCGTACTGACGTACTAAATGATTCGTGTTTCCAGACCCATATGCTATATATATACCGTATGTGCAGTGAGTATACAGCTTTGATTTGTGACTGCATCAAACAAATGTAACACACATGCATTGAGTGCACCTTTCCATGTACATACATACATACATACACAAGGGTTGGCCAACTGCAGTCCAAACAAGAGTCTCGTATTAACAGCTCAAACACCTACTACAAGGCACTACTCTACAGTTAATTAATGCTTACAAACAGATCAGTAATAACAGCCTACTACACAGCCCTAGTGTGAACGTTCTGTCACCAGTCGCTTCAGCCGCTACTCCGGCAGTGTCTCATATTGGCCCCTGGACTTCCTCTGACCACTCAGAGGCACTGCAGTTTTGTAGAAGTTGAAGCAAGTAATTAGATTGAAAGAGAAGCGTACTCCGTCCTGTAAATGAGAAGAAATAGAGTATGAGACACTGAGGGGCAGGCAACAAATGACCAGTAAAAATCAAGCTAGACGGACTTCAACTGCTTTGACCCCACCAGGCTATACGTATACAGTAAGCAGAGAGTAAGTGATATGAAACAGAAATGTCACAGTAAGCGTTCACACTGATACATATGCGGCTGTTCTCTGTATTGGGGTGTTTATGGGTTAGGATAAATACTACGTGGTATGTGAACTGCCTAAAGATCACGTCCAAAAGAAATAGTGCATGTCGTCTCACCAGGAGGAGATATGGAAATCCAATCCAGAACGCATAGTTTGGGAACACATCAGTTGCTGAGCGCTTTCCCAGGCCCAGATTGATTCCAGACCCAACGGCAATATAGGTAGCCACCGCAAGAAGGAATCTACAGATATACATGTAAGGGCTAAATAAATATCTGTATGTACATATCTGTCACCACAATGGCTGTGGTCCTGGCCCAGTGATTGCTAAGCTTGTATTCACTTTGGTCCCGGTTGCCCAGCCTGGTGAGCAATGAAAATAATCCAGAAACTCCAAATCACATGTTGCACACTAGCTAAAAGTAACACTTGTTCAGACGTTTTGGTAGCCAACTGCTACATTCATTGGTGAGGAAGGTAGCAGTTTAGCGGGTGCATCACATGTCTGTGCACACGACTGCACTTACACCAAAATGTCTTGCATGCACGCATTAGCCTAACTCTCCCTGCAAGACTACTTGTCGCTATGTGTGTATCTATATCTATCTATCTATATATATATATGTAACAGACGGCTTGCAGTAATACATGTACAAGAAGTCCAATTCACAAGTGCAATTTACACAGATTGAGGGGTGTATTTGAAAGGACTGCCACAGCAACACTGAGTGGGGCAGTCACTATCAGCAGTGATCAAAGGATCAATCAAAATGCATACAAAAGCACACCAACTCTACATAACATGTGCTAGTGTTTGCACCGTTACAGCTCCGGCCCTATACACATAAAATTAAATACAGCTGCCCAGTGTTGCAGCTTGGAAGCAACCGCCTTCCCCAAACTGCTCAAAACATTATTATTACTGATACACACAGTCATTAGTTGCATATACAGTGGAACCTCTCTATAAAGGACACCTCTCTAACGAGGACAGTGTCTGCTGTTCCAACTACATTGAACTGTGTACAAATCTACCTCTGAGTTAGGGACATCTCTTTTTTTCAGGACAGCCAGCTGGGTCCCGATGGTGTCCACTATAGAGAGTTTCCACTGTAACTAAATCCAGCAAATGTTGAAGCATGTGCAGTTGTCAACATTTTTGTTCTCGTGGCTGCCGACATGGCCATGGCAGACTATATACGTAGTCAGTTACAGAGGAGAGAAGGGCCAACTTACATGATAATGAGAACAATCCCAGGAATCCCAGGGTCCACCACTTTAGTACTTTGATTCACAACTGGGCCAGGAGGGTTAGTGGTGATGGGTGCTTGTGTAGGGTTAGTGGTGATGGGTGCTTGTACACAAGCACCCTTATACCGAAAATTGATTATGAACTGCAGTTGACAGGGAGTAGAAAAGCAGATACCAACAGACATGCTACAGAGCAGTGGCTTACTACCCAGTGGGCACATTCTACACAGTACAGAAATGCACAGGAGCAGCTGCTGGCCTATGAACAGTACTTGTTTTGGCTGATTACAGCTAGTAAATGAAAAGCATGAATAACACATACACAAAAATCCGCATAGCAAATACACCCTGTTAGCAATGGACACCATATGGCTTGAAAATTGCACCCCAGCTGTACATCTCATGTTTAGAGTCGTTTAAGCTTAGTTAGGCCCATTAGGACCAGCTTCTATACTCCTTTGCAGCCTGCATTTTACAACCAAAATGTATGAATGCTTCTAAGCAATTTCTTCAATACATCATTACAAAACATGTTCATTTTCCATGCCATAGCAAACAGCCTCTATTACATGAAATATGAGCCAGAGCATACACTGCAATAGATACTTAACAATGGACATGTGAATAGCAACACACAGAGTACCCATTGCAGTAAGACGCAAACATGTAGCATACCAAGCAATAGTCAACAGGGGAAAACCCGGCACCGACTAAGTACTTGGTGACGTTGCGATCTGCAACAGCTGACCAGTCTGCCTGGTCATCACAACGAAACTGGACAAATGTTATGGTCTCAATACAATTGAATATAAAGGGTCTGCCACCAAAAGATACAGACTCAAATCCAGTCTTGCCATCCTCTGAAGGTGTACAGAAGTAAAATGATACCTCAGTTACAATGTGACCGATGATGGCATTCAAATAGCACAGATGTCAATACAGTGCACAACACAGCAGAAACATTCATACACACCGAATACATCAAAATGAGGCACACAGCTTGAATATTTAGCATTAAGGCTAATTAAGGGCGCATGTATGTATGACAAACAGTTAGACACTTATATGTAAGTAAATAAGTTAGATCTGTAGTACTGCTGTTTTTGGTGAGGTGGTGAGTCTTCCAGTGGTTTGAAGAGATGGAAAACGTCTCAGGCAGTTCTGAGGAGGAGCTTCCATTCCCCGTTAGACATGTGTGTAGCACAGTACACCGTGTGCACGTCAACGCCTGTGTTTCTCACCACATTCCTGAAAGTCACTTTGCTAAGCAAACACGAACTACGTAATTTCCCATGCTTCCATGCCATGTACGTACTTGGTGACCTTACACAAGTGTTGGTATGGACAGCAGTGTCCATGCCAACACTCATGTAAAGTCATCAATTACTATGTAGTTCATTTTTTCATGCTAAATGTATCTAGATACCCTCTTCCCCCCCCCATGCAAAAGAATAGCACTTATACATACCAACTTCAAGTTCCTTGAATGGGACCTGCTGTGGGTCGTATGTTCCAAAGGTGTTTGCTGTTTCGTTGCTAAGCATTCCATTAGTCACCATGCAGACTGATGCATTCCTAGGGTGATTGTCTTCTTCGTCAATATCTCTGCAGTAGCCTGCAGGATCACTCTCATTAATTGGCAAGAACTGACAGAAGGACAGATACATCTCGCAGTTATTGATTGCTCCATGTGAGATAGATGAACAGTTAAATATGCTGTCCACTCGAACCGTCCAGTACGGAACCCTGTACACAAGACACAAACAAATGCAGCAAATAAACAACTTGAATTCAAACAAACAGTAACAACTAGAATCTTGGGTTACAATACTTGCTCTTCTCCTTGCTAGCTATGCAAAGAATGTAGCGATGGTAAACGTGAATTCATTGCTTTGCCTGGCTCGGCTACAGCACCATCTGTTCGGGGAACAGTCACATCGTACTACAATGCACATCCATCTGCCCATTTCACCAGGAGTCATGTCTTGATTTAAGGCCACCACACAATGTGGCAGAGTTGGTAGACTTTATATGGTTCCAGCTACGTAGCTACTGAAAACACTGTTCTGGATATTGAAGATTGTTGATTTTTGAGATGATATACATACGGCAAGTGACAATACAACATTACTGTTCTGTTTCGCTCCGTTTTGTTTTGACGAAGAGGTCTCAGTGTTCTATGGACTGTCTATCCCATCCATTTCATTTTACATCTTTCTGGCAGAATAGAGGAGAAATGATGGTGTTGAAACCAAATGATTTTGCCATCTACGATTAAATGTGTGAGGGAAAGGGTTGGTTTTGAAGCTAGCAATGAAGGAACAGTTAGCAGAGGACATGTACATCCAAAGAATCATATTACACCACAAACTATGTTAGGTGAGTCAGCTGGAAGAATCCTGTGTACACGTCTTACACATAAACATGCTAATGTCACTCATCTTTATCTCATGTTTTGGATCAATTAAAAAGTACGGACCAGCATCCGTTACTTTCCGTTGGTGACATAAACAGCGTATAAGTAGGTCACGCTATGAGTCACTTGACTGGTCAGGGTAAAGGTGAGGGTTAACCCTAGCCCTAATCCTCATGATGGGTGACATGTGACCAATAGCGTCAGCTACACACTGATATGACGTCACTGGAATGTAACAGCTGCTAGTCTGTTCTTTATGATTAGTCCCAAGTCTCACTCCTGCAAAAGTAAAGAGGCTCGGAGAGCCCTGATGCATGGGGACAGCAAGCAAGCTCTTTCAGTCTTATCATTTCAGCTCCATTCTGTATAATGCACTACACATCATAACATAGCGAACATTACTAAAGTGAAACTGAAAACGCCTGCAATTAAGCTGGCTGTATTAGTTTATCTGCACTGTCTATGAACTTTAACCGCACAGTCAAGGTAAGTGAAAACAAAGCAGAACTGAGAAGCCCTATCAATCCAACACAAGACTCGCATTACAGCTAGACAGTCTACCCAATACATCTGTTTGTGCTCTATTAGCTATAGGTTCACACTTGGACTGTTCTCTTAGGGCCCTTGGGCGCCAGGCACCTTAATATTGTTCTTTCTTCTTCGATAAAGACACCACATAAGCTCACCCCTACTGTAAGCTTTGGAGTTTTATCTGTTCCGCGGAATTGATGATTTGAGACTCCTTTGCGGTTACAGTAGTGGCCTAACACTAGCTAGCCACCCACGACCACCAGACGATCTGGACGTCACATAGCTAGCTACATACTGCCTTTAACTCACTTCCTCAAGGTGTTAATGTCATATCCGCCCGCCAAGTTACAGATTTTCAATTGTCCTTCTGTACTGCGCACCATACACAGACAAAGAAATGTGGCAAACAGCGCCACAAAGCAGCATCTACCTGGCATCCTCCCCTGTTTGAACATGTGTACACTGGTCACGTGGTGTGGTATTAGTCGCCCATAGGCTTTTGCAGAATAAATTTTGATTCATTACCGCTTCGATTCTATGCCTATTTATATCCGCACAAAAGTCCACCCTCCGGCAGTTGCACGTGTTTTGTCATCTAACCGTATACGCCACTTGCATATTCACGTCACTGTAACTACCAGCTAGATACTACTTTCATTCGAAACCCTTACTTGGTTAATAATTAGCTACCTCATAGATAGCTACACTCTCTCTCTTTCCTGTCGTGTGGGTATGCACAGTTGCACAGGCAGCCAGGCCAGACTCACATGCAAATGTAAGGTCACACCCACGTATAATGAGACTATGTACCAGCAGTCAGATGTCATGAACTTGCGGCAGTCAGATGTTTGTGAAAGCTGCTGTTGTGAGCTTGTGATTTCACAGCTTACAAGTTAGCTAGCTACACCAGAGATCTAACAGGCCAATCCATGCTACTAGCTATATATAGGCTTTAGATTTTGCAATCAGTTTGCATATAACTGCACATTACTCTATTAAAAACTAATAGGCATATGTGTGCACAGTCATTGAGAACTACGAAAGCAATTAATCAGATGTGCCAAGTAAGTCAAAGCTTGATCACTAGCTAAAGGCTGCTAATATATATGATTTCTTGAATGATGAAGGATAAAGCAAACTGCTTGGACATATATACTGAATAACTAGTGCATTTGTCCAACAAATTAACCTACTTTATATTCACATCCATTAAAGATATTTATTATGACAATAAACCTAAAAAACTGTTTACCCTTGCTACACATCGCATATGTTATTGATGTCTTAGTCTTATTGCCCACTGAAGAATGAGATGGTGCAGGCACCTTTGTAGGTAAATCTCATAATGAACAATGCAGTGGAATGAAAGCAAATGCACAAGGTAGACATATACCATACAGCGGGGAATATGGCAGGGTTTTAAATTTGGCGGATTGTCAGGTTTCAAAATCTGCCAAATATAATGCCTGCCAAATGTCTTTCGTGGCAAATCTACTAAATTATATGTGTGCCAATATATGTTAATATTATATGGAAGTATATATAAGCACAAGGAAGACACAAGCATTGCAGGTTATATACAACCTACTACTCATGCAATATCTGACACACACACATACACGCACACACAGTAGCAGCAGTCATTTAGTGAGTCATTATTTCACACCATTGCAGAGATACATATTGTAGCAATGAAAATGCTTGCCTGCACACACAATGCAACAATTAAGACAACCTTTGTGCATATGAGAGCAACAGGTTTGCATAAAATCAGAAGCGCTTTGATGACGGTAGTCCACCCAAACCGCTGTGTACAGAAGACCCGAAAATGAAAAGAGAAGAAGCTACCAGCAGCGAATATTGGAGGTCGAGCATGGTTCTTTCACCCCATTATTATCTCAGCAACCGGTGGCATTTGTCCTACAGCATGTGTCACCTATATATGGGAGACTAGCCTCTCTTCTAGAGGAGAAGAGGTCTATGTATGCCAAACCACCAAGTCATCAGCTGGCTCTGCTACCTGTTAAATTCCTCTGTGTGCTGAGTCATGTGCATTCGGGGTGCACAATCAACCTCAAATGGACCTGGCAGACCAGACGTGCGTGACAACCCACTTGACCTAGCAACTTTCACCCCCCTGGTGTTTGCGTCCACTGGAGGTATGGCCAGTGAGTGTACCATCTGTTTCAAGAGAATTGCTGACATCCTGTCTGACAGGAAGAAGATGTCATTCTCACAAGTCCTCCATTTGATCAGATGCCGCATTTCGTTTGCCCTACTCCGTTCAGCAATGAGGGCCATCAGGGGCTCACGACAGTTGAGAAGGCCAGCAGGTGACTTCAGCCGTGCCTACACAGAAGGCCATCTGGGACCCTGAACATGTGATTCTGCATCAATTCTCTTACAGTAATATTAGCTATCATTCAGTGTTTATAGCTACTATATTTATGTACTGTATGTCTGTGTTATTGCATGATTGTATCAGCTGTTCGCTTAGCAACAAAATTAATAATTACATCATGCGGTCACTTGACCTAGCAGCCTGCTCACATATGGATGCGGATGTCTAGCTGTAGATGATTCTAACCTTCAACACGATCATGTCTCAACAAAATGCATGAATCTCTCTTCCTATCATGTTGTCATAACTGGTGTATCATCTCCTATACAGGGCAGTCTGCATGTGTCCCCGTGTGTGCATATTATTACAATTCACTGTATATGTCTATTATGGTAGTTTCACGACAACACTTCCAGTGATTCCTATATTCTTTGATTACAGTGAATGTCACAACTTCCAGCCAACTCACGCCTTCACTGCTAGGCATGCCTGTACTACTCCTACATTATAATGGTTCTTCTTAGTTACTCGCATTGCATTTGAATGTCGCAAGCATGTGCATGCACCCGCATGCAACGCAAATGGAACGTCAGCCATGTACGTATTGTGCAATCGTTGAACTGGATATCTTGAGGGCCACTCTTTCACTCTCTATTGTTAGCCCTACAACCGTTAGTGAATGTGTACATGTTTGGTTGCATAGATGTATAAGATGCATGTGTGCACTGTGCATGGTGTGAGGTGGTGAACACCAAATTTAAATAGAAGACAAGAGTTGTGGACACAGTCTCTGATCACATTCACGTCATGCATGCATGCATTCATGCATGAATGTTAACCGCACATGTATACCTGTGTGTTACTCTCTATCCATTAATCAAAGTACAGATCACCATTCCGAGAGGACCTTTGACTATGCTTGCAAGAGAGACTGTCATGAAAGTCAGCTACATTCTATTTAGACCTTGTAACTACAAGGGCAGGTAGTACGTACACTGGATGGATGGACCACACCTCATAGCTCTTGTGTACATAAGCACTGCAACGTGGCATGCACCTGCTAGCTATGCATGTTACTCCGTAACACGATGAAAGCACTCTTGCAACTACAGGTGTTGTACAAATCTAGGATGCTGTAAACTCCGCTAGTACCTTACCGCTAGCATAAATTTTACAAACTGCGAATCATAAATCAATTTATGGACACAGTCGTAGGCACATATTTTTCGCCCATGGGCTCTAACTGAGTTTCGAGAGCAGCATGTCCTGGCGAAGATGGAGCGATCCCTCCCGTCTGTCTGCGATGACCGGGAAGAGACCCAAGTTGGTGAAGCACGTACTGAAAAAGTGGAATATCGTCAGAGGAGACACGGTGTGTTATAAGTTAACGTCGGACTAACAAGAGAGCTGCCATAGCCCGAAACCTATGAATGGTGTCAGGTCTAGGCCGCCTTGGGTAATGTTACTTGTAGTGGGGACGTAGGGACACAGCAGACCTACTGCAGTTAAAATTACTGTCATCACGTGCTGTGTATGCGAGGAGGGATGTGTGTTGTGTGTGTGTGCTGTGTGTGTGTGTGTGTGTGTGTGTGTACATGCTGTG
>MKWU01007296.1_pt1 | contig 10678 bp, 8 predicted proteins | sample 809101 | NCBI WGS metagenome assembly MKWU01 (sample SAMN05860141, study PRJNA318959) | sponge metagenome | host: Aplysina aerophoba | place: Slovenia: Piran, Adriatic Sea, Gulf of Piran | collected 2013-05-07
TGCGGAGCGGCGAGCCACCACCTCGGCGACCGTGACGCGGCGCTGGCGATGATGCGCCGGAACATCGATGCGTGGTGGCCCGAGATCGAAGCCGGCGCCGAGGCCGTCGTGGTCACCGCCAGCGCCTGCGCGGCCGAGGTCAAGGAGTACGCGGAGCTTCTGGAGCACGACCCGGCCTACGCCGCCAAGGCGCTGCGGGTATCCTCGCTCGCGCGGGACCTGAGCGAGGTGGTCGCGGCCGAGGACTGCTCCGGCCTGGCGCCGGCACGTGCGCCGAGGCGCGTCGCGTTCCATTCGCCGTGCACCCTGCAGCACGGCCAGAAGCTGCGGGGCGTCGTCGAAGGCATCCTGGAGCGGGTAGGCTTCGAGCTCGTCTTGGTGGGCGACGCCCACCTGTGCTGCGGCTCCGCCGGGACCTACTCCATCCTGCAGCCGGAGCTCTCACGCGAGCTGCTGTCGCGCAAGATCGAGCACCTGGAGGCCGGCCGACCGGAGGCGATCGCCACCGCGAACATCGGCTGCCTCGCGCACCTCGCCACCGCGTCGTCGGTGCCGGTACGGCACTGGATCCAGCTCCTCGACCCCGGCAATCGGAGGTAGAGCGGCTTCGCGGTCAGTTCGCCGTCCGTCGTCGTACAATCCGCCCGGCGTGCTGGAGTGTCCGGCCCGATTGCGAGTCACGATCGCACGAGACCATCGACAACCCGTCCCGCGCCGCCGGGCACCCGGCCCCGGCGCGCTTCCCCGAGGCCATCCATGAGCGGACCCAGATACATCAACTTCGACACCCTGAGCCTGCACGCGGGCCAGCACCCCGACCCCGCGACCGGTGCGCGCGCGACGCCGATCTACCAGACGACGTCGTACGTGTTCCGGGACGCGGATCACGCGGCGGCGCTGTTCAACGCCGAACGGCCCGGTCACGTGTACTCGCGGATCACCAACCCCACCACCGCGGTGCTGGAGGAGCGGGTCGCGGCGCTCGAAGGCGGGGTCGGGGCCATCGCCACCGCGAGCGGACAGGCCGCAATGCACCTCGCGATCGCGACCGTGGTGGGCGCGGGCGAGCACATCGTCGCCTCGTCCGCGCTGTACGGCGGCTCGCACAACCTGCTCTCCTACACCCTGCCCCGCTTCGGCATCGAGACGACGTTCGTCGACCCGAGAGACCCGGGTGCGTTCCGCGACGCCATCCGACCGGAGACCCGCCTCGTGTTCAGCGAGACCCTCGGCAACCCCGGCCTCGACGTGCTCGACGTCCCCGCCGTGGCGGAGGTCGCGCACGCCGCGGGGCTGCCGCTGCTGGTGGATTCCACCTTCACCACGCCGTATCTCATGCGTCCGTTCGATCACGGCGCGGACCTCGTGTTCCACTCGGCGACCAAGTTCCTCGGCGGCCACGGGGTCGCGATCGGCGGGGTGCTGGTCGACGGCGGGACCTTCGACTGGGATGCGTCGGGCCGGTTCCCGACCCTCACCGAGCCCTACGCCGGCTTCCACGACATGGTGTTCACCGAGGAATACGGCCCCGCCGCGTTCATCGCCCGCGCACGCAAGGAAGGGGCCCGGGACTTCGGGGCCTGCATGAGCCCCACCACCGCGTTCCACATGCTGCAAGGAGTGGAGACTCTCTCGCTCCGCATGGAGCGCCACGTCGCCAACACCCGCAAGGTGGTCGAGTTCCTCGACCGCCACGATGCCGTCGCGAGCGTCGTCTATCCCGAGCTTCCCGATCACCCCGATCACGAGCTCGCGAAAGAGCTGCTGCCGCGCGGCTGCGGGGCGGTGTTCAGCTTCGAGCTCCAGGGCGGACGCGACGCGGGACGCACCTTCATCGAGTCGCTGCGGGTGTTCTCGCACCTCGCGAACGTCGGCGACGCGAAGTCCCTCGTCATCCACCCCGCGAGCACCACGCACCACCGCATGGATGCGGAGGCGCTCGCCCGGGCCGGGATCTCCGAGGGCACGGTGCGGCTCTCCATCGGACTCGAGGACATCGACGACCTGCTCGACGACCTGGGACGCGCGCTGCACCGCTCGCAGCGCGCCGCGCGGGCGACGGCGGAAACGCGGAGGGCGGCGTCGTGAGGTTCGAGGTCGACGGACTCCCGAGCTACGCCTACACCGGCTCGCGCCCCCTCGTCGCAGGGCAACCCGCGGTGGTGTTCATCCACGGCGGCGGGCTCGACCACAGCGTGTGGATCCACCAGAGCCGGTACTTCGCCCACCACGGCTTCAACGCCGTCGCGCTCGATCTGCCGGGCCACGGACGATCCGAGGGCAATCCCCTCGGCACGATCGCCGAGATGGCGCACTGGACGATGTCCGCGGCCGATGCGATCGGCCTCGAACGTATCTGCATCGCCGGGCACAGCATGGGCTCGCTGGTCGCGCTCGAAACGACCGGTCTGTATCCGGGCCGCGTGGACGCGGCGGCGCTCGTCGGATGCGCGGTGCCCATGGCGGTCACCGGCGCCCTGCTCGACGCGGCGAAGGCGAACGCCCACGCCGCGTTCGACATGATCACGCTGTGGGGGCACCGCATGGGCGCGCAGCTCGGCGGCAACCCCTCCCCGGGGATGTGGATGACCGGCGGCGGGGTGCGGCTCCTGGAACGGAGCCGCTCGGGCGTGCTCCACAACGACCTGAACGCCTGCAACGAGTACCGACACGGACTGGACACCGCGGCGAAGATCACCTGCCCCGTGCACCTGCTGATCGGACGCGAGGACGTGATGGCGCCCCCGCGCGCGACACGCGAGCTGATCGCGGCGCTGTCGGTGGTGCGCGTGGTCGAGCTCGCCGACTGCGGCCACATGCTGATGGCGGAGCAGCCCGACGCGGTCCGAGATGCGCTGATCGCCGCCTTTCCGGCCCCCGACTCCTGAGCCGCCGCTTCTCTCGTCGCCCCTCGGGGGACGTGCGCGCGATCCGTTGCGGTGAAGGTCGTTCGGCGGCCGGCAGCCGGGTTCCGCGGAGTCCGGCGCACCGTCACCGGCGCCTTCGCGCATCCGATACACTTCGCCGCCCCAACGACATGTCGACGGCAATGACCGAAAGAGGACGAATCGGGTTCCAGGGCGAGCCGGGAGCGTACAGCCACCTCGCGTGCCAGGAGGCGTACCCCGAGATGGAGCCGGTGCCATACGCGAGCTTCGAGGACGCCTTCGCGGGTGGGAAGAACGGCGAGGTCGAGCTGTTGATGATCCCGATCGAGAACTCCCTCGGGGGCCGGGTCGCGGACATCCATCACCTGCTGCCGGAGTCGCACCTGCACATCGTCGCCGAGCACTTCCAGTCGGTGCAGCACCAGCTCCTCGCGATGCCCGGCGCGACGCTCGACGGCATCAAGTCCATCGAGAGCCATGTCCAGGCCCTCGCGCAGTGCCGCCGCTTTCTCCGGGACCTCGGCGTGCAGTCGGTGATTACCGCCGACACCGCCGGTGCGGCGCGGCACATCGCCGAGCGCGGCGACCTGAGCATCGCGGCAATCGCCTCGGCCCTCGCAGGCGAGATCTATGGGCTCGAGCCGCTGCACGCGCGGATCGAGGACCACCATGCGAACACCACGCGGTTCGTGGTGATGGCGCGCGAGCCGATATCTCCCGATCCGGTGTGGCCGTGCGTGACGTCCATCGTGTTCCAGGTCCGGAGCGTTCCCGCGGCGCTCTACAAGGCGCTCGGCGGCTTCGCGACCAACGGGGTGAACATCACCAAGCTCGAGAGCTACATCGTGGACGCGAGCTTTACCGTGGCGCAGTTCTACGCCGAGTTCGAAGGACACGTCGAGCACCGGCTCGTGAAGCTCGCCCTGGAGGAGCTCGAATTCTTCTCCGAGGACGTCTCGATTCTCGGCGTCTATCCCGCTCACCCCTTCCGCCACGGCATCGGGGCGCTGTGAGCCCCTCTCCCGATCCCGGGAGCGGGTGACCGAATCGCGCCTTGCCGCACACCCGTGATCCTGGTCACCAACAACGAAGGATGGCCGGGTGTCTCGCGGGCCGCGCAGGCGCTCGCGGCGGGCGAGCGGGCCGTGGATGCCGTCGAAGCCGGCATACGGCTGGTCGAGGCCGACGAGCGCGTGCGGACGGTGGGGCGCGGCGGCTGGCCGAACATCCTGGGCGAGGTCGAGCTCGACGCCGCGATCATGGACGGCGACACCCGACGCACGGGCGCGGTGGGAGCGCTCAAGGGCTTTCTGCACCCGATCTCCGTCGCGCGGGCGGTGCTGGAACGGCTTCCGCACGAGCTGCTCGCGGGCGACGGCGCTGCACGGTTCGCCCGCGACATCGGAGCCGAGCGGGGCGAGAACCTCATCGAGGACTCCACCGCCGCCTGGCGGCGCTGGGTCGACGCGAACGTGTCCGGCGAGGCGCGGCGCCGGTGGCCGGTAGGGGCGCTCGAGGAGCACTGCCGGCGTGCCGTCGACCCCGAGCGCGGCCGCGACACCACGGTGTTCCTCGCGCTCGATGCGAACGGCTCCATCGCTTCGGGGGTCAGCACCTCCGGCTGGGCCTGGAAGCACCCGGGCCGACTCGGAGACAGTCCGATCGTCGGTGCCGGTTCGTACGCGGACTCCCGCTACGGCGCCGCGGCCTGCACCGGAGCCGGCGAAATGACCATCCGGTGCACGACGGCGCGGTCCGTGGTGCTCTTCATGCGGATGGGCATGAGCGTCGAGGAAGCGGTGGACGAAGCGGCGCGCGACCTCGCCGCGCTCGAGGGCGGCCTCGTCTCGCGGGTGACGGTGCACGCCATAGACACCGCCGGCGAGCACTCGGTGGCCGCGGTGAACACGGAGGCGCCGCTCCACCACTGGCTGTGGCGTAGCGGCGATGCGGCACCGTCGAAGTGTCCGGTGCGCGAGGTCCGACCCGAATCCCCGTCGACCCGTTCGGCCGGCGCCTGACCGGACGGGCTCGCCGCCGATTGCGCGCCTTACCCGGCGTCGTATGAATTCTTTGAGGCATATATATCAATTACTAAACGAATTTATTTAATGTAATTTATAGATTAATTGCGATACCACTTGTGCTGCTCGTTCCGGGATCGCCGCATGAAGTTGATTCGAAGCGACGACGGACCACGGCATGCGGTCCGTCCGCTGTACAGCCCTGATGCGTCGATATAGAGTCCACTGCCTGCCGCCGTGCGACGCATTCCGTTCTCCGGCAGTGCGCCGACTCATCCCTGGCCACATCCGAACCACCGACCATGCGTAATTCGAAACTCCTGCGCGGGCGCAACTTCCTGATGACGCCGGGGCCCACCAGCATCCCCGACCGCGTACTCGCCGCGATGCATCGCCCCGCCGTCGACCTGGTCGACCCCGACTTCATCGCCGTCACCGAATCGTGCTTCGACGATCTCGCCAGGGTGTTCAGAACCGACAGCCGGGTGTTCTTCTACGCCTCCAACGGCCACGGCGCGTGGGAGGCGGCGCTCGTGAACCTCATCGGAGAGGGCGATCGGGTACTGGTCCCTTCCACCGGCGTGTTCTCGTGGGCCTGGGGTCAGCTCGCGAGCGACCTCGGCGCCGAGGTCGAGGAGATGGAAGGCGACTGGCGAAGCGCATTCGATCCCGGCCGCATCGAGGAACGGCTGCGCGCGGATCGGAACCATCGCATCAAGGCCGTGCTCGCGGTGCAGACCGATACCGCGACCTCGGTGACGAGCGACATCGCGGCGGTGCGCGCCGCCCTCGACGCCTGCCGCCACCCCGCCCTGCTGATGGCCGACGTGGTCGCGTCGCTCGGCACCGTGGAATTTCGAATGGACGACTGGGGCGTGGACGTGGCCGTGGCCGGTTCGCAGAAGGGGCTCATGACCCCGCCCGGACTCGCGTTCACCGCGGTGAGCCCACGTGCGCTGGAGCGCAGCCGCGCCTCCGGCACCCGCCGCGCATACTGGGACTGGCAGCGGCGCATGGACAGCGAAGAGTTCTACATGAAGTTCTTCGGCACCCCGCCCGAGCACCTCATCTGGGGGCTGCGCGAAGCGCTCGACATGCTGTCCGAGGAAGGTCTCGAGAGCGCGTTCGCGCGACACCGGCGGCTGGCCGAAGCGGTGCACGCCGCGGTCGGCGTGTGGGGAGAGGCCGGCGCGCTGGAGCTCAATGCGGTCAACCCCGCCGAGCGTGCCACCTCGGTGACCACCATCCGGGTCGCGAAGGGCGTCGACGCGAACCGGTTTCGCGTGCTGGCGCGCGACGAGCTCGACCTCTCGCTCGGCTACGGCCTCGGGCCGCTCGACGGCAAGGCGTTTCGCATCGGGCACATGGGCTGGATCAACGAACCCATGGTGCTCGGGGCGCTGGGCGGGGTGGAGATGGCGATGCAGGCCTGCGGCGTGCCGTACCGCAAGGGAGGCGTCACCGCGGCGATCGACACCCTGACCGCGGCCCGGTTTCCGGAGGCGAGCCGCGCGGACGCGGCCTGACCGGGAGCCCTCACCTGCCGGCGCCGCCCCGGCGGCGCCCGAGCGGGACCGCGGGGACTGCACCGTCCACTGCCGAGGGGAGACCCTGATGGCGAGAATGACCACCGCCCGGGCCATCGTGCGCTCGCTCGTCGCGAACGGCGTCGACACGGTGTTCGGACTTCCGGGCGTCCAGCTCGACGCGCTGTTCAACGCGCTGCACGACGAGCGTGACCGCATCCGCGTCGTCCACCCCCGCCACGAGCAGGCCGCCGCCTACATGGCCCTTGGCTACGCCCAGGCGAGCGGAAAGGTCGGCGCCTACGTCGTCGTACCCGGGCCCGGCATCCTGAACACCACTGCGGCGCTCGCCACCGCCTGGAGCGTCTGTGCACCGGTGCTCGCGATGACCGGGCAGCTCCCGGCCCACGCGATCGGCCAGGGCTATGGACTCCTTCACGAGATCCCCGACCAGCTCGCCATTCTGCGCGGACTCACCAAGTGGGCCGAGCGCATCGACCACCCGACGAGAGCGGCGGCACTGATGCACGCCGCGTTCCACGAGCTCCGATCCGGCGTGCCCCGCCCCGTTGCGATCGAATCGCCGATGGACGTGCTCGGACTCGAGGCGGACATCGAGGGCATCGAAACCGCGCCCGGAACGGGGCCGACAGCCCCCGACGCCGGCGCTGTCGAGGATGCCGCGAAGCTCCTCGCCTCGGCCGAGCGCCCGGTCATCGTCGTGGGCGGCGGCGCATTGCATGCGCGGGATGCGCTGCGCGAGGTGGCGGAGGCGCTGCAGGCCCCGGTCATTTCGCACCGGACGGGACGGGGGATCCTCGACGACCGTCATCCGCTCTCGGTGACCCAGCCCGCGGGCGCGATGGTCTGGAAGGAGACCGATGCGGTGCTCGCGGTCGGCACCCGCTTCAGGCACTACCGGGCCGCATGGGGCGCGGCCGGGCTCGCGACGGTGCGCATCGACGTCGACCCGACGCAGATGCACCGCCTGAGTCGACCCGCCGTGCCGATCGTCGCCGATGCGCGCCTCGCGCTCGAAGCGCTGGCAGTCGCGCTCGGTCGGATCGCCGGCAGGCGCGGCTCGCGGTCCGACGAGATCGAAGCGGTCAAGGCGGCGGCGCACCGCGAGATGCTCACGGTGGCGGGCGCGCAGATGGAGTTCCTCGATGCCCTGCGCGCCGCGCTGCCCGAGGACGGCATCTTCGTCGACGAGATGACCCAGATGGGCTACGTCGCGCAGTCCGCGTTTCCCTTCCACGCCCCTCGCACGTTCCTGTCCTCCGGGTATCAGGGCACGCTCGGGGCCGGTTTCCCGACCGCGCTCGGGGCGCAGGTCGCCTGCCCGGACCGCGCGGTGCTGTCGATCAACGGCGACGGCGGCTTCATGTTCAACGCACAGGAGCTCTCCACCGCGGTGCAGCAGCGTCTCGGGGTGGTCGCGGTGGTGTTCGAGGACGGCGCCTACGGCAACGTCAAGCGCATGCAGGAGGACCTGTACGGCGGTCGTGTCATCGCATCGGAGCTGCGCAATCCCGACTTCGTCGCGCTCGCGGAGAGCTTCGGCGCGGCCGCGGTGCGGGTGGACACCCCCGACGAGCTGCGAGACGCGGTCGCCGCCGCGTGGGGGCGGCACGTGCCGACGGTCGTCTGCGTGAACGTCGGCAGGTTCCCCAGCCCATTCGACGTCGTGCTGCCGACCAGGGCGTTGCGCACGCGGTGAGCGGGCGTCCACCGGTGTTCACCGGCGAGACGCGCGGCAACCCCGACATGGACCCCATCAGTCAAGGCGTGCTCGGCGCGGTCGTACCGCAAGTCGCGCTGAGACGCGAGAAGCTCCGCGCTGTCGCGTTCCTCGGCTGCATAGCGGGCATGGCGCCGGACCTCGACGTATTCATCAATTCGTCCTCGGACCCGTTGCTGTTTCTCGAATACCACCGCCAGTTCACACACGCACTGGTGTTCATCCCCGTCGGGGGGGCCCTGGTGGCACTGCCTCTGCATCCGTTCGTGCGACGGACGCTCCAACCCCGGCAGACCTATCTGGCTTGTCTGCTCGGCTATGCCACCCACGGCCTGCTGGACGCCTGCACGTCGTACGGAACGCAGCTCCTGTGGCCGTTCTCCGATGAACGGGTGGCCTGGAGCAACATCTCCATCGTCGACCCGTTGTTCACGTTGCCGTTGCTCTGCCTGGTGATCCTGGCCGCGGTGCTGCGACGTCGCGCACTGGCCGTCGCGGGACTGATCTGGGCGGTCGGCTACCTGCTGCTCGGCGTTGTCCAGCACCAGCGTGCGGAGGCGGCCGGCGTGCAACTGGCGGCGAAACGGGGCCACCAGCCGCATCGCCTGTCGGCGAAGGCGGGCTTCGCCAATCTGCTGGTCTGGAAAGTGGCGTACGAACATGACGGGCGCTTCTACGTCGACGCGATCAGAGCGGGTCCGGCGGTGACCGTATGCCCCGGCACCAGTATCGCGCGGCTCGAAGTGCCCCGCGACTTCCCGTGGCTCGACCCCGACAGCCGCCAGGCGCGCGACGTGGAGCGGTTCCGCTGGTTCTCGGACGGCTACGTCGCGGTCGATCCTCACGTGCCGAACCGCATCGTCGACATGCGGTACTCGATGGTGCCCAACACCATCGATCCGCTGTGGGGTATCGAACTCGATCCCGAGGCCCCGCCCGACAGGCACGTTCGTTACGTCGAGGTCCAGGAGTCGCGCCCTGAACAACGCGGCTTGTACTGGCGATTGCTGACGGGGGAGGATTGCCGCGCGCTCACCTCGATGCGCGCGGGCGCGAAGGCGTTGCCATAAACCGCTCGTCGGTTGAGTGGCGGAGAGGGAGGGATTCGAACCCCCGGAAGGCTCGCGCCTTCAACTGATTTCGAGTCAGCCCCGTTCGGCCACTCCGGCACCTCTCCAGGCGCGGGACCAACGTCCGCGCTGACCCGCAACTCTCATCGGGTTGCGGGCGAGGGGCGGTATTGTAGGGAATCGGCGTTCGCACGGGAACGTTCCCGACACCGAGCGACGGCGAGCTCGATGGCGGACACGAATCGGGGCTAGCGGACGGCCTCCCGACGCCCCAGCAGCCCCTGCGGCCTCGCCAGCAACAGAACGATGACCAGCGCAAGGGTGAGAGAGGCGGCCCCGCGCAAACATCGCCACGTCTTCCGACAGGGCCCGCACGGTGCTCGCGTGACCATTCCCATCGGATTCGACGGGGACGGAGGGGAGGCAACCGCCGAGCAAGAACAGCGCGATTGAACGTGGTAGGCTGCGAATGGCGATTCGGCAAGCTACCTCTCTACAATTTGTCGCAATTGCTTCGCGCGACCCGGAGGTGTGGACCACCGCGGGTCGCAATTTTTTTCTAACGAAAGGAAATTGGGATGAAAAGAGACCAAATCACGCCATTCGCATGGGGTGCCGTCGCCGGCGCCGTCGTGTTGTCCATTGTCATGTTCTCGACGGGCATGGCGGTAACCAGCAGTACCTCGAATACAAACGCCAAGAAGATGTCGCAGGACGCCGTGGTCGAAAACCTGGCTTCGATCTGCGTCGCCCAATTCGAGGGTGCCGACAACAGGGACGAGAACCTGAACAAGCTGGTCGCGACGGATTCCTGGAAGCGCAGCGGCTACGTCACCGATCAAGGCTGGGCGACGATGCCGGGAAGTGAGTCGCCAATGAGGGCCGTTGCCAACGAATGTGCCCTGCGGCTCGCCAAGTTGGAGAGCTGACATCGGCCGCATTCGGGTTGCGGGAGACGAACCGGGCTGAAGGAGCATATAGAACCGACATCAGGACATGTTGATAACCGATCGGTTTTGTTGGATTTGTCGAGATTGTCGTAACGAATGACCTTGATTGACTTGGCCATCGGTGACACTTCGCAAGGACGCTCCCGGGTTCTGAGAGAAGACGGGGCAGTGGACCTTTGCAACAGCTCTCGGTGCCAATCGAGAACTGGTGCAAAGAGCTGCCCCCGGTACCATGTTCGATGCGTCATTTCGCTGCACGACAGCAGTCTCCTCCCACAATGCCGGTATCGTCATTCCCGCGAACGCGGGAATGACGCCATCGACGACGCCGCGGTTGCGGCAACTATCGTCATTCCCGCGAACGCGGGAATGATGCCATCGACAGCGCCGCGGTTGCGGCAACTATCGTCATTCCCGCGAACGCGGGAATGATGCCATCGACAGCGCCGCGGTTGCGGCAACTATCGTCATTCCCGCGA
>MKWU01007297.1_pt1 | contig 10677 bp, 9 predicted proteins | sample 809101 | NCBI WGS metagenome assembly MKWU01 (sample SAMN05860141, study PRJNA318959) | sponge metagenome | host: Aplysina aerophoba | place: Slovenia: Piran, Adriatic Sea, Gulf of Piran | collected 2013-05-07
TGATCATGACAGGCAAGTCTAAAGACACTCTCCAATCACTCCCCATTACCTTGTGCTCTGTCAAGGTCTGGAATACCTGCAAGGAGAAAAGAAATACAGACATTACAATACAGAGATTAAGTACCAGTACACCTGCTAACAATTACACTTGTGACAGCTTCACTTCCCACCACTGTTAGCACAGGACAGCCCTCTTGTGCACTCACCTAGCAGTTCACCCACTGCCACATTGACTACAATGTCTTCATGGTAGGTATCATTCAGTCTCAAAATCACTGTGACCACTTGGTCATTCTCAACAATGCTGTAAGCCATTCTGTCCAGGGAGATTGCCACCACAGCTACAATGTAAAATGATCCACAAGGAAGATGAAGCCCAGTGCAGTAGACAAGGTACATATACATAGCCTATATATAGTTTGGAAAAAGGGAACTCAATATATACAACACTTCCATCACCATAAACACTTGAGTACACATACACTTACAGTAATGTGGCACTATATAGGCCCAGCAAGTAATTTGAAATTTGGCACATTGATCCCAAGCCATTGCAATGGTAACAGGTGCTTGGGGTTAAGAATCTAAACTCATGGACTGCCTCAATGAGGAATGCTTTGCTCGTTAACATGCTCACGCATGAGACTCAGCAAAGTTGAACATGTATATATAATAAACTATACAATAATTGACATATGATGAACGGGTATATGAATAGAGTGTCTTCTATTACCTGCACTCAAGATTTCTTGTGATCGACACCTGTTAACATGGACACTGACGATACCCTAACCCATTGTAATTAAACCTGCATTCAACATTCGAACTGAATGAGTTGAGGCAACCATCCTATAACTCACAGTCCCTCAAGTCATGAATTTCAATTAATGGTTGTTTGGGACGTCCAATGATAATTCTGGAAGCATTTTCTGGTCTACCAATGTTAACATCAGCATTAAAGAACTCAGAGTCTTCTGGTAGGAAATCATCAGTGATATCCACAGTGTACTCTTGCCGTGTACTACCAGCAGGAAAAGTAATTTCAAAGGGTCCCCTTGAGGTATAGTCAACATTAGCTGGAGGGCATAGGGAAATACGTAGAGAGGTGAGCAACTGACAAGTCAGTCAGTTCTGTTACCATTCACATGGACAATCTACATTCAAGAGATTCATATATCAGCTAATTAAAATAAGCTGTAAACAGCATGGGAGAATGCTAGACATTATGTATGTAAATGCAGAAACATGTAGTAAATACAAAACATGGTTCAATATATACATACGTAGTAATGTGATGCTTGCAAGGTTTGAAATAGTATGATGGGAGCCTTTAAACACTGGTGGGGATATATTGTTCATACTTTGGAAATGAAGACCAGATGCACGGCTTATCACTTACTCTGACTCCCCAGTTTATTGGCCTTCAAAAATCTTCCTGCTACAGCTGAGGTCTTCATCGTGTTGCAAAACTGGCACTAACGACATGGCAGTTATTGCACTAATTTGATTAGTTTATTAGCCTCCGAAAGCTAAAGTCTTGCAACAGTATAAACAAATTACTGCTGGTATAACTTTACATTATGCTGTTTCTTTAGCATCACAAATGCTTTAGTTCTAACTTGTTCATGGTACATATATAATTATATGACTGCCAACGAAATCCAGTCTGCTCATATTACAATCCCACCAGAGCTGCCACATTATTTAGTGTTGTAAAACATCCTGAATCCAGATTAGTCTCATTTAGTATGATTTGCTCGCATTTGCAGCTGGAAAATAAACGTAAACTCTCCAGGTTTTCAGCCCACATAATATTATAGTCATACATGTGCAGTTACCCAGTTTCCCAGCATGTACACAGCCTAACTGGAATGCAAGGTATGGCTATATTTTATGCGTTTAGAGTGTTTGATCTAAATACGTTGTGGTAACCTTAGAAGTTAGCTAGCTTTAGAAACCTCTCATTAGTGCTTTGTTGTAAGTGATCATGATCCTGTACCTGACTTTGGTTGTAGAACATTCTGTCTCACGCTTTTTGGTTCTGTAGTTAAGTCTGTGTACTGTTCTTAATAATTGGCCTATGGTGCATGCGTTCAGTGCAGTTCCCCGAGTCTGTCATAGAGTTGTTTGTTAGATAAACTTGTTTGCTTAGCGAGTTGGACTTTCTACAGTTACAACATACGTAACTAGCCAAATGGAAAAACTAATGTCATATTCAAAGCATGTAAAACAAAACCTGTCCCTCAACAGGCAAAACTCCAACAGCTCACCAGTGGCAGCATCCCCAACACTGCTATCTAGCAGGTTGGGTGTCCTCACAATCACTGTCACAGGGAATGGCACTACCCTATCCAGCACAAGAGCCAGAGTGACAGATCCATTCTCCTCCTCAACACTGTACCGCTCCTGTTCATATCGTACTACCACAACTAAAGGGAAACAACAGAGGAGGCCAGATGAGAGGCAAGTGGAAGTAAACATTGAACCAATCACAATCACTTTTACTCTAATGCAAAAAACAACAGAAATCGCTGCCTGAATACAGTATCAATCTATTTAACACAGTGCAAAATGTGTGACATCTCTACAGAGAAGTTCATATGCATCATTATCACTAGCCGGAAATCTTGCTTTGGATGGAGTCAAGCTACGTATGTCTATGGCAAGGCAAAGCATCACGGCGAACAGTATTAAACCTCTGATAAGTAGAAAGAGTCGGCACAGCACTGGTTTGCAGGTCACCGATACAGAATTCCCAATACAGTGGTTACAACACAATGCCATCCTACTTGGATATGGCAAAGTAAGCCCACACATGTACAGTATTAATTGCTGTTTGTCACTTACGTACCATCAAGTGTGTCCAGAATCTCAATAACTGGTTGTCTTGGCTCTCCAATGATGACCCCTGCTGGTCCAGCACTGACAATGTCAGCATTGAAGAACTCAGAGTTCTCTGGTATGTCATCGTCAACAATGGTCACATTGAAGAATTGCCGTGTACTCCCAGGAGGGAAGGTAATGTCAAAGGTACTGCTTGGGGTGTAGTCAGCGGAAGCTGAATGGTGGAAAGACATGTGTACATGTAAATTGGATGAAGTTAGCTGGTATTATTCACATGTGGAAGTTCCATGAAAAACCAGCTATAATTATAGGTTAACTACATGTGTATTTAACTACATGCATGGAGTCCACTTATTTGACAGCCGACACCCCTAATCATATAGGGAGGCAGAGTATGTGGCTAGAGAAAATGCCTGAAAAGGACAATGGAAGAGTAGCAATGAAAATGTATGAAGATGAATTGGAAGGAAACAACTAATAAGAAGAACATGCACACAATTATGCTCTAGGTCAACTAATTGTTACAATAATTATGTAAACAACTCTATATAGGTTTTAAGAACATGCATAGTACTGAGATTCAGCAAGTTGTTTCTTTTAGCATGAGATAAATACAGTATATCTTTGCTGTAGGCATCCTTTGCAGTGCCAGACCTTGCTACCTAGCTATTTGGTTACTGTATCCTGCTTGTATATACTAGTGCCCAAGATGGTCTTGACCCTGCATCGCTGGTGGCATATATTTCTCCTGTCATTAACTAGTGAAAATACTTCACTTGGTGGTTGGGAATATATACGTATATATATATATACAGTGTATGTAATTATAGTGTGTACGTAAAATGTAATACTGTACATGTGCATGTGCATGCATGTACATGCGTGTGTGTGTTATTGTGAGAATATACATAATATAGGGTATGTTTACTGAAAGAATAGCTACAGTATACACAAGCTGATGCCAACATGGATACTGAATGACGGGTACCGTATAGCCCTGGTTAATTAATTAATACCATAACGTTTGCCGTGCATGAATGTATAATAGCCTTTCAAATTGGAATATAATAACTTAATTTTACATTCAATTTCTGTAAACAGTGTTATATTCTACAGCTCATTTACTACCCTCCTTTGTCATGCAGCCTCTGTAACACTCACAATTGTCCAGAATGCAATAGCTCACCAGTGGCAGCATCCCCAACGCTGCTATTCAACAGGTTCAGTGTCCTCACAGACACTGTCACAGGGACTGAAGCATTGCCATCTAGTACAAGAGCCATGGTGACATATCCAGCCTCCTCGGCAACACTGTACAAATCTCCTTCGTAGCGTACTGTCACATCTAACAGAGGCAGTGCACAAGTACAAGTGTGCAAATATTATACAATAGGCATTGCAGAATAATATATTAGAGGTATTTTAATGAGCTAGTTAGATCTTTGTTCCAATAATTGTGCAACAATGTACAGTTTACAGTACAACAGACATGGACTGAGCTACTGTAGTGAAAGTGATATATTAGTATATAGTGGAGAAAATTAATTAAATTAATTGTCATACATAGTGGCAATTATGTGAAATTATTTTACAGAATGACATTGTTGTTGAGGCACAATGCTACCCATTGAATACATAACAGAAACACACTGAGCATACAGGAAATGTACATACTGGCAATTAATGCAATCACTATTGCTTATGACCATGATTATGGTCTTTGGACCCTAAGGGTTCTGGCCGTTGAACTCCTCTTGCTGTGTTTCTGCTTCTAGCTGATCCATCATTGTTGTAAACATACATACATAAGCAAAAAAACACTTTAATCTGATAAAAGACTCACTGTCGGTGATGGTCACATTGACAGTGTCCTGACCAATCCTTACTCTGATACTGTCAGACGTCTCTACAATGTGTGCCTGAAAGTACTCCACACCCTCAAAAACGTAATCTTCCATGATGCTACTGAAAACGGGGGAGGACACTGTAGTACAGGCAGGATTATATCGATCAGTAAAAGCAGTTTGAGGGAAGGTTATATTGTAGCGTGCTGCACTGGAGAAGTCTTCAGGGGCTGCAGACAGTCATAAGAGTGGAAGCAAAACAGAACATGAGTTAAATAAATACAGTAGCTTGATCGATTTGCACATGGCGTAGTTAATAGCCATTAGCTTGGTGAGACATATCTACATATGCATAATATGCACCAAATATCAAGCCTATACACTTATATGCACACCCACCTGTAGCTGTCCCGTCAACGATTTCAACAATAGCCCACACAGGAACAAAATACTGTCCATTGATGCGTAATGACAAACTGACTTGCCCAGCACTTTCAGCAACAGTGTAGCTATCTTCATTGAAGTTCACCACAACAGCTAAACAGTGTATGAAGATGGACAGAAAGTTAGGGAATTGCTATCTGGAAAACAACAAGGCATTGCTAACAAATGAATCGATTGGATTTGTGCTGTCATTGCATAATCACTGAATACGTAACTCACTGTCATCATCTCTGATCAGAATCAAAGTGGTGCTAGGTTCTCCCTTTATTTCATTCCAGGTGCTTGCAATCTTAGGGCTGAAATTAAATTCAGCAATGAAGAGTTCATCAAACTCCAGCACATCATCATCAACAATGGCAAAGTTTGTTAATGCTGACTTGCTGGCTGGCGTGAAGATAAAGTCATTGATTGTGTTCAGCATGTCAGCATGACCATGTGCTGAAATGAATGATGCATTGACTTTGGGCTCATTCATACAATCAATTTCCAAGACCTTACATATCACTTGAGCATTGCCATAACTTCTGCCACTACGTTTAGAAGTAAAAGCTTGCTCAATGGTTGCATTAAAGGCAAAACCTGGGAAATGAAACATACAGGCATTTGTAAGTGTTATGTACTCTAGTAAACATCAGTCTGATTGTGCCGATGATGTAAAGCAACACAAGGAGTTTCATTTTTTGTTCATGAGTCTCTTTCACCTGGAATAGCTGGTCCAGGCACAACAAGATTTGGAAGACGGTTGGGATGTCCGTCGGGAATCTGCATGGGATAACCTTGGATGACAATTTGGGTTACTTCAAACTTTGAGTCTGTCACAAGCTCCACAGTTGCTATGTCGCTTTCAGTAAACTCATAGACATCTTGAGCCCAGCGGAAAATTAGTGCTTATAGGGAAACAGGAAGAACAAGTATATACATACGTACCAGTCATTTGCAATCTTCTCATAAATTTTCATTGTAGTGATCCTATAACACATGCATGTGCTCACGATCATCATCGCAAATTTCGATTGTGATTCGATTTGGTTCAATGCTATGAATAGGATTTGCAGCACCTCCTTGAAGAGTACAGATAAAGGACTCGCACGGTTCAGCAATATCATCATTGATGATTGATATCAGAACTGGGTCAAGGGATCTGTTTTTAAGGCTGCCCACATTTGTGAAGTGAAGCTTGGATCCAGCTGTAAAGTTAAAGTCTCTTCCAGGGATGGCTGCAAACAAGACCAAGGGTGGTATGTGCACAAATTGTACCAAGTATCATGTTAAAATGCTTGACAGGATTCATCCTCTTACCTGATTTTACATTAATGGAAACAGTTTCTGCACATACAACACCAATTGCTATTGGTGTGGCGTAGAGTCCAAAAGCTTCACCAAAGAGTTCTACTGTCACTCCTTCTCCCTCAATTACAGTAATGGGGTCTGATACTGTCCAGTTAACCAGTATTACTGCAGGGAACATTGTGTGAGATAACAAGTGCACAAAATTAATGGTAAAGGATGGGATAATGAACTCACAGTCATTATCTTTAATGGCTATTACTGTAAAGGAGCTGTTTACTCCAGGTTGAGCTCTGAAATGATTTGCTGCTTCCCCAATGAACCTAAGAGCATGAATTCGGAGGCGAAAGTGCTCCTTATCCTCAAAAATGTCATCATCAGCAATTAGGATCACATGCTCAGTTGCGTTGAGTTGCTTGGGTTGAAAAGTTACTGTGAATGTCCTGGACGATGTGTTCTGAATGTCGACAATGTAATCATTCCCTGAACGCAAAGGTGGCATATACATAATTATAGCATTCTGAGTCATCTAAAGAAGTAGGTCTATATGCGAAATGAACTCTTACACATGTATGTACTATATAGCAAAGAAATTTCAATATATAAGAAAGCAGAGTATACAGGTCATCATTAGCACATTATAGGAAATGTTCAGTATATACTTTGTGGGCTGTACAAAACAGTCTAACTCATCATGTGATCTATAGAACAACACAATAGGTTATATGAGTAACAAACTCATGCACAATTTATTTAGTTTAGTGCATTGAATCTTAGTCATGCATGTAGGTGATTCTTGTACTTGCATGCATGCAAATGTGTCATTGTGCAGAAAATATACAAATACTAGCATTAATTATACATGGATTGAGAATGCAAGTAGACACTGTGAAAGACCAAGATCATTTAAGCAAGGGTGAATGTTGATGAAGGTGCCAGTGCATATTGATTACTGCAACAATAGTATTGAGCATGCAGTTACAGGTTTATAGTTGTGATGCGTGTAGTGTACGTATATACATATGTACGTAGCTAGTGTAAATACGGTATGCACAATGAATAATATGCTCACCAATCATAGCATTTTGTCGAGTGTCACCACTTGGCAGGTCTTCTGCAATGATTTCCACTTCAATGCTCCCAGTGAAGTCAGGAATGTAGCTAGTCAGGTAAGTAACTGAAAAAGATATGGATAGTCGCCCCCCTTCTTCACCTTCATACTGTCTGGCAGAAAAATCTGCACTGACATCAACTGCATGTTATTAGAACACACAATCAAACACTCTAATCCAATGTAGTCATCTTGTGTACATATCTTGGACTACATGCACAAGCCAGGGGATTATACAGTTAGCAATTATCCTTGAATTAGACGTTTTGATCTACGTATACTAGGGTCATAATCAGCTAATGAAATGGTGCAAACTTGCATGTTTATATGCGTACACTTGGTTCAGGAGGACAAAAGGACAACTAATAAAGTTTGAATATAATGTTTTTGTCTGCATGATTGCATAATAATTGTTTTAATTTTATCCTCTTATGTCTTCATAATCTTTCTTTCCTTTTCTTCTTAACTTTGCATTCTATACTTACATACTACACACACATTAGCAGTATCTAAATCACCTTTCTCTGCAGACATTTTCCCCCGTTTATTCAACTGTGTTGGTACCTTCCCGCTTAAACTGAGTGTACATAAACATGCTGGTTTTCTAACTTTTCATTACTGATGATGACCCTATCTTGGTCGAAATGTCAAATTCAAGGACAATTGCTATATATTTGTCAACACCTCAGACTGGTGTGGTCCAAGATAGCCTATTCCTATATAGCCACTCAGTTATGTATATGGGCATTAACCCCTTTGCCACGTTAACACAGAGATTTTCTATAGTACATAATCTTAAAGACTGGTCTTGGTTTCTCGTTCATGACTCTAAATGCTGGAAATGTATGGCCAAATGGCGTGCACAATCAGTGTCTGCAAGATAAATAGACTCTTCAGTATTTCATATTCGGTTGAGATTTTTATGTATGTACTATTATTGCATTAAAATTTATTGTATAAACGTACATACACACAAAATTAGCTAGCATCCAACTGGAGTTGTATAATTATATTGTGCGCTCATATTGTCTTTATGAAGGATATTGTGGTGAAAGCTTGTGGATGCAGTAGAGATGAGATATATAGGAGAGCGAGTCTTCAGCATATTCTTAGCAATACCTTCTTTGGCATTCTGAACACCCACATCATTTTGCATTTATATAATGGTACTGAACTCGTACAATGGTCAGTACCAAATAATATGTGCACTGTGTCATGAGAGCTGGGTGGTACAGCTCCTGTAAAATTTAATTATAATACAATATAATTAGTAATGTACACATCAACTATAAGAGTGTATTGTAGACTTGTGAATTTACCTATTGTGGCTGTACCTTTACTGAGCAGTGAAAACAACACGTTTTGTTTTAGCACTGTATTCACTCACCGTCAATTGAGTCCAGTATCTCAATTAGTGGCTGTTTGGGACTTCCAATGATAAAACCAGGAGAGCTGATACTGACAATATCAGCAGTGAAGAACTCAGAGTTCTCTGGTATGTTATCATCAACAATAGTCACATTGTACAGTTGACGTTTGATCCCAGGATGAAAGGTAATTTCAGTGGGACCCTTTGGGATATAGTCACCTTTGGTTGAAAGAGAAGATTATATTATACATTGCACAGAGTCACCTGGCACTATCCATATGTCAAATAAAGTTTATACTGAATAATAAGAATTATGCGAACAGTCTTATATGCAAACAGAAAATTGAAGACAATTATCATATTTACAGATGATGCAGAGCTGTATATGTAAAGCAAGTTATTTCTTAAACATGTATGCATGTGTCTGCAAGAATGATAGATACATTTTCTTTTATGCATACATGGCATTGCGCATGTTATGCTGGCTAAGCCAGCAACGTCCCTTGTTCATGGGAATCTGTTTAAGCAATCTTATGCAAGTGAACAAATTTCATGAACACTCCTTTGTACTTTAGTGGTTGTTTATTTCATGTTTGCCTGCAAAAGAGCGACCATTTTTATTACCGCTTTCCAAGTATATATAACGTGGCTGTAATAACTTCTTTTGTATGCAGCATCTCAGTGCCTGAAGGACTCAGTTGTCCTTGAACAATAAAGAGTTTATGGCTAACAGATATAGTCATTTCATACACGTAACTACAGACATAATCATGTTATATCTGAATATAGAACCTATTGGCCCATCTCTGTCGAATACAGGCAGTTCCACATCATTTCAAGACAAAGAGACTTAGATCCTGTCGGTTCCATTTCCATAGCTTGCCCAACTGCTTTAGCAAAGTGGGAGCCGAGGAGTCCCATGTCTTTTTCTGATTACTGATTCGCAAAGTTATCATCCCACAAAACATCCTCTAGTAAGTGGAAATTGCATTCTTTTCTTTTTAATATATAGTTAGGGTCTAATAAGCAACTCTGTGTAGCCAACGTTGAACTATATTAGGCAATCACTCTAACATTCAGAAGCAGAATAACTCAATTAGCTCACCAGTGGCCTCAGCACTGCTATCCTGCAGGCCAAGTGTCCTCACAGTCGCTGTCACAGGGACTGAAGTGTTTCCTTCCAGGATAAGGGCAAGAGTGACATACCCAGCCTCTTCCTGAACCCTGTACCATTCTTCTTCATATTGTATGCGTAGTATAACATCTATAGGGGCAAGTTAAGGGTGCGGATAGACACGCATAGTTACTAGGTAACAATAGTATAGCTGCAATTTTCCTCACAGACTGGCTGACATAATAATAATATGTAGTGCAAGAATATAGCTATATAAGTTATATATAAATACAGTATTATACTGTATATATTATCACCACCACCACGATGACGAGTAATAACGCCGATATCAGACGTCACGGTAGTGACGCCTATTTTGGATGTCCCCGGTTCAAAATGGCTGCTCCATGTATTAGCGCGCGTCGGCAAAACTGGCGAAACGGTGCCGAACTGGAGCAATTCAAGGCCATGGATAGGCTTATTTTAAAGTGAGAAGTGCGACAATGTTCCCAAATTCAACTTGGAGTTCGCCTGAGGGAAAAGCGTCGTAGTCGCTGTTGCCTCGTTTTCACCTTTTCATAGGGTAAAGCGGGGGAAAACGGAACACAATTCACGATTGCAATTCTGACATCGCACTGTACACAAGCTATGATACCCTAGGGTT